>Ga0172381_10001473_pt1 | contig 27585 bp, 55 predicted proteins | sample Leawel6488metaG_FD_119754 | JGI IMG/M metagenome (GOLD analysis project Ga0172381, IMG submission 119754) | Leachate microbial communities from a municipal landfill in Southern Ontario, Canada - Leachate well 64-88 metaG | ecosystem: Engineered > Solid waste > Landfill > Unclassified | place... | reverse complement strand
TATTATTTTGAATCTGAATAAAAATTTATAAATTCATTAGAAAGAGGAATTTTTTTTTCATTAACATATAAAAACCCCTCTTTATATTTTATTTCCTCGTAACTGAAATATTTTGTATCACGAAGTCCATTTATTCCTAAACTTTTAACCAACTCAATATTATCTTTATTGATAATATATACTAACCTAATTTCCATCATATGTATTGTTAGAATTGAGCTTCACCACCGCCTTGGGCTGCTCCACCACCTTGGGCTGCTCCACCACCAGTTTCACCACCACCTTGGGCTGCTCCACCACCAGTTTCACCACCACCTAATTCAGTCTGTGCGCCAGCAGCTTGTGAACCAAATTCACCACCACCGCCAGCTCCACCACCTAAATCAGCTCCACTTGTAACACCCATATCACTTCCACCACCTGCTCCACCTGCTCCACCTTCACCAGCAGGGGCAGATTTACCAGCTATAATAGGCATATATTTATACTTATTATTTTCTTGTATATCTTTTTCACTCAACATCATAATATTTCTGGCTAACCATTCTGGGTGAAAATATGAATTACCTTCTATATCTGTAAAATTTGATGTTAATGTTGAAACTATTTCAGCACGTTTAGCTAAATTGTTTAACCGTTTCCATTCTTCAAATAATTCGTCTTTATTAAAATTTAATTTCAAAGAAGAATTAAATACATTATCATTTTCCAATTCTGGAAAATCTAATATCATTTGAATTTTAATCGGTTTAATTAATAATTCTTTAAAAACGGTTCTCGAACGATTAACATAATTTTTAAATTTAATTTCTTCTCTTGTTATATCAGATGCATCGGCAGAATAAATACTTCCACCACCAGATTCTGAATCAAATCTTGATAATGGTAATCTTGATGACCTTTTAAGGTTATTAGAAAACCATTGTAAAACAACATCTTCATTCAAGTTAACACCATCTGGTGATGTGACCTCAACTGTTGGTGATGTTCCCTCAGATGAAGGAAACCAGAAATCTTTTGAGTGAGGAATATTAGCACTACCATTAATTTTAACTGTACCAAGTCTATCATCCCACTGAACATCTTCATGGTATTCACTCATCAACTGAAATATTTGTTGTTCAGCTTGCGCTCTGGTTAAACCATCAGTAGGTATAATAAATTTTTTATAAATAGCTGCTTGGTTAATATTATATAAAAGTTTTGTTTGTTCTAATAATTTTAGTTGATTATAAGGTCTAATTAAACTTTCAACATAAGAAGTTTCATTATAATCATTATTATTAGAATATGATATATAAATAATATTTGTATCTAATATAATTCTTCTTAATTGCGGATTGTCTGGATTTTGTACCCAAACAATTGTCCCAGTAGTAGGTTCGGTTGCAACTACTATTGTGATAGGGTCAATTTTATTTAAAGAAATAATGTTTTTTTGTTTATTATCATAAACAACTTCAAACACTATATATCCATCAATAAGTAAATCCCTAAAATAGTTCCATGCCAATGCACCATCAGCGAATCCGAATAAATGATAAAGTCTTTTAAAATTTTCATGTAATTTATCACGTATTTGAGATGAAAAATCATCTGGAAGGTCATTCATATATGCAAAAAAGTTGTCCGAATTGTAAATGATGGCTTCATCTGCCATTTGATTTAAAAAATCACGGATTTCTTCTTTAATAGAATATTGTCTTAATATTTTTCTTTTATCGAAATATGAACGGTCAAGATATGCTATTGATTTTTTTTCAAGCATTTTTGATATAATTCGCTTGGTGAATATATCATACATACCCGGCCCTTCAGTTACATTTCCTACATTTGAGGGGTCGCTTGGGTTTTCAGCAAAACCAATTAATTGAGTATTTCTAATAACTTGGTCTTGCCAGTTTTGTCCAAAACTGGATAATCGTCTTAATGTTCGATTAAAAAACCCACCTGAATAAATTCCATTATTTGCACCTGTATTATCGTAACCTGCCACGTTTATTATTGACTATTTTTTAAAGAATTAATTGGAAACCAATATTCTTTTTTAAAAGGTATTTTTATATTACCGTTTATTATCAATTCTTTAGAAGTATTTTTAATATCATTCACATTGATTACTTCATATGTAAATGGTAAATTTGCATCACCATTTATTTTAACTTCACCAAGACTATCATCCCATTGAACATCTTCATGATATTTTCTCATCAACTCATGAACTTGTTCTTTAGCTTCTTCTCTGGTTATACCATCAACTGGTATAATGAATTTTTTATGATTAAATTCAGTATGTTTTTTTTTAAATCTTTTATCAATAAAACTAAATAATCCCATTTTTATGATATTTTATTTTATCTATATATAAAAATATTAAGTCTTTGTTTATTTTTTAGTTCCAATACTTATAAATTAAGAATATAAGGCTTGGGTCTTATAATATTAGATTATTAGATTATTTACTTATATTTTCAGATAATTTGTAATTTTTCTCAAATGCTTTTAATTTTTTATAAAATGCTTTTGTATCTTCATCATATTCTAATTTTATATTATCATATTCAGTTATTATATCTTTTAATTTCGTTTTAAATCCTTCAGAATCGGTCTTTTCGACAAGTTCTTTCATTAATGCTGAATTAACGTAACGAGTATTCAGAAATATAAATCTATCCATGATATTCGTGGATATTATATTTACTTCTTCTATTTTTAGAACATCAAATGCAGTCACGGAGAATTCAAACCCACCATTCTTTTTTAAAGCTTTGTAAATATTTTCGAATGTTATACCTTTTAGAGGCATCTCACTTGATACATCAGATATATCAATATTTTTATCAATAATAGATTGATATAAATAAAATAATTGACCAAAGAATTCTATTTTATACTCATATGGTAAATAATCCAGATTTATACAATAAAGAATGTTTTTATTTTTCCACACTTTATATTCTAATGGTAATATCGGACAAAATATTTTATTACCATTAAAATTATATAATATAAGATAGAAATGACCTATGGATAGATTTTTTAAAGAAATAGTTTTAAATTCATTATTTTGATGTTTTCTTAAATAAAAAATTCGTTCAGTAGATTCAAGTGTAATAGCAGTTAAATTATATGAATACTGATTAAAAATATTATAACCTTGTTCTTTTAGATTCATTTCAATATTTTAGCTTTTTCAAGATGTTTTTCAGTTATAATCACAAATTGTAAACCTCTTTTAGCACACCATTCTACTGCTTGACTCCATTTCAATTTATTTTTTATATAGGTCTTTAATGAGTACTCAAAATTTTGTAGAGATTTTATAGATTCTTTCATTGGTTTTTGTGGCGGTTGAGTTTCTTTATATGGTTTTAGTTCAACTACCACTTTATCTATCTTTTCAGGGTCTGATTTGTTTACACATTCATAATAAAAATCTGGATAATAACGATGAAAATTACCAAGTGTATCTTGATATGTTATTGTAATTCCTTCTGAGTTCCACTTAGTAACATTTTCGTTTAAATCCAGAAATGAACAGAATTTCATTTCCCACGAAGAACGAAATGCAATTCTTGTTGGGTCACCCATATACTTTTCTGGATTAATTAATTTGTAATATCCTTGGTGATATTTTTGAGACTGATTTGGTTTAGAAATATTACCCACATATAAATTTTATTTTTTAATCATATGTTGACAAACAATGTTTATCCATTTATTTTTAACACATGTATTATAAGCACTGACACATCCGTGTTCAAAACTATGCTTACTATTATATTTTAGTGCTTCTTCTTTGCATTTTTCAAATGTCCAATAACCTCTCGGTTTTTTAATGCTTTGCAAGTCTTTGGTTAGTTCTTTATACCACCCATGTCTCGTTGACGAACGGTATGCACCACTATATTTTTTTCTAAATTCATTTTTAGTTTTACAATTTATTATAACTTTTTTACAGTTATCATATGTCCACATTAAATTTGAACCACCAAGACCACCTGTTTTAGTTTTATTTAATATATTAAACCCATGTAATTTAAAAATATTTAACCAAAATTCTTCTAATTTTTGCGATTCTTTGTATGATATATATCCAGTTAATTTTATAAAAGATGGTATTAACCCACTTTTAACAATATATTTATTAACCAAACTTTTTTCAGTTTCTAAATGTTGTTTTTTTCTTTTAATAAAATTATATGTCAATCCAATGTACACACTACCATCAGAAAAATATACCATATATATTAAACGATTAAATCTATCTCCTGACACTTCCATGTGTTTACATACATCATCAATCCAATTATTTTCTAAGCATTTCATATAAGCTGAAGTTGACTTTTTAGAAAATTCTCCTTTAGTATTATATTTTAATGCTTCTTTTTTACAATTTTCATATGTCCATATAACAATATGACCATTTGAACGGGACATATGTTTACAAATATCATCTAACCATTTATTTTTACGGGAAGTTTCATAGACTTTATTATGATTTTTTCTAAAATCACTTCTTCTATTATATTTAGATGCAACTTTCTCACAATAATAGTAATCTAACATTATAATAATTGTTATTTTTATAATATTATATATTTATAAAATGATTACTAAAAATATTTACTTAAACAGGATTTAATATTTTTTCGTATTTATTATTAAAAAATCTAATAATACGTTTTTTTCCCATAACAATATTACTAACTACTTCGTTCTTAAATTCAACATACACTACCAATTTGTCTTGGATATAACACGATTGAATTTTAGAAAGGTTCTTATCACTCTGGATACACTCGATTAGATGATTTTGATTACGTTCTTTTAATAAATCAATTACAGTTGTCATAAAGATAAAAATATTTTTTTAGAGTTCGGTTAGGTATCTATATATTTTTATCTTAAAAAAACTTTTTGTTTTTACTGGATTACAAAAATTATTTTTTAAATATTATGTAAACCTTTTCCATCATTCGAAGAATCCAAACTGATAAATACTAAATTATCTTCACTATAACTTTTTTTATTGGATATAGTATTCCAACCATCTGCTATTCCACGTTTAAAAATCTCTGTCATATATGGTAAGGCCAGTGAAAATTTCTTTTCATTGAATCCTTTCCAATTTTCAAACATCCGAAGAAGTCCCTGTTGCATACAATCTTCTTTATCTTCTTTATTCTTATAAGAAGCTTCTTTTTTTCGGATAGTTTCTTTAGCGATTAATATGAACATTTTTTCTGCCGTTCTGGTAAGTTTACCACGACCTTTAGATAATACTATTTCATAATACAAATCATTATCATTTAAATATTGTGCCATAAGCAAAATAAAATTATTTTTTTGGGCAATAATAAAATAAAAAATATTTTATGCTAAATATGCTTATGTCTATTTTTGTCTGCTTATAATGCTTTCGAATTAAATTATTGTATTTATATAGTTAAATACGTAAAAAAATAAAAATAATTACTTTTTAAATAAAAAAAATGTTTACCAATTTAATGATAAACATTTTATTATAGTCAATTTTCAACTAATTTAATTTCCGATTTCAATTTCACAGACTTTCTTATCGTAATAAATGGTTAAATCTTTTGGAAAATACGATACCTCTTTTTCAGAATCAATATCAACTGTACAATCTATTTTTTCATATTTAAAATCAATAGTTTCTTCTACTGGTTCACCTACAATGTTACCGAGTTCATCAGTAGTAGTTATCTCAATTATCCCAGTGATTTTTTTAACATACGCTTCAATTCTTGACAACCCTATATTTGATTCATCATTAAAAACTAACCCCCAATAAACAACAATGTTTTTACATTCATATTCCACATCGTCATTTTTTGGTGTATTAGCTAAATAACATTCATTCGAATCCAATGTGGTAACATATTCTTTATCAAGTTTAATATAATTAACATCTATTTCCGAAATACCTTCAAAAAACTTATTAAATGTTTTCATTTTTAATATGTTATCATAATTTTTGCACGATAACATAACTAATGATATTAAGCAAAAGTTATGTTATCATGCTATAATTTAGAATTATACTGATTGCTGCCTTCTTGCAGTTTTCTTATCATTCTTAATTTTCTGAGATTCTTTAATCAAATTGTGTTTTACTATCAATAGATTATCGAAAGCTGTTTTTAAATTTTTATCATTCTTCAACAGTTCACCTTCTGATTTAAGCATATCGATAGCTTCGTTAGTTTCCTTAATTTTATTTTCTATTTTCTGTTCTCTATCTTCAAGAGCTTTCAAATGTTTCAGTTCTTTAGATAACTTATTTTCAAAAAATGTGGTTACATCATAATCAAGTTCTTTACGAATATCATTAATCATAGTATTAACTGATTCATATTGATAAAATCTTGAACCAGTCCTTTTATCTATTGAATATAGATACATACTATCTTTATAATTAATAGCAACTGCTTCCATAAATGGTTTAGCTAAGTTAGAAACTTTAATAGCAACATCTAAATCAACAAACTTATCAAGGTTTTCATTAACAGTTTTTAATATCAGGTAATAGTCTTTTTTTAAATAAGGAATAATAGGTGAATTGAATACGTTTTCAAGATTCGATTCAACATCAGCTTTTTCTTCATTTAAAAATAAAGAACCATCTTTAGTAGACAGAGAGATTCGAAGATTTTCGTCAATTCTGAATGTTATAAGCTTGTCAGTTATTTCAGCTCTTTTTATAGCTTCTTCTAATAAACGAATTCTTCTTATTTCTTTTTCTTCTTTAATATAATCATCAGGAATAACTTGTTTAACCTCAGATTCTTTGAATAAAAACCAACGGTCAACAACATAAGCTAAAATACCATCGTTTATTTTTTCAACCAATGTAAATACCTTTTCACCTTTACCAGAATTTCTATAATTCTGAATTTCGATTGGATTTTTCTTAATCTCCAACATGAACATTTTTATTTCTGGAATCCAATCATAAATAACCAATTCGTTAACAATTGATTCCATCTTTTCTTCGTCTGAATTCTTAGAAATAATATTTAAAATAGTATTTAAAGGTTGACGATATAAATGTGCATGATTCTTACGTTCAACTTTACGATAAAGGTCTTTTAAATCGGCAGTTAAAGTATTCTGGTCAATTTCTGATTTTAAACCTTCCAATAAACTTTTCACGTCATCATCGTATGAAAATTTTCCAAGTTTTTCATTCAAAGAAGAATAAACTTCTTTTTCAGAATATCTGTCACATGCAACAATGTGATGTTCAACTATTGCAGATAATTCAGTCTGGTCAATAGTTAATTTTTTATTAAAATTAAAGAGTTCTAATTTAAAGTTTTTCATTTTATTTTCATTATTTTTTCTTTTAAGTTGTACCTTTTCTTTTTTTATATTGTACTTAAAGTATAGTTATATATTAAATAAAAATGTCTATTTTTTCCATATTTGGTGGAATTTCTTTCTATAATTTTTTTATTAATTTTAAAAAGATTATTTTTGAGAATTAATTAAATATATAGTAATATGATACCAGTTATAAAAGAACCAAAGGAACTCTTTCTTGAATTTCACATTCATGAACACTGTTTTTTCTGTCAAAAACCAACTGATACTTGGCACAACGGAACAAACCAGCCTGTTTGTAAAAAATGTGCAAAGGTTCATAAGGTATCTGAATTACCGAAGGCTCATCCTAAATATAAACCTGTGCCTAAACAAAAAATAATTGCATAATATGGATATTTTTAAAAAAGATAAAGGGGATTGGATTGATAAGCATTTTAAACAAGTAGAGGCTGATAAAATGAAAGCGTGTAAACACGAGCGTAGGAAAGATTTGACCAACGGTTTAGGTGTTGAAAGAAATTTTTATTGTCCAGATTGTAAGACACATTGGTACAAAGGAAAAATATGGCCTGAAAAAGAATGGAACGCTTATGTAAATGATTTTTCTGATACTGATATTGATTCTAAATAAATTATTATGAGTTACATGAACGATAACATTTATATAAAAACTAACAAAGATGGAACGAAAACTATTATTTCATCTGGTGTCATAAATAGTGATTTGGGTCATTTCACGGGAACAGCTCAAACACACATATATTCACACAAACTTGAAAAGGTTGTCTGTGGTTCAAAAAGCTTTCATGGTTGTGGCTTAAATCATGATTTAGATATAGAATTATCAAAAGAAATAGGACACGCCCAAGGAATAAGCTGTAAAAGATGTAGAAACTGGTTTAAAAAGAATTATTTATAATTAAATATATCAATATGGAAAAAATTATATTGGAATATGGAATGAAACTTTTGTTTCCCTGTCGTCCTTATCATGTTGTTGTTCCTGAAATTGGTTTCGGGTTGACATCATCATCGGATGAATCAGAACAGATATTGATGGAAGTTTGTAAATTTTGGGAAACAGACACAGACCCAAATAAATATAAAGTTAAATTAGTTCCCATGATGGAAGATGATAAAACACGTTTTCCTTGTGAAAAACTATATTCCAGTGACTTGATTAAACTCATAGACGAGGGAACGGCTCTCGTAATTAGGGTAGTTGATGATAAAACTTTTGATGAATTGAAACAAGAGGCCATCTCAGAAGAAATGAATGACTGGGATACTGAACAAGAAAAAACGAACGTTTAAAAGAAGACAATGAAAATTGGCTTCTGAGTAAATTTGGGTTTGGTAAAAAAAACTAATGATATGGCAGCCATAACATTCAAATTATCCAGCAAAAAAGATTTCATAGAAATCATAGAGAAAAATACCCTCGTAGAAATATGGAAACATATTCGTTTTTACATCAATGAACCAAGAAATTGGATTATTGAAGAATGTGAGGATGGTGAAATGGTTGACTGTATGTGTGCTTATACGTTTTTAAGTATGTATAAAGACGAAACTGATTTACCACTATTAATATCTGATATCTTACCTTAAAAATTTTACTATATGATTCGTTTCAAATTATTAGACGAAAATGATAACTATAAAGAATATGTTATCGAACTTGATTTTGAAAATTCAGATGATTTTTTTGACTTCATTGATACTGATGAAGATTATGATGACTTCATGCATGAAATGGAATGTGGTCATAACCCTTGGTGCGGTGTTCATGACGGCACAGGTGGTATTGATAAAGATGGTACTGAGTGGGATGGATTTCACTCTTATGAAATAAAAGATTTTGATGCAGCCATCGAAAGGTGGTCAAATTTTTTCAAGAATAAGAAACGTTTATTAAACCTAAATCAATAATATGTATTGTTACGAATGTGCAAAAAACGGTAAAATTCATTTTGTACCATCTGGTTATAGCGAATGTGCATATGGTCATAATATACATGTGAGTTTAGATAAAAAACTTACAGTACCTAAAATGCTTGATGATATCAAATCGAATTGTGTTTAAAAAAAATAAAAATGAAAACAATAAAACAAGGATTAGATGAAGCTTACAAAAATGCTGGTATAAATGCATATTTTGGTAGTGGATTCGATGCAGGTATTGAATTTGCAGAAAGTGTAATTAAAATTGAAGATGAATATCCTTCAATGAAAAACGGTTTTATTGATGAACTTGTTTTAGTATGTGTCCGTAATAAAAATAAAGAGGATGGTATTATACTTTGGGATTTATGTTCATTTGATGGAGAAACATGGTCAAAAAGAAATAATACTTGGGAAATAATAATAGGTTGGAGACCAATTTTACGTTCCAAATCGGAAACCCCATTAGTCGGTTTATAAACAGATAACACAACAATTTATATATTAATAAATATTAAATCACAATAATATGAACAATCATTATCAAAGAGTAAAGCAAATAATGGATATCCCATCCAGTGATTTACAACATCACATGAAACGTGTAAAGAACATTGTTGATGTGAAAGCTGTTGGTGATATTGACAAGCAGAAAAAATTAGCTGTTACGATGGCTAACCGTATTACAGATATAGATAAGTGTTTCGGTCGTCATCTTGTTTCACAAGAATTAAATCAGACCCATCTGGCTAAAATTTTCCTTAATCGATTTAAAGAATTGACTTATTCCACGAAGGATTATCGTAGGGAAAAGTTATTAGAAATATTTGGAGATTGGGATGATGAACCTGAAAAAAAATAATCAATGGAAAAAAATATAATATATTTTGGACAACCAGCTAAGATTTGTTGTGATGAAAAATGCAACAAAGCTTGGGGTATTGCATTAAGACCTAAAGAACAATTATCGGATGCTGTTGATGATGTCGTTTTTCTTTCAGATGATGAACTTGGAGATGCACCAGAAAACCCCCAAACTTGGGAAGGTGATGATGGTAAACCAACATGTGATTCTGAGAAAATGAATAAATGGTGCGCCCGTCAATGTGAAAGGTGTGTTATGACAGAATATTGTAAACCAGATGAACCATTAAAATTAAAAGATTGGAGTCACAGAAGATATAATATTCCAAGTAAACATACAACAGAGTGAAAGGTCTAAGAAATTAGACCTTTTTTAAAATGTTTTACACTCAATATTTCTAAATTATTATTAGCATTAAGATTTATTTCTTTTTCATGGGGGTAATTTATATTATGTAAAATAGTGTCTTCAAAGTTTATGTTTTCAACTGGTGTTTTTATTGTGACAATATATAAGTTTTCAGGTTTAGCATTACCCAAACCTATCTCAAATAAAAAATCCTTATTAAATAAATTTTTATTGTAAACAAAATTAGTTCCAAGGAATTCTTTTTTTAAATCATCAACATTGGGTAAATCCAATATTCTATAAAGAATTATTTCATTCTTTCCTTTTAAATATTCTTGGGCTGCTGCTATTGTTTCCACAGCAGTTTCTTTATAGTAATCATCATATTCAGCCGTATCTTCGTCACTATCTATAATAGATAAAATATCATCTTCACCCAATTCTAAAAATATTTTTAAATTCATAGTAGATAGATTTTCTGGGTTGAATTCTTCAAATAATTTTAGATATTTCATTTTTATTACTTTTTTTAAGAAACATAACTTACTATTTCATACCTACCATTTTCCATCATATGCCAAGATAACCACAAACCAGCATTTTCATAAGGTGTGTAAAATGTTATATCATCTCGTGTTTCTGAACTCATTTTATCGGCAAGATTAAAAATAGTATTACTATCTTCACCTAATAAAAAACCACTCCAGTAAGTATTATCTTCCATTACTGGAACAATACCATATTTATCTAAAACTGCAAATAATTCATCAAGTGGGATTTCATCGAAATAAGTAGGTTTAGTTACTTCCCTAATATCTTTATTTATTTTTTTCTTTATAGGCGCATTGAGATGTTGAATCTCTCTTTTATACATATCTTTTATTTTATCTTGTCTTAAATTTTCATTCAAGAAATTTTCAAATTTTGTTTTCATTTTAATTATTATTTTTTAAAAGTTTTCTTTTGGTGTGTTTGTTCTACTTTTTAATTCAACCTCGTTGGGTTCTCTACTATTCTTTTCCCATATATAAGAATTCCAGTATACTCTTTTCCCAGACGGTACATCGCCAATTTGACTTGGTGGTAACTGACCCATACTTTCCCAATTTATTTCGGAATCATTGTCACAGGTTTCGAAATCATCAGTATCGATAAAGAAATCAGGATAATAAGTATCAACACCAAGAGAAAATTTAACAGATTTTATTTTATCAGTGTCCAATCCATGCTCTCTCGGAATTGTAATGTCTTTATCATCAGGTAATGTTAGTATAGCTTCTATTTTTATACCGAAATAATCTATGTTAAAAAACATATAATTAAATAATACTTTTAATATTTTTTCAGATACTCTCAGAACATCTATTGTATTGGCTACTCGCACTTCTATTTCAAAATTTAATGTAATAGGGATGGCTTTTATTTTTGAAAATATCTTACGATATTCATCATTTATTTTCAATTCTTTAGATAAAAATTGATTGGGGTTTGCGAACTCATCTGCTTTAGATGATATTGAATTTAATGTTATAATACCTCTGGGTATTTGGTCTGTATTTAATTCTACTCTTTTATCTGGTATATCATCTACAAAAGCATCGAATAAAAAACGTTCATCCCCAGCCATAGAAAGATAAAAAGGTACAATAACTCGCATTTTTTTATCTTCAAATCTATTTATCCATCTTATACCTTTAGATAATGTTTTAGCTAAAGCCACACATACCATTCTAAAGAATTGGTCATCAAAATTATACGTATTATCGATTATCATTATTTAAATTAATTTAATCTTATATATTAAAAGGTAGTCTGTCATTTTTTTTATTTGAATAAAATATATATTTTTGTTATGATTAAATTAAATGATGATGAGAATAGGTGAAAAGTTAACATACTGGTATAGAAGTGACACAGTTAGTGTGGGTCAGTGTGTTGATTTGATAATAAATGACAATGTAGTTGAGACTATTACAATCGCTTATATACATTATAATCGAGATAGTGCTGATAAAGTTTGGTTTGGAAAAGAAAACCCATATACAGGAGAATATATAGGAAAATCAAAATTTACAAGAACATATAGTAAAATATGTGTAACTACAAACAAAGGAATCCTGAGAAGAAAAATGATAGAAGCTCTTGAATTAATATAAACCAAAATATAATATGGCAGAAAATGATATTTTTAAAAATAGGGTGGCCTCTAATTTAGACCAAGTAGCCCCAAGAAAAATTCCTCTGGGTGCTTATATTATAAAAACAGTTGACGAATCGGGGTTTCTTCATAGTAAAAAAGATAAACCAGCTATTGAAATGGCTACTGGTACTAAATTCTACTACAATCACGGATGGTTACATAGATTGAACGGTGCAGCTATTATTCACGAGGATGGTAGAGAAGAATATTTTATTGAAGGAAAATTTATCCCTTCTAAAGAGGAACACACACGTTATTCCCGTTTACTTAAAATTCAATCACTTGACCTTTTTTAATAATATTATGGTAAAAGAAAATATAGTTTCGGACGTTAACTACAAAGAAATTCCTGAATTTCCATCTTATTATGTGGGTGAGAATGGTAGTGTTATGAGATATCGTAACAATAAATTTAATCCTTTGAAAATTTCCCACGACATAAAGAATAAGGTCACATATATGTTGATTCAAAACAAAAAAGGTAAATGGCGTTCTATCAGACCGTATATGTTCATTGCTAAAATATTTGTTAAAAACCCATCCCCGAACATATTCAATTCAGTTGGATATTATGATGGGGATGAAACGAATATATCAGCCAATAATTTATATTGGAAAGCTCGTGCTAATCGCAAATTATCTCCAAAAGCAGTTAAATACATAAAATATAGTATCGAGAATAATACCCACACTAATGTCGAATTAGCTTCTATGTTTGGTGTTTCCGATATGCAAATAAGTCGAATAAAGAGTGGGGAAAATTGGGGAAAGGGAAAATTCATTCGAAAGAATAAATTACCATTTGATGTTAATGACGGTAAAATTAGGAGATTTTTAACTACATTTGATATTCAAAAAAGAGAAAATTATAAAATGAAATTTAAAGTAAAAAAGACCGACACCAAATTACGAATAGTGGGAATCGTAAATGGATATCTTTTTTCTTTGAAACATTCTAATATAACCAGAGCAACAAAATTAACCAATAAACTTAATACATATTTTTATGGCAAATAAAGTTATACGACCACTGGCCTTTGTAAAGATAGATATCAATTCTATGCCAAAGACTATCTATGATGATTACTATAAAGAAACTTTAGGTGAATCTCTCTATATCTTTTTGGGTGAAGTTCCAAATTGTAAAGGTCATTGTATACTGGCTGACCTTAGTACTGGTAAATTTATTGGTATGTATCATACTGATAATTTTAGAGAAGCAACCGAAGATGAAGTATAATGTCTGGGATTAATAAAAAATTATTGATGGCCTTAGTAGAACTCGTTGAATGGGTAAAAATGGGTGATTATGACCCATCGTTTATAGAAGAAGCTGAAAAAGCAATAAAAGAAGCGAGGGAACAAGATAAATATGAAAATAAGGAAAAACAACGACCTAAAGATAATGGATAATATCGATAATATGAAACCCGATTTGTTTTCTGAAGGATTAAAAAAGTTCTTCACAAAGGGTTCTATTGTTGAACCAGTTCGTTTAAATAAGAGAATGAAGGAAATAATACTTTTATTAATTGAAGAAGATTTAGAAAATTCTATCATATTATACCCAGAAGAAGATTATAGATATAATCGTTTCATGAAAAGTATGGATTGGCTTAAACAACGAGTAACTGGTATTAAAAATAACAAACAAACTTTCAACATAAAAATAGGAGCAACGCTTTATTATTGGATGTGTAATAAAGATTTTCATTATTTATCTGATGATAAAGATTTTGACAAAGCTATGCAATGGATTTTGAATCATATTAATAAAAAGTGGAGTGTTAGTGAATTAGCAAATAAATAAAATATGGAAAAGAAAGAACAAAAAATAATAAGAATAAAGGATGATACTACTTTTTTAACAAATTGGCCTGAATCTATTAAAAAAAGGATATTTAAAAAATATTCTATGCAAGGTATGGTTTATTTAACCAAATTCGGGGAAGGATATACACCGACACATGTTTCGGATATTGTTAAATGGTTGGATAATCTATGTATAACAACCATCTCTGAAAAAAAGTCCGATAAGATAGCATTTGATTATTTAAATGATAAATATCCTGAATATAAAGGTTTCATTCAATTATTTTAATTATGAAATTAACAGATAAACAAAAAGAAGCATTATTACTATTAAAGGAAGAAAAATCTTTTTCTTTAGATAGTAGTAAAGTCCATAAGAATACAATGAATGCACTTTACTTTAAAAGTTTAGTGAAAACTTCAAGATATGCTAATGGCGAATTCTGGGAAATTACCGATAAGGGGTTGGATGAAGTTGATATCATCAATAATATCATACCACATCATGAAGTGGTACTGGATGTGTTCGGTGGTACTAAGATGCAAAAATTCCAAAATGATTTCATGCATTGTGGCGATGTGTTTGAAAAGGGAAAACACCTTGCTGAACATTATCAGATTGTAGTAACTGGTAATCCTAATTTAGAAAAATTATGCGAAAATTACAAAAACGCATATGAAAAGGCCAGTGGGGGTTATATTTTATTTGTTGCCATCAAAAGTATAGATGGTAAACGAACTAAAGAACCCAAAGCTTATATTAAAGAGGGTATTCAATCTATTTCTATGGTACAGAATGGTGAATTAGGTTGGTCTTTATTTAAAGACTTATTAACTCATCTCGGATATGAAGTCAAAACCAACCAATATATGATGGTTGAATCGGTATCTTAAATATTTTAATTATGAAAACATTTTATATTTTTATATTTTTATTTTTCATATCATGTGTATCATATACCCGTAAAGAAGGTGTACACCAATATACTCCGATAGTTGATAAAAAGTTTATTCCTTCACATTCCGAAATGGGTATGCATTATGGTTATTCTATAATGAAAGGAAAAACATGCTGGCATTATGGAGAACACACAGTTTCGGACGAATTTTTCATCTATTACATGGTTTATAGTGATACAATAGGTTGGGAAGTAAACAAAGATAGATATGATACAACAGAAATTGGTGATTTGTTGACTAAGTATTATACATATCTTTATCAAGATAGTGTACTGGTAGATTCTTCATTAACAATAGAATAAATATAAAAACCCCAGTTAATCACTGGGGGTTTTTTCATCAACTTACTAAAACGTAACTTACCAAAAAGTAATCTACTTAATGACTACCTTCGTTGGTTTCTTAACTTTTTCCTCTAATTTCTGAATATCCAACTTCAAGATACCATCTTTAAATTCAGCTTCTATTTTATCCATATTAGTATCCTTTGGAATCTGGTAAGATTTTTTGAAAGATGATTTCTTGAATTGTCTCATACAATAAACATCTTCTTTTTCTTCTTTTTCTTCTTTAATGTCGGCTGATATCGAAAGAATATCATTATTAATATCAATCTTGATATCATCCTTATTAAAACCAGCCAAAGTTAGTTCTAAAATGTATTTATCTTCCATCTCCTGAATGTTCGTCTTAACAGAAGGTGTGTAATCAAATACCGATTTAAGTGTCGAAAAATCACCCTTTAAATCGAAAAATTCATTAACTAAATCTAAAAAGGGTGAATCTGTTCTTGGCCTGTAAACTAAATTTTTTAACATATCTTTATATTTTTATTTTTTACACATTATTGTGTTTGGTAATAATATTTACAAATTAAATACCAATAATATTTAAATGAAAAAATGTCATGTATTTAAGTAAATATCATGACATTTTTTCAGTGATTTAACTTATATGTTAATTATAATCCACGCTGTCTTTATCGGCATACAATGTTAAACAATAATTAATAAATTCATCACCATTTATATCTGGTTTAGTATTAATAAATTTTATTAAAGCTTTCTGGACATTATATAAAATCGAAAGTTCTAAATTATTCCACCATATACCATAAGAAGAATCGTCAATTGAATGTATTTGAGATTTCATATTATATAACTTCCCATATTCTTTACTCTTATCTCCACCCACTGGACACATAATAATTAAACTAATTGGGTTATATTTCCTATTGTAAAGATGAAGCATAGAATCTTTATCCACTTGTTTAACCGTCCATAATTCACTTCTATGTATGATTTTACCAGATTTATCTGTGTGGTGAGTTCCCTTAAACCAAGTGTTAAGATATTTACCGATATTTTCTTTTGATAAGTCATAAACAAAATATTTATTTGTATCTTCCTCAATACCTTTACAATCTTTTTTATCGTGGGTTTCTCCGTATGTGGGAAATTTCCTTGTTTTTGATAAATTAGATAATTGTTCAATAAAGTTATTCATTTTTATAATTTGTTTACATATTTGTTAAAGCTTTTATCCCATATGAAGCCACGTTCTTCCATAAACTTTATATATTCCTCAGTTGGTAATTCAAACATAATTTGTAGTTTACTGAACTTTGAGGGTTCGTATGCCGTTGGATTAAGGCCACAATTTAAAAATATAGTATCAGGCACTTTAAATGCTTTATTCAATAATTTCTTTTTCTTTCTCCAATAAAGAATAGGTGTGATTACTATAACATCCTCATCACTTTTCAATTCAGAAAATATAAAATTATTTGGAGTGATGGGAGCAAATAAGTCGTCCTTTTTAAATTTGAAATCACACACAGGACAATAATAATTTTTATCCAAATCACCGCCACAGAATATACACTTAGGGGCATCTGGTATCAGAATATTATCAGAATCATTAATAGAATCTTTCTGGAATTGTTGAGGCATATTAATATCCTCATCACCTTTTAGATTTTTATTTTCTTTATCCTTTTCAGCATCATCGGTTTCCCAAGTATATTTCATATTGGCTATTTCATCTTCATCGAAAAAATCATTTATTATCTTCTTTGATTTTTCCTCACCAAAATAAGATGTTTCTTTATTTTTTTCCATATAATTTGTTTTTTAATCTTTCATTTAGTACAAGTTCTTCGGTTCTTATATTTCTACAAACCAAAAATATTTCTTCTTTATATTCGCCATTATACTCATCGATAGGTTTGAAAGTTTCGATAACTTCTTCTTTAGTTTTATCTCCAGAAACATCTATGACATAAACTTCATTAGAATATTTCAGTGATATTTTAAAAAACGGTTTCCCCTCATTTTTATCGAATCTGCTCGGTTTTCTATCGTATTCTTTAAGACACCAAACAAACCCCTCATAAGTTAATTCTTTCAATGGATTTTTAATTTTACTTAAATCTTCATTCAAAGAAGATAATCTAAATGACGGACATACTTCAAGTTTATTTTCGTTGCATATGTTATTATAATGGTCTTCATATTTAGTGCTGTTTCTACAAGATAGAAATAAGTCAGGTAAATTATATTTTATTTTTTTATTTTTAGGTTCTTTAAAAATTTTATAAGTTGGTAAAAATTCTGGTATCGGTAAATTTTTAATATAACCTAAAACGTTTTTATACACCCAATTGTAAATATAATACTCAATATCAGACAAACGATAGTATTGACAATCATTAATACCAGCCGAGTATTCTCTACCACAGTCGTCATCATTTAAAAAGAAATATTCTTTGTAATAATTATTTTCGAATGTATCAAATACACCTTTCTCAAATCCAAATAATTCTTGAAGTTTTTTTGACCTTAAAAATTTATTATGTTGTATCTCACTATTTTCGCATTTTTCCTTCGGTTTATAAGGTTGTAATGAATATTGTAAATACCATTTATCACGACCTTGCATTTTAGTGTGAATTCCTCTATGACCTAAAAATCTTTTTTTATCTTTATTCCAATTACCACCAGTATAAACAATTAACTGACCAGACATATCATCATATACACTACATTCATAATAAGGTATTGATATAGTTGTTAAGGTGTGATTTCTGTCAGATAGAGATAATCTGAAATCATTTCCTTTTATATAATAAAGAGTTATTTCTTTAGTTGCATCATTAAAGGAAAATTCAAATTCCATATCTGGTATATTGAAATTTCGTATTCGTAATTCATATAATAGTTCACGATAAACACGGGTTCTCATGCATTTATATATAGTGGGATTATTATCATACTTAAATTTAGCCCTTCTGCCATTTAAGTCGATTAACACACGTTGATTATTTATCGACAAATTATCCAACATAGTATTTAATTATTTGCATCGGCAATTGCTAATTTCTTAGCAGCACTAATAGATGTTATACCAATTTCAACTTCAATTTTTTCCATTCGGACTCTTTTATATAATGTCCAACCTTTTGGTTCTTTGTTTATTTGGTATAAAGAATATTCATCATATTTATCCAAAACTCTAAATTCATGATATATAGAGGTTTGTGTGGCTTTAATATCTATAATTTCTTTCATAAGATAATTTTATTAATAAGCAAAAATACGCAAAAATATGTTAAAAAAAAATCCCACGCTTTTTATTTCGTGGGATTAAAAATAATCATATGACAATATAACTCTGAAGCATTTATTTATATATCTTTTTATTCAAATTGTTTTGAAAATTCATCAAAACATTTTCTCGAACAAAAATTATTTACCATTATAGTCGATACACCTAACAATTCTTTAATATTAGTGTCTTTCGCTGGTGTGTATAATGAATCACAATTAATACATCTTATATTTTTATCGATATAATATGACACAAACCGAGTTGGGTCGATTATATTTTGGTTATTTGAGTTCATTTTTCTCAATATTTTTTAATTCAACATCACATAGAATATCAAGGGCTTTTAATAATTCTTTATCATTTTCATTTTCATGTCTTAAACTCATTTGTAAATGAAATATTGCTTTTCTTAAATGTGAGAGTGTCATTCTAATATTTCTTTTATTTTTTCTTTTCTTAAAAATATTTTATAATCTTCATAATCTAATATAAAAGTGAATTCTCTCATCTCATAGCTGTATTCTTCTATTTCATAAAATGTTAAAACAAAATCATCATTACTTTTTTGAAAAGATTTCAAAAAACGATAAAGACCATTAGAAACAATATTATTATTATCTAAATAAAGTTGTAATATATGATACGTTTGTACATAATCATTTGATTTATTTTCCAAATCCAATCTCTGTATCAAATATACAACAAATAAACAACCGACTTTATAATAATTAGCTTTTATAAAAGAACTTAAATTTTCTTTCTGCTTAGAATCTATAATATCAAATATTTCACCCTTATCATTAGTGAATTCTTCTCCAAAAGTCATTTTAAGCTTATGTATAACATCACAATTAAGTGTTTCCAATATTTTTAAATCATCTTTTATCATATGGTATGGTATAAAAAACTCGCCCCATAAAGAGGCGAGTTCTAAAGAATAAACAAAAATATTACAATTACCTACGCCTCATCCTAACCCCTCTTGCTTTCAACACATCCTTAACAACATGAATCTGAAAATCAGTATATTTTTCTGATTTTAGCATGTTCTTTAGTTTTTCTGTTGATTCTTTTTTCATACGGTTCACAACTCTTTCTGAACGAATTGGTGAACTTAATCGTCTTTCCAGAATTTCATTAATAATGACTTTCTGATTATCATTATAATGATTCGATACTGTCATTCGCATTAAATCCTCTGTTGAGTCTTTTTTAAATCTGCGTATCCATCTTTCTGTTATGATACTTCGTCTTTTAGTAAACATTTTTTTTACTTTTTTGTGAATAATTTTGGTAGTTATCTTTTTTTCTTCAATATGTATAGCTTTTATATTCTGTGAACTTGAAAAAGTTGTATTTTTTGTGGTATTTTTTTCTTTTTTTCTTTTTACCACTGGTTCACTTTCAAATAAACTACTAACTACATTATTCTCAGTTATATTCTCAATAACAACCTCAAACATATCACCAATTTGCTCAACAGTATCTGGAAAAATATCTACAATATTATCTACAACCTCATTTATAACAGGTTTAGTTTCAGATTTTGTCTCTGGTGTTTTTTCTATTTTTGGTGTATATGTTTTTCCAAAAATTATTTCTTGCCAATGTTCTACGAGCATTATCATCGCAAAAGTGTCGAGTTCACAATATTTAAGAAGTGATTGAATAACACTATTTCGTTCAATTTCACTCATTTGAGAGAATTGTATTTTAGCATAAGCTGTCATAGCTGCGCCACCATCCGAAATTTTTTCAGCACTTACAAAAGTTTCCACAATAGACTGGTCAATATCGACAAAGGTCTCAGGGAGCGTTTTATAAGGGTCATTTACTTCGCCATCTTTATAAGTCAACCAAGTATGATTCTTAAAATTTAAAGATTTAATTTCACCAGTGCCATAAATTGGTAAAGTATATTTGGTTTTTAAAAAACTACTCGATTTTAGTATAGCTGGTAATACATATTTTATTGAATTCGAACCTTCTGTAATTGGATTATAATAATATAATTTTAAAACTTCCCATAAATCTACCATATTTCTTTCACCAACCCAATTCTCAATATCCAATCTACCATATTCTACTGATGAAGACTTATAAGTAATATTTTTAATAAAATCAATTATTTCCTCTTTATCTGGTTCTGAACTTTCAAATAAATTAATCAAAATGTGATTTAAGAAAGTATTCTCATGTGGCGAATAACGGAAAATAGTTCCATTATCAACTTCCAGTTGTTTTTTCAATTCTCTGATGAATTCAAAGTTTGGATTGAATCCTATCTTACGATTGATATACTCACCTGCATGTTCAACCCGACCATCTTCATACATAATATGATGAGAAAATTGAAAAGCTATACCTTCATATGGTCGTAGACCAGCATGAAATGGTATGGCTACCGTAGTGGTTTCAAAATCTATCATATGATATGGGTACTTCCATGTCAGCATTTCACCTTTTAACTTTTCATCAAGAACGAATATGTTATTGTCATTAGTTAATGTTTTCACTATCTGGATTAACTGTCTATCTTTTTGTTCGATTTTTTCAGTAATTTTATCCATATAATATTGACCATCTTGTATAGTTTCAACGTTTTTGTTGAACTCTGATAGGTCAATTTTTTCCATCAGAATATTACCTGCATTGATTTGTTTATCTTTGCCACGATAATTCCATATATCCAACACTGTCGGTTTACCATAATTGGTTTGACCAACCAAGGGATTATTTAAAAAACATTCTCTTTTACCATTATACCATCCACGTTTTTCCTCGTCTTCTGTGCAACTAAATTGACAATCACCACATTTTTTACCAAGATGTGTAACTAATTTTTCATTTTTTTCGAATGACTCCATTAATAATGTTAACCATTCGTCAAAGTTTCTACCTTCGGTATATTCATAATTATCAATTAAATCGACAACCGAATCAACACATATCGGAATTAAAATCTGTTCACCAAGAGCTTCTTCACTTACATCACCATTGATTATAACTTTTGTATTACCATTATCATCCTTGGAAAGAATAAATTTTTGATTGAGATTATCAACAGTTGTGATTTTTGTTTTATCAGCCATCATTAAATAGGACTCGATGGCATAACGTGGGAACAATTTTGATAATATCCAACGTTGATATGCGACATCGTACATCTGGTCAATCCACTCGGCCTTGATTATACTTGCACCTCTTTTGTTTAGAAATTGGTCAAGCCCCAAATCATTAATATATGATTTAGATTTAACTTCTATCAATTTTAGAACATTACCAGTTCTAATAAGGATATCGAATCTGGAAATAAATTTTCCAAATATTAAATTACCTTCAAATAAAGTTACATTTGTTTTCTTCAAATGTTTCTGAACTTCTTTGAAGTTATCTTCTTCGTTCAATGCCGAATCAAGTTCAATACCTGATGGATAATAGCATTTTGCTAATTCTCCAACTTGAAAACCACCCTCGGCAATAGCTTTTAGAAAAGGGTCTTCGTTACGATTATCTTTGTAAAGATGATTGTTGGATGCATAGTACAACTTGGTACGGCAATCCAATGCATTTTTAAATAGGGATTTACTTAAATATTTTTTCATGATTAAATAATTAAATGTGATGGTTAATCCATCATTGCTTTAATTATTTTTATCATTCTTTCTTCGTTTTGTTTGAAATTTAAGTAATTTTTTTTGATAATATAGAATTCTGGGTTTTCTCTTTTAATTATTTGAATATATGATTCAATTTTAGATATGTAACTTAATATAAATTCTGGTTTGGTATCCATAAATATAGTAAGTTCTATTTTATCAGTTCCTCTAATCAAATTTGGTGAAATTTTATAATTGGGGTCTTTATTTATTTCTTTATTAAAATCAATTCTGTTACTATCACACCATTCTTCTTTATATGAAAATGGGGTATATATATCAACAAATTCTCTATCAAGTTTTTTTAATTGCTCTAATATATATTCTGGTGTAACAGGATTAGTCATATCAATTTATTTAATCCAAATTTAATTCTTTTAATTTAAAATATCTCAGAATTACATTACCATCTAAAATAACTTTTTTATCTTTAGCATTAATAAATCTTAACTGCGCTATATCTTGTTCTATTAGTTTATACCACCGTTTATCTATTGGGCGCATGAATATGTGAAAATAAAAATCAAATTGTGCCACATCATCAATACAATATTTTGTTTCTTGAATCGGGTCATCATCATTCCAATAATACATATCCATTTCATACAATAAGATATATTCTAAATCATATATTGGAAACCCCTTTTTGACATAGATAAATGTTTCTTTTGGGTCGAGCATTAAAAAATCTTCGGTTAATTCTTTTATCATTTAATAATCATTTTTCCATATGGTATTTTTTCCAAGTTTTTTTGCAACGGCTTGTGCAACACTATTTATTGAACAACCTAAAAAATCTTTCCATTGGGTTTTAGGATTCATAATACAAGAATTTCCTCCAGAGGTTAAATATATCACATCACCAGAATAATCCACTTGGAAATAATCCAGAAAATCTTTACACCTTATCAATTCAATATCAGTCATACTTCCAATATAGTTTTTAATTTTATAAGTCGAGAAATCTTTTTAGCATCATATACAGTTAAATAAACATTAGCACCTATTAAATTATCAATTTTTCTCACTTCCAGTGTTTTATATTCACCCATAGGATGTAAAGATAATAATAAAATATTATTATTTGATACCATATTTTTATCAAAATATTCAGGTACAAATTGAAAATTATTCATCAAATACTCTACATATGGGTAAATTAAATCACCATTTGGTATATTAATCAAAACATCAGCGATGTCTAATCTCCCCATTGTGAATTCTTTAGGACACTCCATCATTTAAGTATATTTGATATTTTAAGCATTCTGGTAATTTGAATATCATCTAAAACAGTAAAAGTACCCAAAATGTTAGCTATTTCAACTCTTTTTTTAATCTCTATGACTTTTTTCTCTGAAAGAGGATTGAAGCGTAATATCAAAATATTACCATCTGAAATTATATAATTAGTTAAACTATCCCTAAATGTAGAAGCTAAATACATAAAATCATATCTTTCCACAAAAATGTCTATATATGGTTTTATTTCATTACCATCCTGTAATGATATAACCGTAGTTGTATTCATTAAATAATTTTCTGTGAATTGCTCTGGATAATACATAATAAATTTAAAAATATTATATTATTTTTTCATATACCAATTCGGGTCTGGTAAATATTTTTTCTTTTCATAATTTTTAAACAATCTATATAATTGTTTCCAATCACGTTCAGGTTTGAAACCAGCCTTATCTTCAAACATCACATTAAAATAAAATTTCTTCTCATAGTATCCGAAGAACCCCTTAGTTGAATCTATCTCAGGATTTTCGTTGATATAATCAAAAAGTATATTATTAGAAATAAAAATATTATTATAGAATTCTATTTCTTTAGGATATGAAGATGTAGTCATAATTAATTTTACATCATCCCGTGCAGATAATATCTGTAATGTCTCCTTGGCATGTGGGTAGAAAATAGCTTCTAAATAATCTTTTCGATGATTTGGTAATAATATAGTACCATGTACATCTATGGCAAAGTATGTCTCGTACCATTCTTTTTTGAAAGAATGTTCGAACATTTTTTCAACCCACTGTACTATATCTGATTTTCTGTACCAAAACATTTTCTTAAATCTAATGGGTAACACATATCGATATCCAATAATATAAATCTTGTTCCATCTATTTCTGAGAAATTATACTGATGAAAATGTCCATAGAACCAGTATTTTATATCATTGTTTACTTTTAATTTGTCGTATATTTGTGTTAATTTATTTCTATTTATAATGGTATCATTTTTAACATCTGGGTCGCTTTTAATCCATTTTTCTACACCTGAGTAATTTTCTGGATAACAAAAATCAGGTGAATCATGTGTTACAACAATATCAATGTTCCTTAAAAAATTTAATTTATCTTCATTCACATCTACAACTTCATCAACCCAATAATCTTTACCTTCTTTTCTTCCTTTCCAAGATTTTCTTGTAACCAAATCACGCATTTCTGGATTCGGAAGCCTATCCACACTGATAGCACCACCAATACCTAAAATGTTTATACCATTAACTTCAATTACGGTATAATCTGGTAAACATTCAATATTACTTACTTTAAAATTTTTCTTATAAAAGTCGGGATTATCATGGTTACCTCGGATAGAAATCAATTTATTATTTTTACTTTTAAATGTCGTATTATAATAATTAAATTTCTTACGTTCTTCTCTCTCAGTACCAAAACCAACACCAAAATCACCACATAAATAAAATAATGAATTTTCTATTTCATATTCTTTTATATACCTTAATAGGGGTTTAAAATTTTCATGAATATCCCCAACAAATATGATATTATCGTATGTCATCGAATAAAGATATTATTTTTGTTTTTCTTTTTTTAGAAATTATATAATTTTTCAACTCTATTGGTTCTTTCATATCGGCCTTGGTAATAAATCCCAAAGTATTTCTACTGTATTTACCATATAATTGTTCTGTGAAATGATTCGAAACCATTATTTGGTATTGGGTATTATCTGCTAAATAATCATAGAACATTTGGTCAATTATTATTTCAGCATTTGTATTAAGATTTAATATAAACTCTATATAATCAACCCAATCCATAATTATATCCCCAGATTTAAAATGGTGTATTTTATTTCGATACTTTACAAATAAATAACAATATTCACCTTTTTTGAGATGAATATATAAAGTATTATTATTATGCATATAATTTTTTAATCGACAGTTTCGATGGTAGCTTCTATTTTTCGTTCATTGAGACCACGTTTCATAGGTAACAATAAATCCAAATCCCCTACTTTAGCCTCTGTTTTACCTTTGTGGTGTGCAAGCAAAGCAACTTGTTCAGCCTGTTCTGGTGTGTGGTCACATATGTCACATAATGATTTTACAATCCAGTCGAAGCTATTAACATCGTCATTATGAAGAATCAACCTGTGTGATTTAACAGTCTCATTCTTAATCTCATTAAGAACTTGCTCAATTGTTTTTGTATTTTCGTTTCGTATCATATGTTTATATTTTTCGTTTTATAAATTCAACTACAAATATATATTTTAAATAAATTAAAAAAAAATTACAAGGGTTAATATTTTATATTTAAAAAGTCTTTACATCCCGACATTGATATCGTTCCAAATATCTTTAATTTTTTCTTTCCTGAGATAAGGAATAAATTCTTTTTTTGTGACTTTTTCTACATCACACTTATAATAAATAGTATTAGTGTTGGAATTAGATTCACCGAATATGACATTTTTATATAAATATATGTATTCTTGTCCTCTAACTGTATGATAAAAAGATTTATATGGGTTTGTTAATTGATAAAATTTGATAAGAGTATAATTATCGTCAAATTTAATTGTTATACCATTTGGACTTTGTGAAATATTATACGCTAAAGAAACTGTTAATGCCATTAAATCAATCATCTAATATAGTTTTTATTTTAAATAATCTTTCAATTATATTTGATTCTGTTGCATAAACTCTAATATCACTCATGTATATGGTATCTGGTGAAATATATTTTAATTTTGCTGATACTTCATAATAAGTTCTAATTTTAAAATTTAATGATGAATATTTAGTTGAATAAAAATATAATTTATTTTCCATATCAATAAAAGATGACATATCATCAGATTTTTCACCTGAAAATAAACACATCAAATATATTTTATTCCTTTTTTTCATAAAAAAAAAACACTCCCCATACACAAAGATATGAAAAGTGTGTTAATCATCACTTAAATAAAATGTTTATTTATCCTTGAAAATTTCTTTTAATTCATTCCATGAATATTGTACAAATTTTTCTCTTATGAATTTGAATTTTTGTTCGTCTTCAAGATTTTCAACAGGTAAACACCATTGACTTTCACCACATTCACATCTATACGCCATAATTTAACTTTTTAGTGTTTCAATTAATTTAGAAATTTCTTCCTCACCATCAATAATCTTTTCTGTGTATTCACCTCGGTCAAGTATCACTCTCGGATTTGGTGTTCCTTCATTTATATAAGTGATGGATTTCAAACCATTTCTGAGTAAATCTTCTTTTGTTATATCAAGAGGATATTTTTTCATAGTTTACGAATTAATATTTTCAACTGCTTCGGTTAAAGCTAAATCAAAAGATTCTTTATTTTCAACTTTAACCTGTCTGGGACAACTGATATGGTTCTGTAAATCAGTTTTGTTAACTATATTAACAAACCAAGTTGCATCTGTTATTGATTGACCAGCTTCAAATACAAACCAATCATCGGGCATTTTTGTGTTTTGTGGTTTCATATAAAATGTTTATTAAAATTTAAAAGAATTATTATTAGTAGTTTTT
>Ga0172381_10001472_pt1 | contig 27588 bp, 34 predicted proteins | sample Leawel6488metaG_FD_119754 | JGI IMG/M metagenome (GOLD analysis project Ga0172381, IMG submission 119754) | Leachate microbial communities from a municipal landfill in Southern Ontario, Canada - Leachate well 64-88 metaG | ecosystem: Engineered > Solid waste > Landfill > Unclassified | place... | reverse complement strand
CACACAGGATCTTAAGTCCTGCCCCTTTGACCACTCGGGAACCCCCGCATATAAAAGACTAATAAAGTACATTTAAAAAAGCTTTGGTAAATGTAAATTTAAGGTATTTTATATCCCAATTATCTTTATAAGTTCAAGCCTCTCCAAATTAAGTTTATGCTATATGGCTTAAAACCTGGAGATACTATTGCTACAGATATAGACGAAGTTCTTATTTATTTATTAGACCCATTTGTGAAAAATTATAATTCTATACATCAGACTAATTTCAAAAGGGAAGATTTTTTTACTTATAATTGGTGGGAAGTTTTAGGAATTTCAAAACAAAGAAGTATTGAAGAATATCAGAAATTTATGGAAAATCCTGCTTCTGATGACCTTCCATTAATTCAAGGTTCTCTAGAAGGTGTTAGGGCGCTTGCAGAGGTTTTTAGTATAAATGCAGTTACATTTAGGGCTAAAGAAGTTGAAACAAAAACAAACCTCCAGATTTCTCAGTTTAGTGGATATCTAAATCAAATCGTGTTTGGAAGTACTTCCTTGGTTTCTTGGACACCGAATTCAAAGGGAAAAATAACAAAAAGTTTAGATTCAAAATTAATTATTGAAGATAGTTTAAGTGCTGCATATGATTGTTTAAGTCATGGAATCCCTTCAGTATTACTGGATTATCCGTGGAATCAAGATAATAATCTTCCTGAAGGTATTTTAAGAGTTAAAACCTGGGATGAAATTCTAAAAGTAATACTTTCTTAATTTTTATAGATTTAAGCTGCCTTTATCTTAGCTTTCTCTATCCATTTATCTTGTTTTTGACAACTTGAACAAACATAAATAAACTGGTTTTTGCTGTTTTCATCCTTTGCCTTTACAACTGAGCCTTTTAGTTTTCCATATTCTTCTTCAATAGATTCATTGCAAATTGCGCATTTTTTTACCATAATAAAGTAAATCAATTAGATTTTATTAAAAAGAAAAGTCAGTTAGGGTATTTAATTTTTGCTGTATTCAAATCTTCTAAGAAGATTTTATAAACATATTCTTATTGAGTTATTCATGTTCAAAAAAGAAATAATCAAACTTCTTGTTGAAAAAACAAGATTAAGACCAGAGGAAATTTCGAGTTTAATTGAAATTCCTCCAAATCCAGATTTAGGGGATTATTCATTTCCTTGTTTTATTTTGTCAAAAAAGGAGAAAAAAGCACCTAATCAAATAGCAGAGCATTTTGCCAAAGATTTATTACTAAAACTTCCAAAAGAGATTGAATCAGTTAAGCCCACTGGCCCATACCTTAATTTTTTTATAAATAAAAAAATATTGGCTGATCAGATAATTAAGATAAATTCTAATTTTGGAAAAACAGGGGTTGGAAAAAAGCATAAGATTGTTATTGATTTTTCAGCTCCAAATATTGGAAAACCAATGCATATAGGACATATTCGTTCAACTATCCTAGGAGATTCTTTAATGAGAATCTATGATTTTTTAGATTATGATGCTATTGGAATAAATTACATGGGAGATATTGGTCTTCATATAGGAAAATTAATTGTTGCTTATGAATTATGGCTTGATAAGGATGCACTAAAAAAAGAACCTGTTCAGGAACTATTAAGGCTTTATGTTAAATTCTGTGAAAAAGAAAAGTGTGAGATTGTTGAAGGTGAAGACAAAGAAGAAGAGTTTACAAATAATGAATGGACAAATAAGGCAAAAGAAAAATTAAAACTCCTTGAACTTGGAGATAAAAATGCCCATAAAATATGGGAAGATATACAAAAATCTTCTGGAAAAGGATTTGACAAAGTCTATGATTTATTAAATGTAAATTTTCATGAAACTACTGGTCAGAGCAAGTTCTCAGAAAAAGGAAAAGAAATTGTAACAAATGCATTAAAAAAAGGAATAGCTAAAAGAGAAAACGATAATGCAGTCTATGTTCAGATTGATAAAAATAACCCTGAATCCAAAAAATATATCTTAAGAAGTAATGGAACTGCTTCATATATAACTCAGGATTTAGGAGCAGCAGTTGAAAGGTATAAAAAATATAAATTTGATAAAATGATTTATGTAACTGACTTTAGGCAAGCTGACCACTTTTCAGCTCTGTTTAGTATATTAAAAAATCTTGATTTTGATTTTTCAGAAAAAATGAAGCATCATGGTTTTGGAACTGTTAAATTTGGAAATGAAATTATTGCTTCAAGAACAGGAAATATAATTCTTTTAGAAGATGTACTAAATAAGACCATTGAAAAAGCAGAACAGGAAATAAAAAGCAGAAAAACAAAAGGAGACCCAACTAAAGTAGGGGTCGGAGCAATAAAATATATTATTTTAAAAAATGAGCCTGTTAAGGATGTTCAATTTAGTTGGGAAACTGCACTAAGTTTTGAAGGAAATACAGGTCCTTATCAGCAGTATTCTTATGCTCGTGCTTCTTCAATAATAAAAAAAGCAAAGAACTTTAATAAATCAAAAATAGACTTAAAAAAATATAGTCTAACTAAAGAAGAAATAAGTCTTATTAAAAAAATTTCAGACTTTCCAGAAGTTGTAATAAGTGCAGGAGACAAAATGAACCCTGCTTTAATTGCAAATTACAGCCACGAATTATGTCAGATTTTCAATGAGTTCTATCATAATTGTCCTGTTATCAATAAGGATAATGTAGAGCAAGAAGCATTTAGGCTAAGACTTGTAGATTCTTTTAGAATAACCCTACAGAATGCCTTGCATCTTCTTGGAATAGAAACAATGGAAGAGATGTAATTTTAAGGAAATCTTTGAGGCCCTAGATGTTCTTGTCCAACAATTAAATCACATAATTCATTCCAGTCTTGTGCTCTTCTGAGTGCATCAGGGTCAAGGGGTCCTTGAGCTTCTCTTTCTGCTTCAAGTTGTCTTTGAACATCTTCAGAAATATTACAAGGAACAGCACCTTTCATTATTTCATCAACAGTCATATATCTTGGTTGATTTTTTGAGTTATAGTCATCATTTCCCATTAAAGACAAAATCATAACATCTTTAAATATATTATTATAAACAGTTATCATGGAAAAATATGTATTTATTGAAACTTATGGCTGTTCTGCCAATCAAAATAATTCTGAGATTATTTCAGGAATTTTAAGGCAGTCTGGCTATGAATTAACAACCAATGAAAAAATAGCAGAGATTCTTATCCTAAATACCTGCATTGTAAAGGGAAAAACACAGAGCAAGATAAAAAGGAGGATTCAGGATTTATCCAAAGAATTTCCAGATAAGCTTATGATAATAACTGGATGTATGCCCCAAACAGACAAAAATTCAATACTTAAAATAAATCCAAAAGCTCTTCTTTTAGGGATTCATCATATAAAAGATATTTCTCGTTTGATTTCTGATTATCGTAGTAATCAGGTGAGTAATCCTGCAAAATTTGATAAACAAAAAAAAGAATTTTATTTGTCTAATCTAAACGAAGAAAAACTCTGCTCCCCTAAGATATCAAGTAATAAACTGGTCTCGATTATTCAGATTTCAGAAGGTTGCCTTGGAAATTGTAATTATTGTAAAACTAGACTCGCAAAAGGACCATTATTCTCCTATGATATTGAACATATTATAAAATCTGTTGAAAGTGACCTTCAAAATGGAGCAAAAGAAGTCTGGATAACTTCTCAGGATAATGCAAGTTTTGGTCTTGACAGAAATAAAAACGAGCTCCCAGAATTACTAGAAAAAATCCTTAATCTAAAACATAATTTCAAGCTAAGGCTTGGGATGATGAACCCTAATAATCTTTATCCTATACTGGACAAATTAATTTTAATTTATCACCATCCAAAAATGTATAAGTTTCTTCATATTCCAATTCAATCTGCAAGTAACAGAGTTTTAAAAGATATGAATAGACCCTATAAAATTGAAATAGCAAATGAAATAATAAGCAAATTCAAAAAAGAATTTCCAAATATTACTATTGCAACTGATATTATTACTGGTTATCCAACTGAAAAACAAGAAGACCATAAATTGAATCTGGAGTTTATAGAAAAATATTCTCCTGATGTTCTTAATCTTTCAAAATTCTCAAGTCACAGTGGAACAAAATCTGCAGAACTTAAGGTTCTTGATGTAAAAATAATAAACAAAAGAGCAAGTGAACTAATGGAACTTCATAGAAAAACAGCACAAAATAACAAACAAAAATTTCTTAATCAAGAGTTAAAGGTTTTTGTGAACAATAAGACAAAAATTCCTTTTGTTTATGAAGCAAGAGATGACAATTATAAAATTGTTTTGATTCATTCAAAAGATAAATCCATACTTGGAAAAAATATAAACGCTAAGATAAACCAAGCAGGTGTTCATCATTTGGTTGGAGAAATAATCTAGTTCTTTTTAACAATATTTTTAAACTATTAATTTTACTCTTTAAATTAATAAAATGGCAAGAAAATCCAGCAGTTTAACTAAAAAATTAAGTCCTCCAGAAATAGATTCTTCAGAGGAACAAAGGGATAATTATCTTAAGGGTTTATTTGGAAATATGACTCCCAGGGATATTGCAGATTATTCAAAAAAACATCCAGGAGACCTTAACTTAAATGAGTACATAACTAGGTTTACTTCTCCAGAATTCAATAGAGAATTATTTGAGCTTATGCCTTATTCTAAAAAATAATCCCAATCTTTATATACTTCTTTAACCTAAATATTTTATGAAAGTAATAAAAGAGTTTTTTGAATTTCTTAAGGAATATAAGGTAATTGGACTTGCAGTAGCATTTATCATGGGTCTTGCTGCAAATCAGTTAATTAAGTCACTAGTAGACAATATAATAATGCCAATTATCACTTTCTTGGTTCCAGGTGGAGCTTGGAAAACAGCTACATTTTCAATGGGCCCAATAGTAATAAGTTGGGGAGCATTTCTTGGAGATTTAATTTACTTTATAGTAATTGCCTTTGTTATTTTTATGATTGCAAGGTTTGTCTTAAAAGAAGAAAAAGTAGCAAAAAAATAATTTGTTATTAAAAACTTAAGGTCGCTATTCTATAATTAACTTTAAATAATCTAGTAATAGTTTTATAACAATCGTGTAATTTATATTAAGTTTAAAATAATAATTTTAAGATGAATGAATTTACTTCACTCTTAAAATACAAATTATGCATAGCATAACTAATTTTTTGTAATGCAAAAAATTCATATTAAAAAAAAGATGACAGAAATTCCAATATTTAAAAGAGATGAATCTAAAGACTATCTTAAGATTCTTACTGCACTAAAAGAACTTCCATTCCCAGTTGGAAAAAACCTTTTAATAGACTTTTTAATCGGAGATTATGAAAATTCTTCTATTAAAAATAATGATCTTGATTCATTAAATTCCTTTGATTCATTTGATTCAGGAAAAGAAGAATTAAGAGAAACAATAGAAAATCTCATTAGTAAGGGCTTTATTGAAATAACTTCTACATCAAATAATAAGTTCATTAAGGTTCTAAAATTAACTCCCAAGGGAGTAAATGAAATAAGAAATCCAACACTTTGTTTTAAAAAAATAAAGCCTGATTTATCCAAGTTTGAGACAACAATAACTCCAGAAGATTTGGTTATTTTTGATGAATTAAAAGTATTTTTGGAAAGATACAATAATAACCAAAAGAAAGCAATTATTTCAAGTAAAGACAAAATCCTTTGTATTGCAGGTGCAGGTTCTGGAAAAACAACAGTCCTTACCAAACGAATTGAGTTTCTGATAAAATATAGGGCAGTTTCTGGACAAAAAATTCTTGCAATAACTTTTACAAGAAAAGCTCGGCAGGAAATGCAAGAAAGGTTAGTAAAATTAGGAGTCAATGCAGTTGTTGAAACATTTAATTCTTTTTGTGAAAAAATACTCTTAAAAAATAATGACTTGATTTATGGCAGAAAAATGGGGGTAATAAATTATGGAAATAAAATGGTGGCAATGGGATTTGCACTAAACAGTATGGGAATAACTATGAGCAGTGCAATAGATACCTATTTTTCTCCAAGTCAAAAAAGAAATAAAACAAATGAAGAGCTTTCAAACATATTAATGAACGATTGTTTTTTTATACTGGACTATTTTAAAATTAAAAACCAGGAAATTTCAGACTTTTCAAAAATTGCAGAACCTGAAGATAAAGAAACTGCAAAAATGATATATCTTTTATGTAAATCACTAAAAGAACATTTATCCCTTCAAGGTCTTCGGGACTACACAGACCAGATACTTGATGTAGTAAAGTTTTGGAAGAAAAATCCAGGGTTTATTCCAAAATTTGACCATATTTTAGTTGATGAATATCAGGACGTAAACGCAATGCAAATCGAGCTTTTAGATTTACTAAGTCCAAAAAACCTTTTTTGCGTAGGAGACCCTAGGCAGTCAATTTTTGGTTGGAGAGGTTCTGATATTAATTATATTTTAAAATTTCCAGAAAAATATCCTGATTCTGAAATAGTAACCCTTACTAAAAATTACAGAAGTACAAGACCTATTGTGGAATTTATGAACCATTCAATTAAGAATTTAGGACTTCCTGACCTAGAACATAATCATGAAGGAAATAAAGAAATTCATATTATGAATTTTGATTCTGAATTAAATGAAATGGAGTTTATTCTAAATGAAATAATTAGTTCAAATATTGAAAGAGAAGAAATCTTTGTATTATCTCGTACAAATTCTCAGCTTCTTGAGCTCTCAAAACTTATGAAACAAAAAAATATTGCTCATGCTATCAAATCTGATGAAATAAGGTCTTCTCTGCCTATACTCAATGGAGAAGTTACTCTTGCAACAATTCATTCAATTAAAGGGCTTGAGGCAAAGATAGTATTTATCATCGGTTGTAATGAATTAAATTTTCCATGTAAAGCCTCTGACCATCCAATTATAGAAATGATAAAACTAGAACAGTATGATAAAGAAGAAGAGGAAAAAAGACTGTTTTATGTAGCAATAAGCAGGGCAAAAAATAAACTGTTTATGACTTATTCTGGAAAAAAACCAACTTACTTTATTAATTCAGAAATGCTCAAGATAGTTAATGATTAGTCTGTTTTAATATTCTTTTTGTCATCTATATTTTGAATCTTTAGATAATAATTGATATTTATTTAATTTTTTTAGGGTTTCAACAAAACCTTTTGGATCATAAATTAAACATTCATATTTTTCTCCATCTTTCGTGGAGATATACAAATAATCAACTAATCTACTGACTCGAGAGTTATGAACCTTTCCTTTAATAAATAAATTTTGGATAGAATCCCACTTGATTAATTCTGATTTTTGGCGGGCATCATAATGACTTCGTTTTATATAAGTTAGATTGCCTATAACTATCCCCCCTAGAATAAGATAAGTTAACCTTCTTTTTAGATAAACATAGACAATACAAATTGAGATAAAAATAGGTATAACTAAAATGTAAATGTTATCCATTTCATTTAAAAAAATTATAATTCCTATGAAAAAAATTGAAATTGTGCTAAAACAGATTTTCATAAATAACTCACGGTATTTATTATCTTTCCAAATTATATTTTCTTTTTTCATTTTATCCATCTTTTTTTATACAGAAATTCTAAGGTTTCTTTAGACAACAAATGGTATTTATTTAATTTTTTTAAAGTTTGAATAAAACCTGTAATGTCAATAACTTCGGTTTGATATTTTTCTTTATCCGTATTTATTGTTAAAAATGTAATAAGCCCAGCAACTCTTCCCTGACGAACATAATGATTTTCAATGTTTAGTTTGGAGATATTTTCCCAATCAATAAAAGTTCTCTTAGAAATAAATTTTCGGTTAGTCCTAGTAAATGATGTTGCACGATGCAATAGTTTTGTGTTATCTAAAATAAGACCTTCTTTCAAGATCATTAAAAGTCTTCTTTCTAAAAGAAAACGAATTATCAAAAAAACAAAAATTCCACAGATTAAACTGAATAAAATAAGCATCATTGTAATTTTTCCTAAGATAAAAAATCCCACCGAGAAAGAGACACCTATACTAAAGATAAATAATCCAAATATAGTGAAGTAATTTAGTTTATCTTTCCAAACAATTTTATTGTAATTTCTTTTTACCATATTATCTTAACCTAGATTAGGTTTCTTCCCATTCTCTTTTAAATAATTATTAAGATATTTAAAATAATCATGTGTTCCAGAGTTAGCCATTTTTTCAACAATAAGTTCAGGAGTTGAATTAGCAAGTCTTCCAAGAACCGGGTTATGGTCAACAATAAGTTCATTGTTTTCATCAAGTCCTTTTGCTTCAATTCCATCTATCCTAGCTCTTTTTGGCAAAATATCTTTGATTTCATAGCCAAGATGAGTAGCAATTACAAGAAAACAATTTTTTTCAATAAAATACTGTGAAGTTGCAGAAATAATTTTTCCAGCAACACCTGGTTCAGTTACTGATTCTATTTCATCAGCTAAAATAAGAGTATTATTGCCTGGTTTTATTTCACTCATTTGACTTAGAAGAGTTTCAAATGCACCTTTAGATGCACTTCCTTTATTTTTTGCAAAATAATAAACTTCTGAAAAAACAGGGATTTTGACCATGCCATTGAGTGGAAGTCCTAAATTTGTAAGGCTAATCAGTTGTATTATATGTTCAATTAATGTTGTTTTTCCTCCAGAGTTTGCACCAGTAAGTATAGAGCATCTTTCATTTTCATTTAAATAAAAAGATATTGCCTGAGGACTTTCTAAAAAAATATTTTTAGAACTCTCTATTCTAAGCTCATTTGAAAATTCAGGCCAGTATTTATTGTTTTCAATAAAATTTGAGATTCCAGCTATAAAATCATAATAAAGTATAAGACTTGAAAGTCTTTCCAGTTTTTCTAAAACTTGTTTTAGGAGTTTAGAGTTCTTTTTTATTCTCTCTGCAAAATCAGTGTTTTCATTTGCATCTTGCAGACGAATAAAATTTTCCAATTCTTCTTCATTTATTTTTACAGGAATACCTGATTCAAACATCGGGTAAGGTAGATTGCTGTTTTTTATTGCATTTTCAACTATCTTGTCTATTTCTTTTGGAAGTTTATTTTGACTTAACATACTAAAAAGCATTTCTCCAGAAACATTAAGGTCTTTTATTTTGCTTGATACTTCTTCATTAATGCTTTCAAGTCCATCTTCAATCATGCTTCTGCTGATTTTCTCTTTTTTCCCAATTCCAATAAGTTCTAGTAATGGTTTTAGCTCAGTTATTATTTGTTTTGCTTCAGGGTTTTCAATATTTTCAAGTACTCTAAAATTATCATTCCATCCAGATAATATTTCCAGGTATCTCTCTAGATAAACATCTTCAATAGAATCCAGGAATACTGACTGAGGTAATTGTTCGATTAAAGAACTAAACTGTTCAACATCAACTGCCTGCACAATCTCATAATTTGCAAGGTCTAAAACATCTTGCTCATTCAAAAGAAACTTAACAGGAATATCTAGATTTTTAAGTTTTGAAAAAGTGTCTTCATTTTCAGTTGCAGCAACAACTCCATATCTAGGTTTCCAGATTGGCTTGGGCTTTTTCAAATCCTTTAGAAAATCATTCTTTAAATTTCCTGCAATTTTTTTATAAAACTCTTGTCTTTGTTTTAATCTTTGGATGTCTTTTGTAAATTCAAAACAACTTAGTATGTTAGAAGTGTCTGCAAAATAAAAATAATTTGAAATCTTGGAAAGAACTTTATTATAAACTGTCTTGCCATCTCTTGTCTTAAAAATACTTTCGCCAGAAGCCTTCACAGGAGTTTTATATAAATTAAAAGGACTAAGACTATTTTCTAAAATAAATTCAATCAACTCTTTTTCCATTTTTAAACAGTTCTCCTCAAATTTTAATATTTATATTGAACCTATTGTTATTTTAAATATGATTATTATAGAAAATATATTTATCTTGATGGATAAAACATTCTAAGTGGTCCTTCTCTTATTTGTCTTAGTTTATCAGACTTAAACCAAAGTTCTTCTGTTAATGTCAAAAGAACAGAATTTACATAATTTGGATGCATAGATTTTGTTAGATAATGTTTTATTTCTGCCTGATGGTTTCCACCTTCAATTAAATATTGAACAAACTTCATATAATTCATATTTCGAAATCGTTTCATTACATCAGGATCTAGTCCATTTTGTATGTCCAAATCTTTTAAAGAAGCTTCAACATTATTTTCAATATCATCAAGTCTTTGATGTTGAGTCATATGACTTGGTGAGATAGATCTAAATACATTTTGATCTATAGTAGTAGTCATTTTAGATTTAAATCAGAATTTATTTTATCTTAAAGAGATTTAAATCCCTTCCAAGCCGCTTCAAATAATTGCTCCATTGCAGAAGCAAAGAATTCAGTAGAAAGCCAAATAGCAACATCATAGTTAGGATGAACCTTGTCATCATCAAGAACCATAAATAATACCTGTTGAGCATCAACTATTACAAATCTTGCCCTTATTTTAGGCATATTTCTAACTTCAGCATATTTTGAAAGTTCTTTTGCAAGATGTTTGTTAGATTCATCAATAGGAGCAGCAATTCTTATTTTAACTCCTCTTTTTTTAGCTTTTTCAAGGCTTGGTTCTAATGCTTCAAGCTTTCTGTTTATTCCAGCAGCAGTAGTAACAATAGTAATTGAAGTTTCAGCTTCTCTTATCATCATATCCATATGATTGTAAACATTTTGTCTTCCCTTAACACTTCCAGACAAGTCAGAAGGTTCAACAAACTTTACTCCTTGTGTAAATAATGATGTGAGTTCAGTTAAAACTTCTTCACCTTTTAGTTTTTCAAGTCTTTTACTTTTTTCTTGAGCAGAAGTAACAAGGTTTTTCTTAACCCTTTCAATAACTTCTTCAGGTTTAAGAGCAACAAACTTAATAGGTTTGCCTAGTTTCATAACAATAAATCCTTTTTTTTCAAGAGTTTCTAAAATATCATAAGTTCTTGACCTTGGAACATCAGAAATATTACTTAATTCTCCAGCAGTACTTACTCCTCTTGATAAAAGAGCAGTCCAGACTCTTACCTCATACAAATTAAGATCGAATATTTTTCTAAGCCTGTTTAAAAATTCCTCTTTGACTATCATATTAGTTTCACTCTTTTAGTTATAATAATTAAACCTGACTATTTAAATGTTTTTGTCATTTAAACATAGTATTAAGAACTAGCTAAATTGTTATGACTATATCATAATATCTTTATCTAAATTATAAATTTTTGAGTACTGATTAGTGTATAAAAATTAGGTTTTTTTAAAGTCAAATTTTGTTAAAAAATATCTTTATTTCCTTTCCTTTTATTTTATCTTCAGCTTTTTGCTTATAATTGCTTTCTTTTATATTATTAAGTAAGAGTTCTTCAGCATTAACTCTTTCTTTTATGAACTGAGCGTGTTTTTCCAGAAGTTTTTTTATGTCTTCATTAATAACTACTGCAAGTTTTATCCTGTCGCTTTTAACAAATCCTGCATTTTTTCTAGCAGCCTGTACTTTTCTTGAAATTTCTCTTGCGTAGCCTTCTGCTTCAAGTTCAGGAGTCATTTGAGTATTAAGTTCAACTGAAATTTCCTTGTTTTCTTTGTCTACTTCAAGTTCAATTGCTTTGATATTTAACTGACCCTTTACTAACTCAACTAATTCCTTGCTAATCTTTGTATTGCACTTGACAACTGCATTTGAAAGAGGCCATTTAAGTCCAATTTGTGCCTTGTCTCTTGCATAAAGTCCTTTTTCAATTATTAAAAGGGCAACTTTGAATTCTTCTTCTAGTTTAGAGTCAATTAACTTTTTGTCAAATTTAGGCCATGTTGACAAGTGAACTGATTCTTCTTTTACTATGTCTTTTTCTTTTAAGTCCTGCCATATTTTTTCAGTTATAAAAGGAATCATTGGTGAACTTATTTTTATAAGTCCTAAATAGACTTCTTTTAAAACTAGTTTCGCAGCTAAATCATTTTCAGATAGTCTTTCCCTTATAAACTGTATATATCCTCTTGAGAGATCATTGAGCCAAAAATTTTGTAACGCTCTTGTAGCTAAATGAGGATGTAAATTCTCAAGTTCATTTGTAACATCCAAAATAAGTTTATTAAATTTTGAAATAATCCATTTATCTTCAACTTTTTCGATTTTTACTTTCTTTGATTCTTCAATTAACATTCTAAGATTATATAAAATATTAATGCTATTTTGAGGTTCTTTGACAACATTATATCCAAATCTGAGTTCTTGAGAAGGATCTTGTAGGCAATAAAGAAGTCTTATCGGGTCAGCACCTATTTTTTCAACAGCATCGTCAAACCAGATAGCATTACCCTTGCTTTTATGCATCTCTTCTCCTTTTTCATCTTTAAGTGTTTCATATCCAAATAATGATTTAAAAGGAGCTTTTCCAGTTAGAGTAACCGAAGCCCAAAATAATGCATTAAACCATCCTCTAAATTGTCCGGGCATATTTTCACTAATCATATCTGCAGGAAACCATTTTTCCCATTCTTTTTTATTGGTAAGATATGGCCCAATTGTAGAAAGTGGAACAATTCCAGCATCAAGCCAAGCGTCCCCCACATCTTTTATTCTATCTACTTCTTTACCACATTTTTTACATTTAATTTTAATTTCATCAATCCAAGGTCTATGTAGTTCAGGAAGTTTATCTACTCTTTTCTTATCAATTGCTTTTTCTTTTAGTTCTTCTAGACTTCCTATAACTTCAATTTCTCCACAAGAACATTCCCAGATAGGTAAAGGAAGTCCCCAATATCTTTTTCTAGAAATTAGCCAATCGCTCATATTTTTAAACCATTCTTCTTGTCTTACTTTTCCATACTCCGGATACCATTTTATTTTTTTATTCTCTTTTATTAGTTTATCACGAATTTCTTCACATTTTATATACCATTCATCAACAAGTCTAAAAACAAGTTCTTCTCCGCATCTCCAACAATGAGGATATCTATGTTTATAAGGAATCATTTTGTATACAAATCGTCTAGCATCCATATCTTCAAGAACTTTTTTATTAACTTCAGAATATTTTCTTAGGCTAAATTCATCATAGCCTTCTCTATAGACTCCTGCTTCATCAAGAGGACAAATTGCAGGAAGTTTTTCTTTTTTACCAAGATCAAAATCTTCTGCACCACAACCTGGAGCAATATGAACAATACCCGTTCCCTCATCACCTGTTGCAAGATCCCATAAAACTACTTTGTGAGGTGCATCTTTTTGAGCTTCAAAACTAGAATAGGGCATTATATATTCAATTCCTTTCAATTGTTTTCCTTTCTTTTTTTCGAGTATTTTGTATTCTTCTTCAATTTCAGAAAGTCTTGATTCTGCAATCCAATATTTTACTCCCTGATTTTCTACTTTTACATAATCCAGATTTTCATTAACCGCAATTGCAACATTTGCAGGAACTGTCCAAGGAGTTGTTGTAAAAATTAAAAAATATTCATCAGGTTTTCCTTTTATTGGAAATTGCATAAATAGTGCAGTATGACTTACTTCTTTGTAACCTTCTGTTGCAATATCATGTTTTGAACTAGCAGTTCCGCAACGAGGACACCAAGGAACAGCATCTTTTCCTTTATAGAGCCAGCCATTTGTAAAATATCTTTTAATTAAAAACCAATTATGTAAATTATTATTATCAGTCATTGTGTAATAACTATTATCCCAGTCCATCCAATAACCCAGTCTGATTGATTGTTCTGCCTGAACTTTCGAAAACTTTTCAACTCTTGCTTTACAAGCTTTGACAAAATTAAGAATCCCAAATTTTTCAATGTCTTCTTTATTTTTAAGTCCAAGTGCCTTTTCTTCTTCCCTTTCTATCCAAAGTCCTTGGCAATCAAATCCATTTTGATATCTAAGTTCAAATCCTTGCATTGCTTTAAATCTTTGAAACAAATCTTTGTAAGTTCTTCCCCAGGCATGATGAATTCCCATGGGGTTATTAGCAGTTATAGGACCATCAATAAAACTCCATCTCTTTTTGCCCTTATTTTGCTCTCGAAGTTTATTAAATATTTTTCTCTCTTTCCAAAATTCAAGTATTTCTTTTTCAAGTTCTTGTTGATTTATCATATTTCTACCTAGGAAATAGTATTTTTAAATTCTCTCTTCTATTAAAAAGGTTTATAATATTTGAAAAATTTATTCTATGATGAAAAAATTAAACGCATTAGTTTTAATCTCGGGGGGAATAGATTCTACAGTCGTTCTCCATTGGGCGTTAGATAAGGGCATAGACTGTAAATGTTTAACATTTAGATATAAAAACCAGCCAAAAAAAGAGATAGAAGCAATTAATAAACTTTGCTCAAAAAATAAATTAGATCTCTTTATTATTGAACATCCCTCAATTTATGAATTTGGGAGATCTAATAAAAATTTAGAGATTAATCCAAACAACCTAATGTACTATTCTCTAGCAGTTTCATTCTCAGTTGGTAAAAATATAGATCTTATAATTGGCGGACAAAATAAAGAAGACTTAATCGAGTCTAAAGAAAATATTAAGCATTTTTACAAAAAATTAAATTCACTAATAATTGACTGTAACTCTGGGCAGAACCTTAAAATAATTCAACCATTTATTAATTTTTCAAAATTAGAAGTAGTAAATCTAGGAATAAAATTAAAAGTATCATTTAAAGATTGTTGGTCTTGTCAGAGAGATGGATCAAAACCTTGTGGAAAATGTTCAAATTGCAAGACTAATCTAAATATCTCAAAAAAGCTTAAAATTAGTATATAACATGAATTTCAATATAATTATCCCTACCCGAGATCGACCGAATAATATTATAAAAATAATAAAAAACATAGGAGATTTGAATCTATCTCCTGAATATATTATAATTATAGATGATTCTAGGAATGAAATGAATAGCATACATTTAGAAAAAATAATTAATTCTTCAAAAAAAATACGCATAAAACTGCTAAATAAAAAAAACGTCAATCATTTATTTAAGAATAAAAAAACAAGTTATATCGGACTGGGTAAACGTGGCCACAATTTAGGAAATGCTCGAAACTTGGGGCTAATTTATAGTTTTGTTCTATCGGGATATAATGTTATTAATTTACTGATAGATGATGATATGGAGTTAAATGAGAGTATTAAACATATATTAGACATAAACCCTAAAAATACTCTAGCAAAAATAGAATTAGGTGGATCCCCTGATTTATCCAGACTAGAATGGATACAATTTTTTTTAAAATCTAATAAACCTTCAATTTTAATTAAAAATAGTTATATAAATAAGTTAGTTAAGGTTCTAGATAAAAGATCATTTTTGTTACTAAATAAATATACGGATCTAAAAATTCCATCTATTAAAAAGAACTTAGACATAATCAGAATTCCGCAAAGGGAAGAATTAAGCGGGGGGTGTTGCGTATTCTCTTCTAATTTAATTTTATTAGACTTATTCCCTAATTGGTTTGATGAAGACTGGTGTTTGTTTGATAAACTAAGAAGAAACCACCATGTAAAAATTATTAAAAGTAAGATAAATGTTTGTCATAATTCCTTAAAGAAAAATATCCTCAATTTAGATCTTATGTTGTTTGAAGAGCGAGGAAAAATATTGACAAATGCCCTTAAAAAAATGAATCTTTTAAGAATTAAAAAATTTGATACAAAAAAATTATTGATTTTAGAAATAATGGAAAGAATTGAGATTATTAATTCAGTAATTCTTGTTGCCGACCATTCTCTACAGAATAATCTATTCAAGAGAAAGATTCTAAACAAACTTTTAGACTTAAAAAGAGAGGTGCAAAAATTAGACCCAAATGATTTGTTAGAAGAAATAGAAAAATTTATAGACTTTGAAAAACATTTTAAACAAGATATTAAAAAAAACCTTAATCCTATTAAAGAAGATGAAAACTGATATATTTATTTTTTCTCCCCATTGTGATGATGCCGCCCTATCTCTGGGAAGTTCTATACTAAATAAAATTTTAAAGGGGAATATAAAAGTTATAACTATTTTTAACATTTCAGATTATAACATAATTGAAGGTAATGGGGGGGAAGTGGAAAAGATGACTAAACTAAGAGAAGATGAAGAAAAGAAAGTTATGAATATTTTGAGAGTAAAAAATGAATTTTGGGATTATAAAGAGTTTCCATTAAGGGCGAAGAAAACATCGGATAAATTGTTTAATGAAAACTATTGCCCTAAAAAAGATCACCTTTTCAAAGAGATCTATAAAAAGATAGAGGGCATTTGCAGTAAAAATAAAAGTGCAATTTTTCTATTTCCCATGGGAATAGGATTTCATTCAGATCATAGTTTTCTCAAGGAGATAGGTATAACTTTATTAAATAAAAAAGGATTTAAGATTTATTTTTATGAAGATCAGCCCTATGCCGGGATGGAAAATTTATCTAGTATAGACATTTTTGCAAAAAAATTAATTTTAAATCCAAAAAGACTTACTTTTTGGTGCAATAATGTTATAAAAAAAATGTCTCTTTTGAAAAATTATAAATCTCAGTTTGATGCAGAAGACATAGGTTTTACTTTTTTGCATACCCAAAGGAGAAGGGGGGAATGTATATGGTCATCAAAAAGAAATATTATTGAATTCTCTAATTTAAATATTTTTAATCTTTCTACTGTTGAAAACAAATTAGTTCAGTTACCTGAATATTTTTTTGATAGAGATTTTAGAGTAAACCTAATAAAAGAATTTACTGGAATTGAAACTGAAGATATACTTAAACAAATGAAAGATTCAACTCAAGACTTAGCAAAAGATTGGAAAGAGAAATATGCTCAAGATATGGCTGAATTTTATTCAAGGACTATGGGTTATATATTTGAACTAGAAAATTGGCATATCGAAGATAAAATGAAGCAAGCCGGAATTATATGTATTGCATCTAACTGTTTAAATAAAGTTTTTTTGGAGTATGGATGTGGTATAGCAGATACTTCTATAGCTGCTTCTATAGCCGGAGCTAAAGAAGTTCATGCTTTAGATTTACCTTCAAAAACTCTTAACTATGCTAAGTATAGAAGTATCAAATTTAATTTAAAAACTAAAATTAAATTTATAGAATCTAATGCAAATATTAGACGTTTAATCTTACCTGAAAATTACTATGATGTTGTTTCGGCCGAAGACGTATTTGAGCATGTAGAAGACCCTCTAGTTCATGCAAAGGTTATTTATAACTGTCTAAATAAAGGGGGAATCCTATTCTTTTCAACTGAATTCATTCACTCAGATTTTCACCCTATGCATTTAAAATCCAACGAGAGATTTAATGGATCTAAATGGCTATATGAACTAGAAAAATTAGGATTTGAAATAGTAAGTCCTTGCCAGGCAATTAAAAAATGATTAAAAAAGCCAATAGTACCAATTCTTTAGAAATATTTAATCTCATATCACCTCTATTGCCAAATAATTTTATTGTAAAAAGCGGAAGCAAATGCTTACGGGATAATTTGAGAAGAGGGAATTATATCTCCTTTGTTAAAGTTGTAGATAATGAATTAATTGGCCATATAGGGGTTTTAATTAATAAAAATTTTGCTTTGATTGATGCTCTTGCAATCCGAGAAGATAACCGTAATAAAGGATATGCCAAATCCTTGGTAAAAAAAGCAGTAAATTATTGTAACCGTATTAAGTCTATTGATTATATTGTTACCTATGTAACTCTAAATAATTCCTACTCTGAGAAAATATTTGATAATAAATTCAAACCGGTTGGAATAAGTTTTATAGTTAATGATTCTAAAAAGATTTTAGATTTAGAACTAGCACTATGTAAACTTAAAAATAATAAGAAAATATGTTTTGAAGTAGATTTTTTAGGGAATTATTGCAATGAAATTTGTAAGGATTATAAAACAATCGGAATAAAAATATCAGATAAAAGAAAAATACCAAAAAAAATAAAATTTAATTCTAAATTTTTTTATGAGGTAGATTTATTTAATTCTTCTGCAAAAGATCTAATTTTTTATCTAAGCAAAAATAATTATATTTACACGGGATTGCTTCCGAGTGGTAAAGATAATTTTAAAACTATCGGATTTATAAAAAATAATTTTAAGGGATATAAAATTAGTTATAAGTTAGATAATGTATCTAGGAGAAATTTCATATTACAAAAGGTAAGGATATTGAACAGCTAAGTCTGTTGCATTAAAGTCTAACATCTTGTTTATAGGTTACCTTGTTTTTTAAATTCTTTTCTTTTAGATTCTTCCGAAGCATCGAGTCTATAAGTCCTTCTAAACTCCATATCATTTAGAGTATAATTATACTTTCTGGTATTAAGTATATATTCCTTTTCATCAGGTATAAGCATGCTAAAATAGTCAACTGCATGTTTAAATTCTCTTTTATGCATAAATTCTGCAAAACCTTCTGCAAGGATTGTTGTTTTATCAGAGCCTTGATAGTTTTCATCAAGATACATTAATGACTTTGCAATATCTTGCAATGTAAATGTAGATTTCAGCATATCCCTGAATAATTCTTCAGAAGTTTTCACTATCTCTTCGGTTTCTTGTTCCAAGGGTTCTGTATCAATTGCACTCTCAAGACTCATTAGTAAATCCTGCAAGCCTAGAAAATTTTGGCTTGCTTAAATAATAATTATAATAATAGCCATAATGATTGTAGAAATTGTTCTAATCGGGTTTATAGCTGAGTTTTTCATTGTTTTTTTATAGTATTCAGGGATTTTTAAATATTATTATACAGTTAGTAATCCATTAATGGTTTCAAGGACTTCATCAGAGTCTCTTTCACATATAGTTGCAAGACTCTTGGCAATATGTTTGTTTTGTTCTGCGAGTTTTGCAGGAGTATAGCTCTTTTTAATTGTATCACGACTTGGAGCTCTAAAAGCAAATGCAGTTAAAGATGGGTCTTTTTCTTGAAGATATCCGAGAATTGTTTTTGCCTGAAGCGGAGCTTCTCTTGACAAATAAGTTCTAAGAGCAGTATTTGGATCAGGTGCAATAACTGTACTTATTGCAAGATTACCATGGCTGTTCAGTTCAGGGATTCTTGGAATTCCCACTACATAACATAGCATTTTTTGTGAATAATCTATTATCATATTAAAAATTCCTCATTTCAGTTAGTTTAAATATTTTCTCTTTCAAGGCAGGCGCATTAATTGATGTTATCATAAAGAACTAAATGCAAGCCAAAAGTTGAGGCTTGTAATTAAATGACCAGTAAAATTAAAGCTAGGACTAAAATTGATAAATTACTTGCTATAATCGAATTGTCCTTTGTCATATAGAATTAAAGAAACCCGAGTTTTTAAAATTTTAGGTGTAGCGCCCCTTAACTATAAGTTAATCCTAATGATTAACTTCCTGATGTTTTCCTCACGAATTGGCAATTAATACTTTCTTGAATGATTTTTTAAATTAGAGATTTAATCTTTTTCTCTAAAATACTTTTTAATTCAGGACATCCAACTTGGATATTTTTGCACATATATTTATGTATTTTAACTATGGCATCATCAAATTCTTCTAAAACCCCTGCGTCAATAACCCTTTCTTTTAAGGTAATTGGATCATAAATTATTATCTTTTTTTGATTGCTCTTATTGAACCTTATGTCCCAATGCGCAAGTTGATTCCTCAAATTTTGTACAAAAGTTAAAGATTGAACTATTTCAGGATACTTTTTCCATTTTTTAAATGATGGAATCCTTTTGAAGATTCTGATCTTATCATCAAATCCCAGATTCTTTGTATTTAAAATTTCCCAATAGAATATATGCGATTTTTCTGAGTTTTTATTAAAAAAATAATAACTGAGTTTAGTAGTTAAATCTAATTCTACTAAAACTGCTTCGCTAATTATCTCTCCTCTAATTTTTCTTAAAATGTTGTCTATTTTATCTTTACTATCCATTTCCTTATTTTTCATAGTAAACTAATAAATGTGGCCTATAAAGAATTTGCTATTTTATCTTTAACCAATATCTTCCTTTTTAGTTTCTTCTAAAATATTTTCGCAACTTTTGTCCCTAACTTTTTTGCTCTCCAGTTATTCTTATATGGGAGATTTAACCCTAAGGACTACTCTCTTAACGAGAAATCTAATTTTTATCTTTCAAACTTGCTTATTCTTTCCACATCACTGAATGGAAAAGGTCTTTTGTTAGAAACAGAAGATAAATACCTGGTATATTTATACATTTCAGTATTCCATGGTTCGCAAAAATTAGCAAGTCTTCTATTTCTTTTTGCAGAAAAAATCTCAATTAACCAGTTAATAACACCTGCAATAACTATTGCAATTCCCCAGAACTTTAAAATAATCCCACTAACAATTGCTACAAGAATCCTCATCCATGCTTCTTTTCTCTCTCTTTTCATAGTATATAATAGAAGATATATATTAATAAACCTTTCTAATCAGCTGATAATTCAATTGTTATTTTGATTAAGATCCCCAAAAACTCTTTTATTAAAATCAAGTGTAAAAGGAAGCAAAGCTCCATAAAGTCTTTTATAAAAATCAAACTCTACTTGTGATATTTTCCCCTTTCTTACAAAGTATTCATAAGACATTAGTGCTGCATTATAACTGAATTTGCATAAATCCTGATATCCTTTAAGTCCATTAAAGCTTTTGATAAAAATACTATCTATTTCTTCCTTGGTTATATCTTCTGGAAATTTAGACTCTGCCAATTCTCTTACATTATCTACATATTCTTTTAGTTTTGCAAATCCTTCAAGCATAGGCTGCCAATATTCTTGTCTTATGCCCTCAGGAACTTTGTCAAGTCTCTCCTTGAACTTTTTCCTGTTTAGTGCATCTTCTGCAGCTGCATAATAATCTGAAAAAATCCTTCCATAAACTAAACTGTAATTCTCAGGGTCAAGTTGTTCCTTTAGTTTTTCTTCAAGTTCACTTTTTTCATAAGGGGTTGTTTCTTCATCTTCACTATCTTGTATGACTCCAGAAACAATATCTACAAGCCTGCTGTAATCATTAGTAGTATATGCACTGCTAATCCTTCCAGACATCCATTCATCAATCTTTCTTAATGCATATTCATTTGAAATCATATTCTTTATAATAGAACTCTCTTTCCTTTTAGGGCAAATATAGACTATCTAAAATATTTTTAAATCTTACTATATATGAATGTCTCTAAACCTCTTCATCATCTATTTCTTCTTCACTATCTTCTTCTAAGATTTCTTCAAAAAGTTCAGTTATATCTCGATTTTTGCATTCTGAACAATAGTTGCCAGAACTAAGCATTGTTTCTTTTTTAGTTCCCTCTTTAGTCAAGATTTCCTTTCCGCAAAAATCACAGTTTACCATAAATTTTATTTTAAAAATATATTATTAAACTTTTCTGTTTTCTCTGTTTGGTTTTTTTAGTAGCCACGAACTTCCCAGATTATTGTGTTTCTGTGGGGCAGATTTCCAACGCAAACATCATATGAGCTAAACTCAATAACATCATTAGGAAAAAGGTCTAAGATTTCATAAATATCTTCAAGGCTTACTGGAAATAAATTTTCTTCAAGTAATTTTAATGCAGTCAGTCCAAATGCAATTTTTTCTTCATCTTTAAGTGAGAGGTTCATTGGTTTTTTTACCCTTGAATAAAGGACAAACAGTCCTTTTTCAGTTCTCATTATTTCTCCCTGTATTCTGAGTTTGTCATCAGGAGGAGTAAGGCTAAAAGAAAGTTTATTTATGTCAAATCCTAAATCTTTTCTTTTTTCAATTTCTTTTGGAATATCTTCAATAGGAAAATTATAAACCAGTGATCTTAGAGTTCCACTTCCGCTTGACCTTATGGATACAGTTCCTTTCCACTTTTTTTCAAGAACTTCATTATATGAACTTGCAGTTTCAACTTTATTTCCAAAAAACCCTGAATTAAACAATTCATAAAATTCACTTTTATATTTAATTGAAGGAGGACTTCTTAAAAAAACTTTATCTCTTACCTCTTTAAATTTCATAAGAAGAAATAAAAAATAGTATTTATAAGAATTTATATTCAATATTAACAAATCAAAACCTTTATAACCCTTACCCAATGTTTATAATTTATAACTAAATAAGGAGGATTTTACAATGTCTGAAGAGGAAACTACTCAACAGACTCCTTCAGAAGAAGCTACAACTTCTGAAGTAGAGACTGTAATTTCTGAGACTCAAGAAGAGTCTTCAGAAAAGTCTGATGAATCATCATCAGATAATCAATAGGGAAACTGATTAACTATTGATCTAAATTGTTTTTTTCAGGGAAGGAGGGTGGGCTTTGTTTCAAGAATATATTTTAAAAGTTTTCTTTAATTTTATCACTTTTCCATTCAGTTATTTCTGCTGCTTTTATTTCAATCTCTTCAGCATTGCGAAGACTCGCAATCTGGGATTTTGTTAAAATTTGAAAGTGAGGAACTTCTACTAAGTAATTTGGAATTTCCCATATCTCTTCTTCAGTTGTCATCCAGTTCATATGATCAAACATTGTTAAATCCACAGGGTCACTATAACTTCTAAGTGTCTTTTTGCCTGGATCATTAAAGTATTCATGAAAATAGCTCATTACAAGTTCTCTAATTGAATCATAAACAGGCTCTCTATATCTAAGTGCATAATGATTTGTTTTTGTTATTGCCCCCCATTTTCCTTCTTTTTGAAAAACTGCGATTACATGGTCAAAATCTTTTGAAGAAGCAGTAAGGTCAACAAGAAGAGGAGGATAGCCATTAATTCTAAGTATAAGTGCTGCAAGAATAGCTCCTTCAATGCAATGGCATTTGTTTTCTTTAAATATTCTTCTTGGAGAATAACAAGTATCTTTTCCACTTTCTTCAAAATTAATTGGAATTTTATTTATAAAATCCTGAATCTTAGTAGGAGTATTCAAACTCTTAAATAGTTTTAATTCTTCACGTGTTAATCCAAAATCACTCTCTTTCATATTAATTAAACAAAATAAGATATTATAAAATTATCTTTAAGAATAAAATTATTATTTATTCACAAACTTCCTTGCATTTTTTATTCTCGCAAGTTACATTTGGGCATGCTAAACAACCATAAACACAGTTTGAATCAAATGATTCAATTAATTTTGAGATTCTGCTAACTTCATTCTTGTTCACATAAGAATAACAGCCAAAAGGGCATTTTCCCCCCGCATCAACACAATCAGAAGCAATCTCACAATAGTTTGCTTTTCCTATTTCTGATTTAATCCTCGACTCATTTATTTTAGGAGATGCAAGAAATGCAACTACTGCCAATACTATTAAAATAGTGATTATGATTCCTACCCAAATTTTTTTATTTGCGGATTTCATATTTTTCTATAGCCTCTTTTTCCATAAAATGCATTTCTCCAGGAATAATAAAACAATATGGAAAAATAATCTTTTTCTTTTTTAGGCCTTCTATTTTCCCATAAATAATTTCTGATTTTGAAGTTCCAAGATTACTGCAGACTACTATCTTATCTATTTTGAACTTTCTTCTGCTGCATGCTAGTTCTAGTTCATTTAGTGCACTATCAAAGTTAAGTCCAATATCAACCAGAATAAGTGAATGTGCTTTGATTGAGTTATTTTGTTCAGCAAACTCTAAAAATGAATCAGGCTCAAAATTCTTTTGCCATCTTGGCATGCTTGATATTTTCCCGAATTTATACAATTGCAGACCAGTTTCAGAAACTGCATCAAATACAGAAGCAGAATAAATAATCTTAGTCTTGACTTTTTCATTTTTACAATCAAGTAACAGAGTCATGTGAGTTGTTGCAAATAAAGGAGAACCATAGACAAGAAGGGCAATATCTTCTTTTTTACCTTCTTTTACAAGCCTGTTGCTTTCTACATCTCCTCTAACTAGCTTTTCTACTCTTTTGCCAAGAGCACTTTCAAGTTTTTCTATTTTATAAGGAAAATCAACAGTATAACCTTCTAAGTAAATCTTTTTACATTTCTTAACAGCATCTTTTCCTTCAATTGAAATGCCATTTTCATTGAGTCCAACTCCAATTAAGTATAACATAGGATTAATTTAGAAAAATGGCTTTTTATATCTTTCAATTAGTAAAATCTTGCTCATGCCTTGCTTATTACTCTGGTTCTTCCTTGATTAGTTACTTTTTCAGTTGAAATAATCAGCTTTTTCTTTTCTAATTTTTCTATAATTCTATAAAAACTTGAATAGCTGAATTTGAGTTTTTTATTTGCAAGTTTGTAAAGTTCACCAGAATTATAATTCTTCCCAGTAAGGATCTCAAGTATTGTTTTTTCTTTTTCATCAATTTCTTTTCCAGGTTTTACTTTTTTGAGTATGCTCAAAAATGCTTTTTCAACATGAGCTTCGAGTATTTTTCTTTCAGACTTGCATTCAGCTTCAATTGCACTTTGTCTTAATAATTCAATTCCAAATCTTAAGTCTTGCTCGGCAGCATGGCTTGCTATAATCCGTAGAATATCTTCGCTTACCACTCCTGGATAAAAGCCGATTTTTGCTCTTATTTTAAGTATTTCAAATATTTCTTCTTCTTCATATAAAAAATATTCAATAATTCTTGGCCTAAAAACAGATGCAGATTTGTCTTCTATAATATATTTTTCTTTTTCTCCTAAAACTGCAATTATTCCAACCTTTACTCCTGGATAAACTTCATTTGCTCTTGAAAGTTGATAGATTACTTCATCAGGGTCTTCAAGAAATACACAGTCATCAAGAGCAATTAACAAAACTTTGTTTTCTTCTTTTAGTTTTTCAAATATTTTCTGGTATAAACTCGTAACAGGTATTCCTGATTCAGGAGGAGTATATCCAAAAAGTTTTCTGTTAATTTCAGAATAAACCCTAAATGTAGTATTATGAATCCTGGAATTTAAATAAACTGTAATTACATGAGGATATTCTTTTAGTTCTTCAAATATTTTTTTTATAGATGTTGTCTTTCCTGTTGCAGGGTCTCCGCAAAGTATGCAGTTAACAGGTCTTTTTCGATTAATCGCTGGATTAACACAGCTTATGAGTTCCTGCATTTGCTCTTGCCTGAACATAAACTCTTCAGGAACAAAATCAAAGTCAAAAGCCTCTGGATTCATAAATAAAGTTTCATTGTGGAATAATATCTCTTTTTTCATAAATAAAGACTGTTTTATTGTCTATAAATATTTTCACATTTTAGACTTATGAGTTTTTTAATTCTAAGCAATATTCACATTCCCACTTTTCGCACTCTTCACGCTTTTGGAAAAGTCCTTTATAAGACATTTTCTTAATCTAATTAAATAAAAAAGAAGGTGACTTTTTTTTAATCAAAATAATCACTTTCAAACAAAAAGGAGGGACAAATGAATAATCAAGATATAATAGATAAAATTGCTTTGGAATTAAATCTTAGAGAAAAAAGTGACAATAAGATTAGGAAATATCTCTTGCATATAGACTGTTTTCTAAGCTTTTTAGGTCATGATATAGACACTATTGAAGAAGAAGACATAGAAGACTATATGGTTTATCTAAGAAATATTCAAAAGTCTAGAAAATATATCAAAACTGCTTTTGATTCAATAAGATTCTTATTTCATTCATATGGAAAGAATATTAAATCAAATAAAATAAAAAAAGAAAAGCAGCTGACTAGTGACGAAGAAATAGATATTATAATAAGCAACATTTGCGAATTAAAACCCAGGTTGCTTGTTATGGAAATAACAGTTTAGACCTGTTTTCAGATATATCTCCCAAATAATTTTTTTTAATATTTTTTTATTTCGAGTCTTCCTCTATAAAATTTAACTAATAAAAACCTTTAAAAATACTGATTAGTTAAAAAAATAAATTGCATACAAACTTTCAATAAACAAGAAATGGTTCCAACAAAGTTATTTTTTACTAAAGGCGTAGGAGTTCATAAAGATAAACTCGCATCATTTGAATCTGCACTAAGAAATGCAGGAATTGAAAAGTGCAATTTAGTCTATGTTTCTAGTATTCTTCCTCCAAATTGTAAGATTATCACAAAAGAAGAAGGATTAAAACTGCTTCAGCCAGGGCAAATAGCATTTTGTGTTATGGCAAGAATGGAAGCAAATGAACCAAATAGACTAATGGCTAGTGCAATTGGTGTTGCAGTTCCAAAAGAAAATGACAAGCACTATGGTTATTTATCTGAACATCATTGTTTTGGAGAAACTGCCAAAAAAGCAGGAGACTATGCAGAAGATTTAGCTGCATCAATGCTTGCAACAACTCTTGGAATAGAATTTAATTCAGATACTGCTTGGGAAGAAAGAGAGCAAGTTTACAAGGCATCAGGTCAGATTTTCAAAACCCTAAGTTTTTGTCAGTCTGCAGAAGGTAATAAAGATGGTCTTTGGACAACTGTTATTTCTGCAGCAGTTTTACTTGAATAAAAGAATTTTTTAAAATATTTTCTTATTTGACTTTATAGTCTGTTTATTTTTTAAGTTTATTTATTAACTTTGGAAGTAAAATCTTGTAACCAAGTACAATTAGAATAATAGAAACTATAACTATTACCATGGCTATTTGTGTAGCTTCTATATATTGAAGTATTTCCTTTATTGCAGTTCCAAAAAAATAACCTAATGCAGCATAGATAATAACAAGGGGAATAGTTATCATCATAGAATTTTTCATGAATTTTAGATATGATATCTCTTTCATAGTACCAATCATAGCTATTGTTACTCCTGCAAGCGGGGATGCTATTTTTGCGGTTAAAATAGTTGCAAACAAATTTTTATGAATTTTCTCTCTTAGATTATTAACAGTACCCTCCTTTATTTCTTTATTATATTTTCTTATGCCTTTTCCAATTCCCCTACCCATTAAAAAATGAATTGTATCGCCTGTAAAGTTTCCTAGAATTGACAAAAGAATAACCATCCAAATATTAAAATAACCAAATGATACTCCAAAAGCAGAAATAAGCGTTATAAGTGGACCTTCAATTGACATTAAAATATACATTATAAAATATCCACTAGATCCAATAAACTTAATCAATAGTTCAGGGTCGCTGGGTATTTGTAAAAAATTCATTTTAATAACCTAGTTTATAACCTTTCCATACAAGAGTTAAACTGGTGATTGTCATAAATAATAAACTGATTATATATGGAAGTTTATAGGTAATCTCAGTAAAACCCATGATTACTGCTAAAACAAAACAGATAATGCTGACTCCTAGAAATCTAATTCTCCAATTCTTTATTTCTTCAATACAAAGCTTTTCAAGTACTAACCCTGTTGGAAATCCTGCAAGCAATATAAGTATGTAAAATAACACCTCAAACATGTCTGTTCTAAACTATACTGAATATTTAAATGTTTATTCGGAATTAATCAGATTTAGAAGCAAGAAATGACCACCAAGGTCTTTTTACAGAAATAACTTCTCCTGTTTCACCATCAATCTGCGCCTTTACTTTCATTTTATTTTTAAATAAGAATAAAAGCTTTGAATTT
>Ga0172381_10001471_pt1 | contig 27595 bp, 27 predicted proteins | sample Leawel6488metaG_FD_119754 | JGI IMG/M metagenome (GOLD analysis project Ga0172381, IMG submission 119754) | Leachate microbial communities from a municipal landfill in Southern Ontario, Canada - Leachate well 64-88 metaG | ecosystem: Engineered > Solid waste > Landfill > Unclassified | place... | reverse complement strand
GGTGGACTGATGGAAGCGAAAGTATTCTACGACCTAATCGACAACGAGATTCTCCATAAATGTAATGACATCATGCGGTCAAAGGGTGAGGCGTACTCCGGCCTGGATGACAAGCTCGGCAATTTCAAGCGCTGCGGGGCGCTGGCCGGCGTGTCAACAGAGGTAGCCTGGCACATCTACTTCATGAAGCACTTCGATGCCTTATGCGCCTACATCCGCGGGGAGTACAAGGACTGCGAGCCTATCGAGGGACGGATAGTGGACATGATAAACTACCTGTTCCTGCTCTATGGTATCTTAAAAGAGAAGGAGGTGATTAAGTGACCGACAAGAGCCTGGTACCAACCCCGAGTAAGGAAGACCTAGCTTACGCCGTGAAGTGCAAGATTCAGGAATACTCCGGGGCCATCAAGGTTTCCTACATCATCGTCGGGAAGCTGCTGAAGCAGGCCCGAGACGAGGAGCACTGGATAACCCTCGGGTACGAGGCGTGGTGGGAGTATCTCCGTGACCTCGGAATCTCCAAGGACATGGCCCGCAAGATGATTGAGGTTGTGGAGCACGTCCTGACCCTGCCGTTCGTGGACGAATCGGACACTCCGGGGTGGACGGCGATGGTCCGCCTTATAGCCCACGCTAAGGATGGCCGGCTAACCGAGGAGATATGGGACGCGGCGAAGGTACAGCACGACGCCGACCTTCGGAGGACACTGGGCCATAGTGTCCCTGTCGCCTCCGGGGTAGATATTCAATGCCCCTTATGTGGGGGAACCTTCAAGTACAAAGAAAGGAAGGCAAGTGGAACCTAATTACGAGCAGATATGGGACGGGAAGGAGTTTGTGCATAACATAGAGAACGGCCTGCTCTTGAAGTGCTGCGGCTGTGGCCTGGTGCATAGAATCCTATTCCGTCCCATCGGGAGGAAGAAGATAGGCATGACGTTCTATGTCATGGAGGGGGACGTCACGGTGGATACGCCAAGGAAGGAGAAGAAGCGTGTGCAAAAAGTTCCTGTGCGATTTAAGCAAACAGATGGGCACCAAGTGCCCGGCGAAGGTGTACATTGAGACCGAGAAGATAGTATACGTTGAGCAGATTCCTGTCCTGCAGCCATGTGGAACCATAGACATCAACGAGTGTTCATCCATCTGCCTCGATGTCATTGAGCAGTATGGCAACCAGGCAGAGATATATCTACCCGATGCTGCCATGAAGATATACACCTACGCTGACGTGGTAAAGGATGGCAGCCTGGAGTGGACGGACACTCTGGTATTTATATCGGAGGAGCACGACTGCGACGACTTCGCGAGGAAGCTGTTCGGGAAGTGGGCCGGGCTGGTGTGGACCAATGTACATGCCCTTAACTGGTTCATCGATGAGAATAAGAAGTTCTGGTTCATCGAGCCGCAGACAAAGAAGATAGCCGACAAGCTGGACGAGTGGCAAGGGAAGTCACTACGGTTCCTGCTTGGGGCATAAGGAGGAAACATGACGCTGGATGAAATAAAAGACATCCTAATCCCAATCGGTACATACATACTGGCCCTGTACGGGCCGGAGGTGAAGGCCGCGGTCACTGAGATATGGTCGGTGTCCGGCGACCCGTTCTGGTGGAAGGTCCGGGCCTCACTCGTCTCGCTCTTCACTTGCTTCGTTCCGGTCATACAAAAGACTTGGGACGTGTACGGTGTAGTGCTGATAGCGCTGGTCGTCAAGTTGGTCAAGAGCAAGGTCGGCCTGGCCCCGGCGGCACGGGCAATCCGCGGTAAGTAAGCGCGTAGGGCGAGGGTATCCTCGCCCTGACAACGGGTGATAGTTCAGTAGAAGAACACCGGATATGGTTCCGGAGACAGATGGTGCAATTCCTCTTCACCCGACCAAAGGAGGAGAATGAAAGTAAGTGAGTTAATAGTTTTGCTTAACAAGTTTCCCGCCAACAGCACTGTTGAGGTGGAGGGTTGTGATTGTGTAGGCGAGGCAGACGGTGTGGATATAGAGAACGATGTGGTTTTAATAACCAGGAGTGGCGGAGTGAGACAAGATAGCCGCAGTGAAAGGTGGGCACAATGAAAGTATATATCGCAGGCCCTTACACTAAGGGAGACGTGGTACTCAACGTGAGGAACGCCATCATGGCCGCGGAGGCGGTGTTGAAGGCCGGGCACACGCCGTACATCCCACACCTCACATTACTCTGGCACATGGTATGTCCGCATCCGCCGGAGTTCTGGTACAACTACGACAATGAGTGGCTTGACTATTGCGACTGTGTGCTGCGCCTTCCGGGGGAATCTGTCGGGGCCGACGCCGAGGTGGCGCTGGCGAAGAAGTTGTGTATTCCGGTGTATTATTCAGAGTTGTATAAGGAGGAAGATGAAACCACCAATTCGTAAACTAAAGAAGTCCGAGGTAGAATGGCTGAACGACAACACATGCAGACATCGCCACACCTACCTGGAGCACTACAGATGCTTCTTAGAAGAGAAGCCGGTAAGCCCTATGAAGGAGAGGATAGGGTTCCTCGACATAGAGACCAGCAACCTCAAGGCTTCGTTCGGTTACATCATCAGCTACTGCATCAAGGAGATGGGCGGTGAAATGTATGAGCGGCTTATCACTCCGAAGGAGATTAAGACAGGCGTATTTGACCGGGAACTGCTCAAGCAATTCTTCACCGATGTCTCGCGCTTCGACCGGGTGTGCGTCTATTGGGGTAAGGACCGACGGCATGATGTCCCGTTTCTGCGGACCCGCGCCCTTAAAGCCGGTACGGACTTCCCCCTCTATAGGGACATATGTGTCATTGACCTGTATGACTGGGGTAAGAACAAGCTCAGCCTACACAGTTATAAGCTGGGAGTCGTCTGCCAGGAGCTGGGTATCCCGGCTAAAGAGCATCCGCTTGACGGTACGACCTGGGTGCGAGCCATGGCCGGGGACAAGGACGCACTTAATTACATCCTTACTCATAACAGGGAAGACGTTGTGTGTATGGAACCCCTCTACACACGCCTTGAACCGTTTATGAGAAAGACCAAAGTAACAATTTAGGGAGGAAAGATGAAAGACATTAACAGTAATGAAGTACGGATTGGCTGCATCTTACGCGCTGGTGGTACCGGAATGTATTTCCGTGTAGTCGATATCCAGGATGGCGTGTTTATGCTGGCGTGTGGGCAGCCAACAATAGAGGCGGCCAGGACAACCAGTCAATGGGCATCGCCCTCTACTCTGAAAACGGTCGATGGGTTGGAGGTAGTGGCCTATAAAAGGCTCGCCCCGGACAAGAACGGCTTCTTGTTGTGCGAGGGGGATACGGTAATTGGGTGCTGGTGTGATGGAGTTAACCGGGTTGCAACCTTCATCAACGGCCATTTTATAGTAGAAGACCCCGACACTCCAAGTACTATGTCTTGGGAAAAACCATCACGCATAGCCTTCGTCTCCCGTCCCACAGGCTACCCTGGAGAGAAAGAGAAAGAAGCCCTACAGCAGAAGGTAGCCGAGCTTGAAGTGAAGGTTGCTGAGTTAAAAGCTCAAGCTGAGAGGATGTGATATGGAGTACAAGATAGTCCCAAAGAAGGTAGTAACCGTTGAGATATATGAGCGGGACCTGGAGGCGGTGAACGCACTGATTCCCAACGACGACGAGTTTAAGGAGAAGCTCCGGGTCCTACTGGTTCTCGTTAAGGAGTTCGAGGAGTCACTGAAATAACAAGACCGGCCATTTAGGCCGGCCTAGATTCGGAGGGGGCATGAGGTTTTCATCACGGGGAAGATTTCATGCCCTCTCTCGGTCATCCTTGCCACTACTGAGCTAAGAAAAGGGCTATCGCAAGTCCCAGAATTGCCAATGAAGATGCCGCTATAAAAGCCACGGCGCTGATGATGAAGCTCAACTTCCACTCCACCCTCTTAATTCTGTTCCATAAATGTGCAAGGTGGTTGTTGATAAGGATGTCGATGAACTTGTCCAGGTTCTGGTTGGACACCGGGAGTTCCGGGTCTTTCTGTAGGTCACATCTCAGTTTCTCTAGTTGGTCCATCGGCGTCCCCTTTCAGTTCTTCTTCTGTAAAGTACTCGTTGAGTATATCATATTGGTCATGCTGGCATTTTGGGCAGATAAAGTTAGTCCCCGCCCATTGGATGTAGACGTGACCGCAAGACCTACACTGTAGCTTGCGGGCGATGACTACTGCTATGTGTCCGTCTGATTCGTGCTTGTAGTGTGGCTTTCCATTTCTATTTCCTCACAGCCTTATAAAGATAATAACTTGACAGTATGAACGCCCCGAACAATATAGCTATCTCGCAGTACAGCCATGCCGTGTTAGGCTCTATGATTGTGAACCTTCCGTAGATAGCCATGTTGATAAGCACCCACAGTAAGCTAATCGCCATTCCCACGGACATCGCACAGAACGCTACCCTCAGCATCTTAATACCCCAACGCTGAAAGTTTACCTGGCAGGTTGTTTGTGCGGATGTGGTTGTTGTAGACAGGGAATATGTGATAGTCCAGCTTCGGTATGTAGTCAACGGTGAGCAGGGGGGCGTTGGCAGCAGAACCGTCATAGGATTGTGCTAATCGCCAATGATTATTTACTTGGTCTCCTCGTGCGTCGTGGTCATCCCAATACAGCACGGCATCAGTTAATGTGTTGTTATTAGCCATTTCCTGTAATATTGTTTTTAAGTCAGGACTATTATAAGCAGTATCTAGCACCCACGCGCCGATGCCGTCCCAATCCACTTGTGCAGTCGTGATATAGTCGTCGTTTGCCCCACCGACAACCGTTCCTCTGCGTCCTTGATAGTTGGCAATGGTACTAAACGCCGATGGCGTCCCCGTAAGTTCTCCTGTAAAGCGTGTATTCACAACAACGTCAGCCGATGCCGTTCTACATTTAAATGTTATATAGGTCGCCGTGATTGTGGAGTTCTTGGCTATTCCGAGACTAAGAAATCTTAAACCTGTACCTATTTTATTTATCGCAGTTGAGTGATAGCCCGCCCAAACAGCAGCATTCGCGTCACTAAGTACCCATGCTGCACCTGTCCAGTAAACTATAGCATCATCCGCACTCGCCGCCACTCTTGCGCTGTATTGCTCGTAGTAGCTTTCGTAGTCGGCAAAGTCGTTGACCTCTGCACCAGCCGCATCGTCGTAGTTCATCCGCAGGAAGGTCTTTTCAGTAGCAGATGAAGGCGATTTGACGTATAACTCCATCGTCTTTGCGCCTGTGTTGATAGCGATTAACTGGCGTGTGAGTTTACTGCCAGCGTTATCGTAGATGATTATATCCGCACCATCAGCTTCCACGTTATCCCAGAACAAGTCGGGGAATCCGCTGCCAGTAAGTAGGACGGCGGTGTTAGCGTGGGCAACCGAGGCGGGTACTTCTATCCATAGGTTCTTACTTCCAGCCATTCATCGCTCCTATATCGAATACCAAACTCTTAGCCCGAATTGTGCGTCATTGAAGTTAATGTCATCTTGGTCAGCCTTACTTAACAGCCACCGCCATGTGTAGGTATCGTTTCCGTCCACCCTTGCGGCTACGTCTGTGCTTCCGATTATCACGTCACCGCCCTCTCTGGTCGAGGCGGCAAGGGTGAACATATCGTCTACGAACGTGATGCAGTCCACATACCCTGTCGTGGCGGCATCGTCTATCTGTATGACCTGAGAAGTGGCGGCTACTGTTGCGCCGTCCAGCTTGTTCACTCCTGCGTAGGTGTTCTCTACCGCACGGAACTTAAACATCCCTATGACTCTTACGAACGTCCCGGGCACTTCCGCTACTACCGTTGTGGCTATCGCTGCCAGCGTACCCGCATCGCCGTCAACGGACACTTCCTCTACGGGAGCAGACCAGAAGTCCATAGAGCAGAGAATGTGGTCATCCATACTTGCGATACGCTCATTGACAGAGTCAGCAGTTGGGGAACCTGGGATGGCTGTATTAAGAGCGTTATCCACCTCTGTGTTAACATTTGCTGCGGAGATATTATTCAGGGCAGCTACGGCATTAGCTATCAGTATAAAGCCGTACACTACTAACCCGCCTCTGTCTGGCAGGATTATAAACGTATCTCCGTTTGCTGGAGCGTCAGTCCATCCTGAACTAGTTATAGCCGCGAAGTTGCAGTTCTTCGATGCTCCTGTATATCCCTCTATATAGTGTGTCTGCCCCTTAAGCACACCAGAGGTCATCAGCATTAACTGGTGGATATAGTGGTCATTTGTAGCTTCGGTCAGGTTGGTATCAAAATCATCTGTAGAGGGTGCAACATCACTTATAGCACCAGCAACAGCTATACCAGCATCTACTAGACCTTTTATGTACGCCATAGCCGTCTTGTCTGCGGCTACTGCATAGGTTGCGGCTGTATCTAATGCCCCACCTACTGAGGCAAGGAAGGCATTATCGGTCCCACGTTGGGCAGTAGTGGGGATGTCGCTTATCTTGGCGTCTAAGAATGCAGCCTTAGCGTCAGTCCATGTGGCATTTGTTAAGGCTGTCGCGGCCAGGGCTGCATCATCTGTACCCCTCATCGCCGTAGTAGGGATGAGTTGTATCGCTGTTACCAACTGCTTAAGGTATGCCATAGCAGTATCGGTGTCGGTAACTGCTCCTTCTGCTGCTGCGTTATTCAAGGCTCCTAACACAGAGGCTAATGCAGCAGAGTCAGTTCCTCTCATAGCGGTAGTAGGTATCAGTTGGATTGCTGTGACTAATTGCTTTATATACGCCATGGCGGTATCAGTATTAGTTACAGCTCCCTCTGCCGCCGCATCGTCTAATGCGCCACCAACGGCTGCCAGGAATGCAGAGTCTGTACCACGCATGGCAGTCGTTGGTATTAACTGGATGGCAGTAACGAGTTGTTTAATATAGGCCATCGCCGTATCTTCGTCAGTAACAGCGCCCTCGGCTGCGGCATCATCCTTTGCTCCTCCAACGGAAGCGAGGAAAGCGTTGTCTGTACCACGCATGGCTGTGGTGGGGATGGCGGAGAGTAGAGTTTGAAGCGCAGAGAGTCCATAGGTTCCATTCACAAGCAGGCTTATCGCGCCCTTGACGTATGCCATAATGGACTTGGTAGTCCCCACCTCTACAACAGCGGTGTCATCCTTCTTACCTATGGCATCACGCATGTTTGTATCGGTCGTGGCGTCTTTGGCCGGGACGGCATGGAGATTGGGAATGGTGGTTCCGGTGGAGGTAATGACTGTGGAGAGTTGATTAAGACAACCCTTCACGTAGGCCATGATGGAACGGGTAGTGGCGACAGTGGTTTGGGCCGTGTCGGCCTTGATACCAACAGCCTCCGCTATAGTCGCGTCAGTCTCGGCGTTGGCCGCCGGCTTGGCGAGCTTAACGATAATAGCCGCCAATGATGTGGCGGCAGTTCCTACTGTGTCAGCTATGTACCTGGCCAGCAAACCAAGTCGGGAGCCATTAGCTGCGCTCCCCTCTGCTGCGTCCAGGTTCTCTGTCCTGACCTCTGCTAATACAGGCCCGGTGAAAGGTGTATCTCTCATGATATTCTCCTACCAAACAATCGCGTCAACCATTATCGTGTTGGCCGCCGCGTTATCGTTATCGATTTCTAACCAAGAATGGTCCGAGTCTTGAAGCTGTATATTTAAGAACTCAAGAGAACCGGCCTCATCGTCAGTGGTGTGGTACTCAGCGCTGTTACCATCAGCATCCACCATGCGAAGGGTTATTCCCCCGGAGTGGAAGATGTTGATTACCTTCCAAATCTCTCCCGTATCGGCCTGGACCGTAGCTGTCCCGGCAATAGCAATCTCTTCAAGACCCATTCTTCCGACGCCTGTTTTCCACCATGTCATCGCCATAACACTACTCCATACTATAAGATTGGTTTACTCGTACTGGTTTCGCCGCACGGAGTTTCTTCTCGAACTCGGCGGACTTTATCATCGCAATGTCCCGTAACTGGCCGGGTACCGCGGCCCCTATGTTCACCATGTCTATCTTCCGTGAACCCATGGAGCTGAACGCATGAGCGACAGCCCCGAGTATAACGATTTCCTCAAGCCTGGCCGGAATCGTTGATGTGTCGAACGTGACCTTGTGCTTCCCGGCCCACTTTATCCTGATGTTGCTGCTCGCTGTCAGCCCGGAGGAATACCGTATGTTGAGGAACGGCTCGTCAAGGGAGAAGTTACGCATATTCATGGCCCCAGAGGAGCCGGTGTTGATAGGGTACTCCACCTCCCTGACCCCAATCATGTCTTTGAAGTATTCCTGGCCGTATCTGTCATGGTAGGTGGATAGGTCGAGAACAGTCGTAGGGCCTGAAAGGCGTATGGTTAGGCCGTTGTAGATATACGGGCCATATCCTAGTTTGATGGTGTCATCCTCGCCTACCCCGGCGATTGTTGTAAAGGTTGCCGAGGTCACATAGGACCACAGCTTCTCGCTCTTCTGAGAGAGACCGTTGTACCAGTAGAATATCTCGGTCTGCGCCGTGCCGTTAACGTCCTTCCCTACAATAGTGAAGGTGAACTCAGTTATCGAGTTGTCGGTATCGGTGACATCGAAGGTGATGTTCCTGGCCGGGGCAAGGGAGTTATACAAAAGAGTGAGGGCATCGGTGTCAGTGAAGGCACTGATGTCCTCGTCATCCACCAGATAGTCATCATCGGCGGCGGCATACAGGGCGATGGTGTCATCGTAGACCTTGGGAATCAAAGCGGACACATCGTCAACAGCGGTTAACACATGCCCGGCTATCTCGCCGTCCTCAAGCTCCAGCTCTACATTCGCGTTGGTAAGCTCGTCTCTCATCTTCTCGCGGACAGCCGCGATGTATCCAGCTAATGCTCTCATTAGTCTCCTTTACTGGCCTGTATCTCTTTGATGGCAGCTAATAGTTGGGGCTTGCGTAGTTTCTTCTCGATACCGAGCTTCTTCCCTAGGGGAATCAACTCATCGAAATAGTCCATCTCCTCCAGAGACTTCTCCGGTTTCTTCGGAGGCTCGGGGAGGGGAGGGATTGTTACCGGCAGGTCCTCGACTGGAGCGGGCGGCGGGGGAGGAGGCGGTGTCTTAATTACGCCGTGGCGCTCCCTGGCTAGGCTGAAATACTTTAAGGGAGCATCGCCCTCTCCCTTCCATTCATCTGCCATTTGGTACATTTTCCCTTGCACCATACACATATGCTTTGCTATATACATAAAACCTCCATGAAATAATGGGGGCTGTGCTTGTTAGCACTTCCGGTTGGCCCCCACAACCTTCTATTCTATTGTTAGGCAGCAGGTGCTAGGATACTGAGGCCAGTTGTAGCGTCAACCTCTGTAGTGTGGGTTCTATCTTTACAGAGGTTCCCATTCCACTCATCTCCAGTCCCACCATAGTAACAAGCCTGATGGTAGAGACTGCCAAGTTGGTTACGAGTTACTACATTGTATCCAGAAGCAGCCCCATGTACATCAATGCCAAGAACCGTAAGTGTTCCTGAATACGTTCCCGCAGCAGCCAAGCCGCCAGCCGGGAGGTCGTTATCAGTAATGAAGCTCTGTTTCATCGGAGCAACGATATGGTTCAGGTTTGATTGGAAGATGTTACCCTTAATAACCATCCCTGATATATCGGCTGTCCCGGCACTCTTAATGGCAGTTCCGTAAGTGGCTGTGTTCATATAGAGGAACTCATTATTGAGTATCTTTGTATTATCACAGTCACCAGTGGTATATATGGCATACCAAGAAGCTGTTTTGCCCTGGAACCTACAGTTCTCTATGGTTGTATATGACGCTCCAGCCAAGTAGATTGCAGCAGGTATTCCGGCACTATAAGCCGGAGGGCGAAACTTAATGTTTTTCACTGTGCAGTTGGCAGCAGTAATAGAAAGACACTTTGCATCGGCAGCACCAGTCCATATGGCTGCATTAGGATTCGTGCCTCCACCTATAAAACTGACACCAGCTAAGGCGCAAGATACAGCCTCGGTAAAACTACCGCTAATCATTACGGTATCTCCGGCAGAACATAGTGCCGCTGCTTGAGCGATAGTAGCCTTAGCTGTGGCCCAGGACTTACCATTATACGCGCTACTGCCATTTGCGCTATCGGCATAGTACACATCACCTAGTGGGGCAGGGCCTACACCAATAATTGAGCCGCCCGGAATCATCTCCAGGAATTTGAATTTGTTCCATCCACGCCAATAAATCGCCATGTTTTCCTCTCCTTTATAGTGCTATGCACTTATTTGTAGGCCGGGGGCATCAAGGCGCTTGGCGACTCTAAGCCCCCAACCTCATCGAGTTTTTCTTACTGTCCTAATGGATAGTTTGTTTCCACGTCAGGCGTTATCCAGGCATCAATGGTTCCGGTAACCAAGGTATCACTGCATGTATATCGGCATCCGATATACACGTCAGTTACGACCTGCCAGCCGGGAGACAGTGCCAGGATAAATTCTGCTCCAGCAGTAAGAGCAGAGGTGGCAACCGCCGGCGAAGTGGCAAGAACGGAAGGTGTGGAATCCAGACCTACCGCGCTGTCCATCTCCGCTGTTATAGTGAGCGTGTTAGCGCTGGAGGTAAAGGCAGTAATAACCCGTGCCACCAGGAATAGCTGTTTACCATTTGCGATATACTGAGCAGCTTTACCTGTTATCACGTTCTCGGAAATGGCAGTAGTTGTGACAGCCTGTGCGGTGCTTAACTCAAGGTTATAATCTCTCATCGTCTTTCTCCTTAACTCACAACAGTCTCGCCGGTTGTGGTTGCGTCCACTGTCGGCCTGATTCTGTCTGAGATTCTTATTGGAGCGCCCATAAAGCGCGTTACAGGAGCGCCGGCAACGGTGTCAGGGGTAAGACCACCAAAGGCCCTGGACAGAGCCTGCTTGTGCAGGTACTCCGCGATAGTCGGCGTACAGTAAACGTAGGTCCTGGCGAAGTCACCAAGGGACTTGGCCGGGCGCTTGTACCAGCCGGTTATCATTTTGTCGTACAGGTCTACACCGGAAGCCGCATCATCAACGAGCGCGGCCTGGTCGATGTTACAAATACGGGCGGCGTAACGCCAGTCGGCTACAGCAAGGCCAACCTTCCAGGTGAACTCTGTATCGTAGGCCCAATACTGGTTAGTTCCGCCAGCATCAGTAACCTGGACCTTACCCATGTCCTCAACCTTTAGTCCAAGCTGGCTGCCTTTAGGGTAGAAGCCGAACACAGTCTGAGGACCCCAAGTTATAATCCAGATTGAAGTCAGGTCAGTGGCTCCGGTTCCAGAGCAGTTCACGATGTTGTTACCAGTAGCGCCCGTAGTAAGATTGTAGCGCGGTGTAAGGCCAAGCGGCTCGTCCGGGGCAGTGGCGGAGTTGGAATACAGTATGGCGGTTTCCAACTGTTGCGTCAAACCCATCGCAGCCGGGAAGTCTACAGCAGCGCGATTGGAAGCTACGTCCCCACCGTACTCTGCAAGTTCGCAGTCCAGTTTGGAACTCAGTTTGCACATCTTCGCCATATCATCGAAGGTGCTAACAGCTCCTTTTCCTGTACTCCAGCCCTGGTTATAACCTACCCAGGTCCCAGAGGGGAGCGCTGTCCGCATCGTAGTGCGATTTCCGTTTTCAAGGTTGCCTTCTTGGAAGTGCATATCCTCCATCATGGGGCAAGCACGAGAGAGGATTTCAGTTACGGTGGCAATCTTGCCATCTAACTGACGCAGTTTCACTAAATCGAGTAGCGTTGTGTACGAACCCGTTAGTGTACTCATCTTTTATCTCCTTTACTTATTCTTTAGTGTTGGGTACATTTCGTCAAGAATCTCGCGGTCTGATTTCCTTCCCACGCTACTCCCGACAGATGCAGGAGGGGGTGCCGGCGGGGTGGACATAGAAGCAAGTACCTTGGCGAACTTTCGCATGTCGTCCTCGGTTTGCGGGTTGAGTTCCGATATCGAGTCCGGTGTAACCTTGAACTCAGCGGCTATCTCTCGTATCTTTTCGAGCCGCTTGTACTCGTTCACCTTCGCCTTCTCTGTTTCGTGCACGAGCTTGTCCATGTTCAGTGACGCCCGTTCTTGCTCCAGCGCCTTCCTTTCGTCGTTGATTTTCTTGGTGAGCGCTACGACATCCGCTCCACCTTCCGACTTTGTGAGTGCATCGTCTCTTTCGGCTGAGAGCTTGGTGATTGTCGCCTCGTGCTGTTGAGCAGCAAGGAGACCTACGTTCATCCATCTCGTCGCCTCTGCAATCCCGCGGTCCTTGTGGCCTTGAAGGTCCCGGCGTATTGCTTCGACTTCTGCCTCCGTGTAGACCTTCCCAGAAGCTGTTGCCGCAGGGTCAGAAGGTTGCCCGTCCTGGCCCTGGTCCTTGGCGTCCTGGCTCATATAGATACCCTCCTCATATTCTCTGGCTTAGGGGCCACCACGTTGATGAACCCCCGCCATATCTCCAAATACGTTTGCGCTATCGGTTTCAGCGCGTGCCTTATCATCTTCGCATTCTCCCTGCCAAACCAGGCCCTTAATGGGGGGTAGTTGACCAGACAATAGAGCCTGTCAGCTTCATCCTGGGTTTCCAGGGCTATGCTAATTATAGCAGGTAATTCTGGCTTGTCAATAGTTACCTTCATATTACCACGCATTAGTCGTCATTGACAAGAACACTTCCTCAAAAGGACTGGGCTCCAGTAATTCATCGCTAGGTTTCAGAGGTGACAGGCCCTTGAATTTTATAAGCGCTAAGTTACCTTCTGGGTTCTGGCGTCTCCACAGCTCGCGTAATCTGGTCTGTGTGCTAGGGATATTATAGTAAGCACGCATCATGGTCACCTGCTCGCGATTAGGAGTGGTATCCCAACTGAATCTGTCGTTGCCGTACTGGTCATATCGGCTGATGCCGTTCTCGGCTATCATATAGTTCATGAACTCTTCATGCTCTATCATATACCAACGCCTCTCGTACCCTTCCGTGGGTAAAGCACTGAACTCTCTCAGGTGATTAGGATTGGTCATGCTATATTTATCCATCATCTCCTGTGGAATCATCAGGTTAATCAGAGCCGGGATGGTCTTGTCAGGGTCGATACCCATTTCCTCCGCCCATCCCCTTATGACTTCCTCTACGTCCGGGTTCTGCATGGTGGAGACACGGCCTGTGAATACAAGAATCGCCTCGATGTCGGCGTTCTCCGGCCTGCTTCTCCACTTCGCCCGCTCATTGGACGGTACGGCGTAGTATTCGTCAAGCTGTTGGGTCAGGTCCCATAATCTTACCGCAAGCTCCGGGGAGTCGGCGTATGCTATGGACCGCAACTGCATAATGTAGTCCTCAATTCTGTTGGCTCCGGTTGGGTCCCACGTATCGCGCCAATCTTCGAGCTTCTCTTTCTGTTTCTCGAAGTCAATGTCACCCTCTGGCGTCATTACATCGTCGCCCCACATCGCGTCACAATAGGCGTCATACGCCTCATCCAATACGGCCGGGTCATCATCAGCCTCAAGGCTATCGAAGTATTCTTTCAGCTCAGGATATCCGGCAAGAAGCCCAACTTTCTGTTGGAACTGGTCGGAACGCATATTGGTTATGGCGTCCCAGTATTGTTTAATCGTAATCTCACCGCGCTGCAGGCGGAGGTATTCATCTGTCGTGTACTTTATGAACGTCTCCTGCATCTCCTCGCGGGCGTCCATGTATTTCAGATACCCGCCAGTTTGCCATGCCTTACTTGCTTCACGAGACTCCTCGTATAGCTCATTAAGAGTCTCATCCTTCTCAAGGAACAGTTTCTGCAGCACGTATCCCAGGTCGTCCCACGTCAGCATCCCATCCATCTGCTTCTCAGCCAGGTAGTCTGGGAGTAGTGTCGGGTCCACCGTCTTGAGGTACTCCTGTGCATAATCCCGGAGCCTTGTAGCTGCGCTTGCCGGATAATTCTGGAGAGCGAGAGCGTTCACCATGAATGACAGTGGAGTCACTGGCGCATCACTATACATAAGGTTCGACGCGAGCATAGGCATCCACGATGAAAGCACGGCCTCCATGTAGTCCTCTTTGTCCTCTAACCTACGCCCGAAGATGTCCCTTCCAGTTACCATCTCTCTCATGAAGTTGAAGCCTGGGGCCATCTTATAGCCGGCGTATCTCCACGCCGGGGCGAACAGGTCGTCCCATTCTTGTATGGTCTTCTGCCACGTATCGGCATCGAAGGATATTAATTTCCCAGGGTTGTCGGTTGCTATCGCGAGTATCTTCGCCATGGTCCTGGACAGTCCAGGGAGGAACCCGCCAAGCCCGTAGGTCTGGCCGTTCTTCTCGAACTGTAAGTAGTGCGGGTCCCACGGGAGAACATGCGGCGTCCCCTCACATTCCAGACCGAACCAGAACCCAAGGTATATCGCCTCCCAGGCGGCCCACTGCTTGATGATGAGCTTTCTTAATTCGCTACCCATAATGCCATTACCACCAAGCCTGTAAAGCAGGAGAGCGTGTGACCTGAGATAGTTTGGAGCAAAGGCCAAGGCACCCTCAGCCATAAGTACGTTCCTACTTGCGGGCCGGGCCATGTCCGGGAGTTGGCACGTAGCGAGGTTGACGAACTCCGCCAGTCCCGCCCGCGTCCCTCCTGCGGCCAGCCAGCTACTCTCCATACTCTCGGCCAAATAAACCCTTCCGTATTCCGTGAAGGAAGAGAAGGCCAGACTTGACCGCGACATGGGGGCAAGAAGGGCGGCCTCGTAGTCTTTCAGTATCGGCATCCGGGCGACAGCGCTCCGGGCGACACCGAGACCGGCGTACATATCTTCGAAGTCTGATGCTGTTTTCATTCCGGCCTGTATCATCTTGTCGAAGGTTTCGCGGTGCGACACCCTAAACATCGCCAGCATCCGCGGGTGAATCATAGTCATGAAGGATAACCCGGCGGCCTTAGTGAAAAGGAGCGGGTTCGCATTGAGTAACTGACCGAACGTAAGTGGGGCACTAAAGTCCATGACAGTCATGCCTGTGACCTGGAACCTGGTGAACTTATACATGAACTTCAAATAAGCGTTTACATTCGGCTCAAGTGTGTGCTCTATAATACGGGCCAACTCATCTCCGGCGTATACTTTCTCTTTTAAGACGGGGACAATGACCTTTTTAAATCTTATATCTGTCTTTAGCGCCGCACGCAACCCAACATCGCGTATAGCGGCGGGAGTTAAGGTGCGCTCTTTTACTACGACAGCGTTAAATACCCAATTACGGTACCTTGGAATGTTCACTGACGCTTGACCCAAGATGTAGTCAGCACTGTTCACGCGCTTGAAATACTCAGCGCGGGCCGCCTTGTCCATTTTATAGACAGCCTTGGCCTCGGCCTGGGCGTTAGTTACGGTTTCGATAAGGTCATTGAGTTTGGTCTGTGCCTCTTCCGTCAGCTCGTACTTGAACTTCTCAAGGCCATGGAAGGTCCTGGTTAGGTACTCTCGGGCGAAGTTATCGATGTTCTCTAGCTGGGCCAGCTCACCAGGCACCTCACCCTTGGCCCTGCCGGCCTTCACGAACTTCTCATATTTCTTTAGAGCATCGAGCAGGTCCTTGTATGGATACTTCAACTTCTTCGGGATGTCAGCGAACACTTCCTGGTACGGCTTCCCGTGGACAACTATCTGCTCTATCTTCTGACGGAACATCTTCTCGAACGTAAGAAGGTCCGGGATAGCTTCCTTCGCCGGGTTATACATGAAGTCTCCGGGGTTCTGGAGCAGCTTCTCATAGAAGAGATTCACCTCATCATACAACTTCTGGAGATTCTCGGCCAGCTCCCTAACCTGCGTCCGGTTAAAGACCTTCTGCTTCTCGAAGATGTCGATGAATATCTGTTCAGGGGTTACATCGCCCATGTTCTTGTAGGCTTCCTTAATGTACTTCCCTTTCATCTGCGGGTCTTTGACATACTTCCGGTACCAGATACGGAGGAACTGCTTGTCTCCAGGCTCGAACGCTCCGCGCTGAATGATGCTGTCCATCCGTGCAATGATAGAGGAAAGCCGCTCAGTGTCGGCTACTTGTGTCTTCAAGCGCGTGATGTTCTTAATTTCCTCATATACTTCCGGGAACTGGCGCGTCATGAATGACTTCGTTTTCCTTGTGAATGAAGGAACGTCCTTGAAGTCCTTGATTATTTGTAGCAGCCTATCCGACTGCTCGTAGTATTTCTTAGAGTCAGCCAGGTTGGCAACGAGCATTTTACCCTGCGCCGTTAATGAGGCTGGGGCGGTTCTGATGGCATTAACTATCTTCTTCTCATACTCTCGCCCAATGCTTCTGTAGATGGACTTGATGTACGACTGCATACTATCGAAGAGCGTGCCGTACTTGATTCCATCGTCTATACCCTCAATCATGAAATCATACACGCGCTTCTTGGTGGGGTCATAGTGTGCCATCTTAATGGCCTCAAACTCTTTAATACCCACCGCCTGGCGCGGGAAGAAGTGGGCAACAGCAGCCACGTCTTTGAAGCTCACATAACCTATATCCACGCCATGACTTACAGCCAGCTTCCGTAGAGAATCCTCTAACTTCTCGAAGTTCATGAGAAATTCCGCGGCTCCCTCATGCTTGAAGCCATAGTATCTCCAATACTGTGCAACATCGCCGGTGGCATAGCTTATCTCTCCAGTGGCGGACCTTCTTGGGAGGGTAATACCCCTAGCCTCAGCCTCCGCAAACTTAGCCTCGGTTATCTTTTTGTCTATTCCCTGGATAAACATACCGTCTTTGTCATACAGGCGCTTGATTTCCTTACTCTCGCCGGTCAGAACATTCCTACCCTTAACTAGTAATTTCTCACCCAGTTCGGATGCGGGGTTCCTGGCGAACGGATACCCACACTCCCTCTCAAGGATACTCATGTACTGAGAGGAGGCGCGTATGCCAGCCTCAATGATGGTTCTATTTGCCTTGACCGCGAAGGATAGAACCTTTGTCGGGTTCAACTCACCCTTAGTGAGGGAGTCTTTGATAGCCATGAAGATGGCATCGATGTCGCCTTCTTTATAATACTGGCTCCTCTTGACTATCTTGTTGAACCAACGCTGCGTACTAAGGAGTCCTTCGTACTTCTGCACATCGTAAACGATGGTCGTTATCGGGTTCCCAGCCTTGTCTAGGAAAGGAGTGCCGTCCAGGTGCGTCATCGGCACTTTCTCTATTAGGTGTAGCCCGGACTGCAGAAGGCCGAGAGCGTCCACGCTGCCGTATTTCAGGTAGAACGTGGCCTCTATCAAGCTGTTGGCCCGGATTACTTTGTCGCCGAACTCTATGATGTACCCATCAGTAGCAGGGGTTATTGTTGCCCCAACCTCCCTGGCGAGTTTCTTTGCCACTCTTATGCTAAGGCGTGTGGTGTATTGGTCTCCAGCCAGGAGCAACGGGAACTCCTGCTCTATAGGATAGCCACCCTTTTTAACAACAGCGCCGAGCCGCGAAGCCTGCTCCTTCATCGCTCCTGCCGACAATGGCTTCTGAATAGACTTGAGATAATTCACAGCTTCACGCACATTGTGAACATAGAACCTGCCAGCAGCACTGTCAACTATAAACCCACCTGCGCTCATTGCTCTTGTAAGCAACGGCTCTCCACGTGAGGCGGCCTGTAATTCGGTGTAGGATTGAAGCCATGGAGTCTTTGGGGCGCGTGTAATCTTAATCCCAACCTTCTTGCCCCACGCTATCAAGGCTTCTCCGGGGTCCCTGAGTAAGTTTATCCTACCTTTGGTTAGCTTCTGAATGAAAGGAGCCGTGGTTCTGCGTAGAAGTGTTCTCTCAAACACCTTGGGTATATTCACTGTGATTAATTTTGCAATCAGTCGCTCCTCCGCCGTGCGTGCAAGTAGTCTTGCAAAGAGTGCTTTTAATCCACCAACGGCACGGCCAATAGGAATTAGATATATTGGGTTTGTCCACGGTCCTACTTCTTTTACCCAATCAGCAGCATATGTGTTTGTGATAGCAACAAGGTCTGGGTCTAGGAACCCGGTAAACATAGCGAGATTGAGACCAAACCTGTCTTCATGGGCCGTCCCTCCACCATACTTATCGATTGCTAATTGCACAACAGCCTCATTATACGCCTTAGCACGTAAGGAGTCTGGGTGGAATACATTCATATCTAGTTGATTCCACGCGTGGACACTGAACTCCTCGGTAGCGCGGAAGACGTTCATTATAGCTCCCCACACATCGATGTTATACCCAGAATCTACCACATCCCTACCGTGATATATACCGGGAGCTTCATACTTATCCGTGAAAAGGTCAAAAATCTCGTTTGGTTTTAACCCTACGTTTTCCAGGAACACATAGCTTTCTAAAGACAGCCCGTTTCCGGCAACCCACGTTGCCCCCTGCTCGCCAGCAATGTTGTCATAGAAGTCACCCAGGTTCTCAAACGTAGGCATCCATCCGGTCAGTGGCGTAGGTTCCGTCTGGTATTTTGGTTCATAATTATACAGTGTTCTACCACCACTCTCTCCAGGCGCTATGTTAAAATAATAACGGTTACCATCGCGGTTTTCCATACCATATGAAGAGAAACCTCCCTGCTCTACATCAGGAACGCCAGCTATATTAGCAACTAGGTCGTTCCTTGCCTGGGCATCCATCCCACCTATATATTCTCGCATCTCATCAACGGTTCTTGCTCCATACCTAAAAAGCATTGAGTATGTAAAGTTTGTTATTAATTCGCGATTCTGTATGCAGTATTCGATAGGATATTCATTCTGTATATAGAGTTGCATCCCAAGTGCTTCCACCGGGTCAAGAATTATTCCGGTGTTCCCCTGCATTGCGAAGTCAAAGTAATCCAATGAAGGAGATTCATATAAACCTAACTCTATATCAGTAGTGTCCAGCATCCCCAGGCCCAATGCTGTTTTAGTTAACGCATTGGTTTCCCAGTCGGATATTGATTGGAAGATTGCCCGGTACTTTTCCGGGTTATCCTCACCCACGATATATTCCAGAACACTCAGAACACCAGGTTTGTCTTGGTTTTCATACAGAATCCTTAGAGTTGTATCAAACTCCTTGGTTACAAACTCAGCAAGTCCTTCTGGGGTTTTAACAACGTATTCTTTACCAGGGACTCCCATGATTGGCCCTATAAATACGCCATCTTCATCAACATATCGCCGGTCGCTTATTAGCCACTCATAGAACTCTCCAAGCTCTCCTCCCAGGGCGAACTTTCCAGCGCTGATGTAATTGCCGGCATCGGCAACCATAGCCTCATATTCCTCCGGGGTCAACTCGTTACCATCCGGGTCGATGACGCTCGACAGTTCCTCGCCGGAGTAGTTGAACGTGTGCCCGCTTATAGTCTGGGAGATAATCTGGTATGAGTCTCCGTCCTTGCGTACCACAAAGGTTGCGTCCGCAGGGAGGTCCTCGTATCCATCGAAGTAGGACTGCATCTCGAACGTACTCAGTACCTGGTCTACCGACCAGTTCCTGGCCCTACCTTCATCTCCCACTAAATCATGGACCAGATATCCTTCTGGTAGGCTGGGGTCGGTATGCCATACTTCGTCATCCACAAACTGCGTTGTTGTCTCGGCAGTCTCTTGTGTTGCCGGTGTGGCGGACGTAATTGGAGTTGTGGTAGTCGGCACAGACGGTGCACCCTCAAGGTCCATCCCCCCAAGAACATCCATCGCAATCCCAGCAGCCCTGTCTTGTGCGGCTTGTTCAGCTCTAGCCTCGGCCAACTCTTGTGGCTTGTCGCTAAAAATAGGATTGTTTAATATATCGCCAAGAGAAGTGGCCATAACCTTGGAGATACCTTGTTTGTCAATCTCCTCCTGGAATAATCTCAAGAACTCTGATAGGAATGACGGCCCCTTCTCCATGACGCCGTATTTTATAGTATCCCAAACCTCGCTATTTGCTCCGGTACCATATCCTCCATGCAGTGTAGAGAGGAAGTTGTTTAGCAGCCAGTCAGGCAGATACCCCATGGCCTCTGGGTAGGTCTCATGCATTTCATCAAGGAGGGCTTGTATTTCTGATTCTGGCACGGATGATGGAGTAGCACTACTGGAAGGGTATACCTGTTCATCGCCATGTGGCACTAACTGGGTTTGCGTTCCTCCAGATAGGCTAATTTTGTTATACTCAGTTTCGGGCTGGGCCGTCTCGTCACCTACATCTCCAAAGTCAAAGTCAATCTCCTCCTCCCCGGTCCACAACCCAGACACATCCCAGAACGTCCCTTCGAGCTGCGAAGCGACAGTGGCGGATGTCACGTTGGCATCTTCGGTGGTTGGGACTTTAATTCTTTGAGTCCTATACCTATCGGTTGACTCATCATAAACAACCCTTATCAGCTCATCATCACCACATATATAATTAAACACAGCAGCGGTCAGCGGCGTTAGTAACGTGTTGAGCTTTATCCCGATGCCGGGAATTCTCGCAAGCACATCAATATCAAGCGGGCACGCCGGGTTAATCGCAAGGTCTATGATATCATTCGGGATACTGTAAGACTGCAGCAAGAGCTTGGTGTAGTTCCTCAAAGTCCCTACCAGCTTCTTCGCTTCTGGTGACTTACGTACTGTCAGTAATTCGCCGACAGAATCCCACCCCTCTACGTCTTGTGACTTTGCCCATTGAAGCGTGAACATCTGCGCCTTGAGTTCACCGAACTTCTCGACGGCATTGTTCATCTTGTTGCTTCTCGCCGCCGCCAGTGATACGGCATATGCCCCCTTCTGCTCTGGAGTCTTTAGTACGGGGAGGCCGGCCTGCCGCGGGTCGTAGTTGGGAGCCGCTGGGTCGTCGCCCTGGAAGTATGTGACACCCTCTAAAGAGGAAATGTCTCCGAACTTATTCATGCCGTTATAGATAGCCATGGTCCATAGGGCCTTATCGAAATCATCGAACCAGTCATACAGCGACTCCATGGTCTTTGCGGCGTTCTCCGGGTTGGACATGAACAGCCGAGTCATGGACTGCTCGTAGTGCTTGCCACGCTGGTGCTGGTAGTCGTACATAACGTCGGCATCCCAGCCGGTGTCCTTACCAAATGAGGTGTATGTCTTAAGCCTACGCTCTTCTAAATCTTGGGACCTACTACCAGTGCGCTTGGTCTCGGTGTATTCCTTATAGCCCTTCTCGGGATTATAAACCATCCCGCCGGTCTTGTATGTGTAGGCGTCAGGCTGTTGAGAACGGTTAATCTGCTGCCGTGTGGCACGCTCGCTTATCTTCTGGCGCTGCGCCATCATCCTGTCCTGCTCCGCTCCGATACCAGCGGAGATTCCAGCAGCCTCTTGGCCCGGCTCAGACTGCATGGCCCATCTTTCAAACTTGTTCCGGGCCACGCCAATTCCCGTTAATCCGCGCCGAAATTGAGCAAGGCGGCCCCTTGCAGTGCCGGCTGGGTCCGGTACTCCCCACTGACCCTTTACCTGGGCCTGTTTGGCATACTGCCCGTAATTGAATGGCTGCTTTTTAGTTGCCATTAAATCACCGTCCCAACATAAGATGCTAATGCTATCTCGGCCCCACCAAGTATCATGGCGTGCCCTGCAGACGATTCATTCTTACCGTCAATTAGGAACTTAATCTCGTGAGTACCGGAGCCACATTCAAAGCTCACTTGTTTCGTCTCCATGAAAGCCTCCGCCTCTCCATACATATCGAATGAGCCTATCTCAACATCGTCAATTAGCACATCCAAAATACCAGCGGATGTACTCTCAGCAGACAGAAATGTTAGGGTATATGAGCCACTCCCTGCAAACTTGTACGTTGCCCATACTGCATCCGATGCCGTCACTATTAGTGGACCACATCCATATGAAAAAGCAGTCCAGTCACTCGCGCCGGAAACTTCATACGGAGCATTAAGGTGTATTGGTATGTGTCCGCTTCCGGTTGTGGACTCATCGATATCTGAGCCCAAGAATCCGTACCCATACCCCAGAGAGTCGTCATCTCTCCGTGGGTCGAACCACTTACCAAACGACACACCTATGTCGTACCTCGGCTCGGACTTCACCGGGTCGAACGTCCTGGTCCACCCACCTATTGCACCCTCAATCTCGCGCCCAGAGCGCTTCGACACAACCTTAATTCTATCAAACAGGTCAAGGCCGCAGTGCATTGGAAGGACGGCGCTGGAGCCGCTATTGGCGGCAATTATCTTCTGCAGCATTGTACTCGCGACAGAGCCGGCCTGTAGATTACTGCCAACACCGGATACATACTCTACCCTGGAGCAGGGATTAAGGTTATACGAGTAAGCCTCCCGTGCTCGGCCTAAGTATGACGGCGACTGCCATGGAGGAGTTTTGATGATAATCTCATTCGGTGTTACCATGCTTAAAGATTCCGCGGCTACATAGAACCTATGTCCTGACCTATCTAAAGTGAACTCCGCCTGTGGAGACTGCGACTGCGTGAAGAAATGGATTGTGTCTTTATTGTTCTCGTCAGGAGGCTCGTTGCCGACACGCATCGAAGCGTGAGTCATGTCGAGAAGCCTTGCGAGAGTATAGGCCCTGGTGTCGCCCTTCTTGATTTCAAAGGAGTCACCAAGATATACGCCGGTCCATAGGTCATCCAGGTCGTCATCGAGTATCACAACATACGCCTTGCAGTCCTCATACGGGGCCAGGGTAGATTCCAGTACCGCGGTGATTAAGTCACCTACGCACGTTGTCCCATCATCGACATAGGACTCTGTTGCCTCATCCTCACCAAGGAGGTCCATCACTCCCTTGCACTCAAGGATGCATTGCATAGCGCCCTCGGACTCTATGAAGGTTTGCGTCTTCACATAAAGGGTTGGAGTGTAGGAATACATCGGGCCGTCCCAGGTCTCCACTCCCCAGCCAATCGATAACCTCTGTCCCTTTAATGTGAGGTCATAGAGCAGCTTGTCATAATTATTGAGTATTATCTTGCACGTATGGGAATAAGGATTGCCCTTCTCGACAACCTTCAAGATACGCCCACCCTCGTCTCTAACCCACTTGAGACTATCGGTGTTGGTGTTGTGACAGGTGGTGGTATTGCCAGTAGTGGCCCCCGCCGTCCTGAACGCCACATCACCGACGTTGATTATCATCGCCGGCTTGACCATTGACGCTTTCTGTGCGTCGAGCAATATCTGCGGTAATGGTCTCACTATAAAACCTCGAAGGCCCCATCAACAGGCTCGTACTTACTGTCGTTTATCAGCCACGCCTTCCATCGATACCATCCAAGTGGAGAGGTTGTTGGAATTAGATACTGGTAATAATAATCACCAGCGCTCTGCTTGTCCATCTCCTGGTCGGTTAACGTCTTCTTCCCAGCAGGGTCCCATATAGAGAGCAATGGTGACGAAGCGCAGTCCGCCATAACTCCATCACCTGATGGCGTGTTGTTCACCCTGATATACGCATGTTCACTTTTCTGTATTCGTTCCATATTCTACTCCGCAACTCCTATTGACGTCCGGCCCCGCCCCATAGCGCTGGATGTTCTGCGCCGGTGCAGCAGCCTTCCAGTAATACCCTTGAGTAATTGCTTACCACGGGCAAAGTAAACAGCGATTGAGCTTCGATAGACCTTAAAAGTGTAAAGGTTTAGTCCATTAGTATCGTACACTTTAAGGCCCCACTGGTCCAAACCATTGTCGAAAACTTTATCGCCATACTGCGTAAAGCCTACTGTTACAATCTCGAAATCACTAGGCCAGAAGAAAACATCTGCATATATCTGTGTGCAGCATGGAATGTTTTTAGCCTCGTACCCACACATAGTATCGTCGCCGGATATTGGGTTTTTGACATTACCTAGGACAATCCCTGCCTGCAAGGAGTTGATGTCACCTAGCGACCACGCACCACCTCCAGGCCGAGACAAGGTTTGTCGGAACTCTCTAAACTGATACTCTGGATATTCAAGATACGAGATACCCGTCGGGCGAGGTGGTGTTAATGTTTCCTCGTCGCCATACACCTCAACGCTATTCAGGATTACAAACGGTTGGGCGGTTGCTGTTGAATCAGACAATGAACCCATTCCCCTACCGGCGATAACATAGTCTTCTAGGTAATATCCTGGAGTTACGTTGTTTCCCAGCATTGTGTACCTGTAGTTATTTAGCGCAGCGTTCCATTGGACCTCGTCGTTACTACCATCGCAGTCTTCTTTGTCTATATATCCATGCCCAGATTCATCCATATTGGTACCGATATGGATATAGTCACCAGCACAAAGGTCTGCCTTGTACTGCTTCCATGTACCCGGCGCAAATACAACACGGCCATACTGCGTCATTGCCGACTCTATCATCGTGTTGGTTGCAATAGCTATTTCGGCATCTGTGTATTCAGTAGGTATATATGGCGACGCTATTAGCATTGAACTCCCAGTGGAAGATGCCGCTAAAGTATAGGTTCCTTCTGTATACCACTGCCCGCCAATACCCGGCAAGGAGACATATGTTTTCTTCCCGGAAGCAACAACAAGCTCGAATGTTCCCGCAGTGACGATTTCTGGATAAAATATCCCCGTCTCTTCTTCTGCATCATAATAAATATCTAACGGCGACTCAGCTATCTCTCCGGTGACATTAGTGAATGTACCGCAACTATGGCTCACCATAGAGTATTCTTCATATGTAGACTCAACATGTGCCCATGAATTAGACTTATCCTCATCGGATGAATCATATGTCGCAATCATTATTTGTTTCAAACGGTCCGTGTCTGTTAAAGCACACCTGAACACTATGTCTACCTGCAAGATATCGCCACTCATCTTGGTGGTCTTGAGAATATATGAGTCCTTCTTTGTGACCTTTGTCCACATCGTGGCCTTGTCTTCATCTGTTAGGTCGTCTGTCTGCGAGAAGGTGCAGTAAAGGAATGTAGAACTAGAAACAGTATACGTTGGTGCATCATACAAATAGAACTCATTGTCGCTAACAACATACTGCACTCCCCACATCTTGGAGTAGGAGGGGCTTGTCGTTGTGCTTGCGCTAACACAACATGGGGATATCAGCTCGGCTATAGCGTTTCCATCCCCATCAGCATATACTTTCTTGCTACCTGAAACAAAATTCCATGTTCCCGTCAGTGCTTTCATCGGGGTGGTATTAGGATAATGGTCCGTGCTTGGGTTAACATAGCGGAGGTTGGTTGCGTCAGCCTTTTGTGGTGTATAGAACCACACCTCAGTACACGGATTGTATAGGTTCCCAGACTTCATATACTCGAAGGTGAGACCCTCTGCCCCCTGGATAGACTTAACAACAGCTATCCTTTTCCAGTTATCCGCATACCACGCGTTATCTGTTGGGCTTTTAAGAAGATATCCTATCTCTACTTCGTTCTCAAAGTCTGTTCCATCACCCCACAACCCATTCATTAATGGCCCAGTCTTCCAGGTTGCGGACGTTCCAGTTAATACTCCAGCGACACCTTCGTCTTCGCCAGTCACGAAACCAGTGTTGTCGAATAGGTTGTACGCCACATACGAGAACTCCTCGTCAGGGGCATTGGCCCGGTCGGCCACACACATCCAGTTGGCTTTCTCAGACGCCTCGCTACCGGAGCGAGGTTGGAGTTGGTCATAGGTACCGACTCCGCGGGGATATAACTGCACTCTGGCAGCATTGCGTATCTGTACCGCCGTTCCCCACTCGATAAATACCAGGTCACCGTCTTCGTACCCCACCCATGTCGTCCCGCCATCCTCTGTTGTATACGGAGTGCCGGCGGTGTAGGTCCCGCTCTCGTTATACCTCCACCCCAAACTACCACCAGAGTACGAAACCACAATCGCATACGTTGCCGAACTCCGTACCTTTATAGATGAGTCCAGGACAACCTCAACGAAGTGTGGGTCAACAGATTCCGTGATGTCGTCCGGGTCTATAGCACCAGAGGTTAACGCAGCGCCGGTGGGCTTACCATCTGCATCTGTCGCATATATCTCGACCAGCGCGTCGGCGTACTCTCCGCTAACATCGACAAGTTTCAGCGACACCGCGGTAAGGACATGAGAGATACCAGGCGTAAATGTTTGAGCCACCGTCCTTGTCGAACTGATAAGGGTGGTGGCAGTGTCGTTATATGAGTTGGTTTCAAAGACTTTGTAGTTCAGCATTACAAGAACTTATAGCCACTCTCTTTCTTTTGCGGTCTCTGCTTCGGAGTTAATTTCGGAACCTTCGGCGGCAATAGACTGCCCTGCATCCGCGGGCGCACCGGGGCCGCCGTGCCAGATATCGAATCACTTACCTGCTTGAGCAGTTGCTTCATGTGTCCAGCCATATTACATCATCTCCTGCTGCGGCATCTGCTGCTGCGCCTGCGGTTGGTTCTGCCCGGACATCTCCGCTGTTATCTGTATTATCCTGGCGTTCAGCATCTTGGCCTCAAGGAGCTTCGCATCCTTGGAGTCGCCAGTTAAAGTCTCGGCCTCCTGCATCGCCCGGTCATAGGCTCGAATCAATCTCAGCTCTGGTAGTTCTTCCATCAACCTCTCGTCAGCGATTATCCCCAGGAGCTTCTCGGGGTTCTCTGTCTTAAAGATGTCGCGTACTATGAAGTCCATCGGCATTCGAGCGTTCATGGCCGCTGTTGCCTTTGTGAACGTGGCCTGCTCCTGTTCCGGGGACTCGACATCGCAGTCGAAGTCGTACCTGAACTTACCTTGAAGTGGTAATAGGTCGGAGTACGTAATCTTCTTCTCTTTACCATCGCTGTTAATCATCTCCATCGTGAACTTCCCTTCGATGAATTGGTCCAGCATTTGAGAGAAGATATCTTTGTACGCCAGCTCCATCGTTAACTGACGAGGCATAAACACTACGTTACGCTGGCCGGAAAGAGTATCGAGGGCCAGGGCCGACAACTGGAAGTTCAATCCGCCATATTCGTTGTTCGGAATCGTGGCGTTCTGTCTATCCTGGTCCATCATGTTGTAGAACATAGCGTCGGTGTTTGCCATGTCTTTGATGTCCAGAACCTTGAAATCTTCCTCGGCCAACTGCTCCAGTATCGAACCCCAAGTTGGGTACTCCTTAACCTCGCGACTTTCTGACCCCTCAGATTTATGAACCAAAGGAGGACGAAGACCTAACATGGCGTGGGTCTTTATGATAGACAGGACATCGTTTATCTCTTTGTTGGTTCCCCGGCAGGAATGATATAAGGACTCGCCAATCATCTTCAACCTATTGGCGTTCACCCCACTAATCTTCGGGGATGTTACCACCGGCTTAATTGTGAACGGAGGCCGCTTGATATAGTTGCGAGGAGTCCCCTTGTCCTGGTCGGACGTGGACGTTATCTCGTTTCCGTCCTTATCCCAGAAGTTATAGACATCCCCGTAGTCGCCCTTAATCTCTAATCCGTAGGTCGCGAGTATGTCGGCCTTGGGCATCTGCAACGTATTGATGCAGGCCCAGGAATACTTCCCGCCAATCTTCTCCCAGTATAAATCGTAGATGTCGATGGGGAGAATCTCAAAGCACAGCTTCCCGTCCTCGTCTTTATAAATCACATTCCTTGTCGCGGCCCACCCGCGGAGGTT
>Ga0172381_10001470_pt1 | contig 27633 bp, 24 predicted proteins | sample Leawel6488metaG_FD_119754 | JGI IMG/M metagenome (GOLD analysis project Ga0172381, IMG submission 119754) | Leachate microbial communities from a municipal landfill in Southern Ontario, Canada - Leachate well 64-88 metaG | ecosystem: Engineered > Solid waste > Landfill > Unclassified | place... | reverse complement strand
TTCTCCTTTAGAATTTGCCTAATTTGTTCTTTTGTAAAAATCGTTTTCATTTTAATGTCTCCTTTACTTAAAATATATTACTACATTTCTTTCAAGTTTCATTAAAATTTCTTAAGGTCTCAATTGAACTGTTCGACCCTTCGACCTTTCACCCCTTCACCCATTCACCCCTTAAGCCCTTCAACCTCTTCGACCTTGCGACCATTCAACCCAGTCACAGTCACTTAATCACTTCGTAAAAAGCCTTTCAGGAATAATGAGGCAATTTTTTGGATTGCCGCGTCGAAACTTTGTTTCTCCTCGCAACGACGGGAAATTCCGTTCCCTGTTACCTTTTTTTTAAAAATTTGCGAAGCATTATTGAACTTAATCACTTAATCACCCAGTCACTTAATCACTTCGTAAAAGCCTTTCACCCATTCACCCCTTCAGCCCTTCAACCTTTCAACTTATCGACTTATCAATTTTACATCTTTGTAACCAATTGTAAAGAAAATTGGCTTATTGTGCAATTTTATATATCAAAAATACTTTATTAATATATAAGAACGATATATCCAAAAGATAATATAAAATTTTAAAAACACTATACACTACACACTAACCTACCACACACTAACCTTCTACACACGAGGAATTATGAAACAAGAATTCCAAGGCCTTTTTTCTAAAAAGGTCTTTTTTTTATGCGTAATGAAGATGCGGAATTATTCCCGTTTACGTCACCCTGAATTTATTTCCGCGAAGATGATTTTGTAAACAAAATCTATCTTCCCGACACTGTTTTCTAAGCTCATTCCTCGCAAAGAAAACAAGAGGCAGGGTCGCAAAGTCGCTCGCTGATGCGATGCTGAAACAAGTTCAGCATGACGTGAGTCGTTTTTTGAAATAATTCTGCATTCTCAATGCTTAAAAAACACCAAAACGGAAAATACATTAGTTTTTTAAAGCAAAAATCCTCTTATAATTAAAGCAGCAGTTGAATACTTATAGAGAGCTTTAGGAGAAGTGATGGAAAAAGACCGAGAAAATTTCCTCTGGGACGACAAAAGGGGGAAATCATTAACAGAGCGAGAATTTGAAGTATTAAAGCTTGTAGTTATGGGCAAAAGCAATACGGAAATCGCAAGGGATTTGATGGTAAGTGTTCATACCGCAAAGGCCCATGTTTGTTCAATCTTGCAAAAAATGGGGGTAAATGACAGAGTTCAGGCGGCGGTAAAAGCCGTAAGGCAGGATATTGTTTAAAAAAATCCGTTTCTGTGCTAAACTTTTTTTGGTTTGTTAGTCAAAAAAGGACACAAAATGGGTAAAATTAATGTAAAAATCAACGGCAAAAACATAGAGCTGAAAAATTCTTCAAACGTCGAGCAAATGCTTGATGAAAGAAAAGTTACCGGAACCATGTTTGTGGTTGAAAAAAACTTAGAAATTGTTCCGAAGGAAAAATATTCCCAAACGCCTGTCGCAGAAAACGACAGCTTTGAAATTGTAGGCTTCTTCGGCGGGGGCTAGACGGAAGGCCCTTTTACACACTGTCCACCGTTTCTTTTCCTTTGGTTTTAATCTCATTGAGAAGTTTTTCTGCGAATTCGTCGATTGCAAAAACGCCGAGCTGGCCTTTGCCTCTCGCCCTTATGGCAAGAGAATTTGCCTCGATTTCTTTATCGCCGATTACTGCAACGTAAGGGATTTTCTTGTCCTGAAGTGCTTCTCTTATTTTGTAATTCATGCTTTCCGAACGGTCGTCAAGTTTTACTCTTATGCCTTGAGCGTTCAATTTTTCATAAACTTTTTGGGCAAAATCGGTATGCTTTTCGTTGCTGATAGGCACGACACAAACCTGAACAGGAGCGAGCCATGCAGGGAAAGCCCCTGCATAATGTTCAATTAAAATTCCCATAAATCTTTCCATTGAGCCGAAAATTACTCTGTGGAGCATGATAGGAGTTTTCAACAGGCCGTCTTTGTCCTGATATTTAATCTCAAACCTTTCAGGAAGGTTAAAGTCCAGTTGAATTGTGGAACATTGCCATGTTCTGCCGATTGCATCTTTGACCTTAAAGTCGATTTTCGGTCCGTAGAAAGCTCCGTCACCTTCATTTACCTCGTATTTTAGACCTTTTATATCCAGTGCTTTTTTCAAACCTGCTTCTGCTTTATCCCAACCCTCAATTGTACCAACGTATTTTTCGGGACGTGTAGAAAGTTCAAGCTCAAACGGCATATCAAACATTGCAAATGTGTCTGAAACAAAGTCGATTATTGCATTGATTTCATCAATCAGCTGTTCCGGGGTACAAAATACGTGAGCGTCATCCTGAGTAAACCCTTTTACACGGCTCAAACCTGCCAGAGCACCCGAGCGTTCGTTTCTGTAGACTGTTCCCAACTCAGCCAGACGAAGCGGCAGAGATCGGTAAGAATAACGGTTTGCCTGATAAATCAGGATATGGAAAGGGCAGTTCATCGGTTTTAAAACGTACTCCTGATCCTCGTCCTGAATAAAATACATATTTTCACGGTAATGCGAAGTATGTCCTGAAATATCCCAGAGGTGCGATTTTGCAATATGCGGAGTATTTACGATTTGATAACCTCGTTTTCTGTGCTCTGACCGCCAGTAATTTTCAATTTCTTCTCTCACGGTCGCCAAGTTCGGATGCCACAACACAAGCCCCGAGCCGACTTCTTCTCTTATCGAAAACAAATCAAGTGCAGAGCCAAGTTTTCTGTGGTCTCTTCTTTCGGCCTCTTCCAAAAAGTCCAGACGGGCCTTCAGGTCATCTTTTGTCCAGAATGCCGTTGCGTAAATTCTTTGAAGCATCTTGTTTTTTTCATCGCCCCGCCAGTAAGCACCCGCAACTTTTAAAAGCTTGAAAGCCTTTATATAAGTCGTGTTTGGAACGTGAGGCCCTGCACAAAGGTCGTTAAATAGGATATTGCCGTCCTTATCTTTGGTTAAATACAGGGTAGGATTGTCATTTCTGTGTTCTTCCAGCAGTTCCGCTTTATAAATTTCGCCCTGTGCATTAAATTCGGCGATTTTTTTATCAACATCTTCAACAAAATATTTTTCGAATGTCAGATTTTGTTTAACAATTTCTTTCATTTTTTCTTCAATTTTAACCAAATCTTCTTCGCTGAAAGCATGCCCGTCAGTCAGGTCAAAATCATAGTAGAAGCCGTTTTCAGTCGAAGGGCCGATTGCAAGTTTTGCACTCGGAAAAAGGCTTTGCACTGCCTGTGCCATGATGTGCGAAGTCGAATGTCTTAAAATATGCAGTGATTCATTGTTTTTTTCCATAAAATCCTCTTTCTAACTGTTAAAAACTTCTAAAAATATGGGAAAAATTGATTTTCCCCGCACCTTCTCCATTAAATTCTAACACTGACAAATAATAATTACAAATTAATTTTTTTTGGTGTAGATTATTATTGTGATTGAAGGGTATGAAAAATATTTAGACAAAATTGGTGAACACCTGCAAAAATTTTTTGCACAGCAAAAACCTTATATATTCTGCAAAGAGGGCTGTTCATTTTGCTGTGAATTCGGAGAGTACCCGTTTTCGGAGGTTGAATTTCAATACGCAATGAAGGGTTATGATACTTTAAGCGAAAAAGAAAAAAATATTATTCAGAAAAAAATTGAAAAAATTAAAAAAGAGAAAGAAAAAACCGCTACCAAAGAATTTATGCATGAATGTCCGTTTTTGATTGACAAAAAATGCAGCATTTACAAATACCGCGGGATAATTTGCAGAACACACGGGTTGCTATTCTTTACGGTCGATAAAAACGGCGAATCAAAGAATAAAGTTCCAAAATGCGTTCACCTTGGCTTGAATTATAGCAGTGTTTACGATGAAGCTAAGGGAATAATTTCCTCGGAACTATGGAGAAAAAGCGGTATAAAAACCGAACCTGTAGCTTATAATATCGGACGAAAAACCTTGCTAAACAATAATATAGCCAAAGAATTCGGACTCGATTTTGGGGAGGAAAAAGCTCTTATTGACTGGTTTTGAATAGCAAATCGTGAACCCCATGACGATACACTTATGTTTAATTATGTTACAAAAAAGTAACCTTTTCTTAACATACTAGCAAATTTATAAATATGCAGACTTAAAATATTAGACAGCGAAATACACATTTTTTAAGGAGACGCATTTTGATACAAAAGATTGGACAGAGAGTAGATTTTGGTACTAACAGAACTACTAATAATTATAAACCGGTGCAGGGTGAAAAGCAGCCAATGCAAAACCCGATTGAAACAACAACAATTAATCCAAAGCTGCTGCAAAAATATTACATAAATTTTGGGGCAAAAAGCAGTCAGCCGACTAAAGAGCAAATTTTAGAGCAAAGTTATAGCCAAAATGCTGAAGAATTAATCGACAATGCTGCTTTAATAGCCAAAAAATACGGTCATTCTGAAATAAACGAAAACCATATCGAACTAGCCGCTTTGCTGTCTATAAGAGAATATATCGAGGATTTGGACTCCGATGCGAAAAGTTATGACAATAGCGGAGCTTACCAGACTCCTGACTTTTTTGAAAAAATAGCAAGCCCTGAAGTTTTTAAAGATAAAAAGGAAAGGGCTAAGATTAAGCCCGTAATTGATGAGGAAATTCTAAATTTAACCGAACTGCTCTCAAAAAGACCAAAAACTGGCTCATCACCCCAAAAACCCGCATTGTCTAAAAGCATGACTAATAATATCTATGATATGTACATGGAATTTGTGCAACAAACACAGTCGGAAATGACGCCCGTAGGTACTGATGCCATTTTATCGGCTGTTTTTACTATGAATCAGAAGGAATCTGATAACAGATTTAGAAAGTTTATGAATAAATTTTGCGAAGTTACCATGGTAGACAGCAGAAAACCTTATGAAAAGGTGCATTTAGGGCTGTACGATGATAAAGCAAAAAATATACTGAAAAATATTTCTCTCGGTACAAACATGTTTATAACTCATGATAGCAATGCCAACCCGACCTATTTGGTTGACAGTATCGTTGATGTTTTGTGCAATCAAGGGCTAGAATTCGGGAAAATTAATAAAAATAACACTAAAATAACTGTTTTTAATGATAGTATAAAGGAACATTTTTTCCTCGGCAAAGTTAAAGAATTAGCCAAGGAGGAAAAGGGCAACCACATTGTAATTTTGAATGAAGACAGCATGTTAAGTAATTCTGCAAAAATTATTGAAAACAAGGATGGCACTTTCACTGCACAAGCCGGCTTTAGCCCTGACTTTTTAGACCTAATGGAAAATCAGCCAAGGAATGTGAAAATTATATTTATTGAAAGCAAGAACGGTTATTACTCGAATATGTCTGATCCTAAACTTCAGAAAATTTTTGAAAATTTTGGAGAAACCTCGTTTCCTGTTTTAAGCACGGAACAGGCAAAAAAGGCTTTCAGGGAGCAGCCCTTGTTGATGGCTAAAATAGATGTGCCTTTTAGCAAAAAAGCCATAGATAAAGCCATTGAAGCATCAGCAGCACTGGAAGGGACATACCCTAAAAAAGCCCAAAAATTAATGAAACAAATTGCTTCATATTACATTGACAAAAAAGAAATTACGGAAAAAGACGTTAAAGATTACGCAGCAGAGGCAAAAGACCTTTTTAAATTGACAGGTGAAGACAGTTCTGTTGAAGTTGTTTTTGACACAGGTAAAAAATTAAGCGACATGGTAGGCAAAAATGCCACAAAAAAAGAAGCCGAAGCAATTGTAAAACAAATTAAAAACGGGACCCTCGGGACAAAAGGTGCTTTAATTTATTCTCAAGACGAATCTGTTGGCAGCGGAAGAAAATTTACGGCAAAAGCAATTGCAGGTGAGTCAAAATCACCTTATATAGAAATTAATGCTCTGGATTTTGGGACAAAAGATGTTAATATCTTTGGCGGTGCGGCCTTGACTCCGGAAGCATCCATTAAAAAACTGTTTTCGATTGTAAAAACTCAAGCGGATGCAAACCCAAATAAGGCGGCGGTATTATTTATTGAAAACTTTGAATATTTTTCGGTTGGGGAATATGTTTCACAGTACCACCAAAAAGCAATGTCACAGCTGCTGAGAGAAATGGAAAACGCTTCCAAAAAGGGACTGAATATTCTGGTTTTGGGTTCTGTGAACGACCCTGAGCTTATAGGGGAAAGCACAATAAAATCGTTTAAGTTTATCGACAAAATTGAAGTTGAATCTCCGTCAAGAAATATAGATGCCAGAAAAGAAATACTCACAAATGCCATCAAAGAACGCAAAATAAAAATTGCCGGAGAAACAGATGCCGAGAAAAAAGAAATCATTAAATTAATGGCAGAAACAACAAAATATTTCCCATTTGTCTATCTCATAAATTTGGTTGACAAATCTAAAACGGTAGCCTTTGAAAGGGGACACAAGCAAATAGAAAAAGCGGACGTGGTTGAAGCCTATTTGCAATTAACAACAGGCAGGCCATCTTCCGGCCCGATTTCCGAACATAGCAAAAGAATTGTTGCTTCACACGAATGCGGACATGCTCTTAACCTTGAAATTATGTGGAATTTAGCCCAAAAACAGAACATTCCATGGCATTTACCCGATAGAGTTAATTTCATAACCTTAGACCCCAGAGGGTATTATGGCGGGGCGATGTATCATAAGGACGGCGAAAATGAGGAATATTCATTTGAGAAAACATTTGCCAACTTAGTTTGTGATTACGGCGGACATTCTGCAGAAAAATATTTTTATAACATAGATGGTTCCTTGGGAATTACAGGTGATCTTGAAAGTGCTACAAATTCTGCGACATGGGCTGTCCAACGTATGGGCCAAGGATATTACACCGGTAAAAAATCCGTGGGCGGGATGCATCAGGCTCCATCAGGACGGGTGAAAGCCAATATGGATAAGGATGTTGATATATTATTGGCCAATTCATTGACAATTTCTGATTTAGTTACAGAAGTTTATGCGGATTTCAACAGAGAATTTACGGACAAATACTCCGGGCTTGTAGGCACAGGCGATTGTTTAATACAAGGTGATATGTTCAGAAAAGAACTCGAAGATTGGATTGCAAAACAATCGGAACAAAAGCGTGATGAAATCGAAACTTTAAATGAAATTATCCTAAAGGCAATTAAAGCAACACAAAAAGGTCAGAAGTATTAGGGTCTTTTGACACAAAAACTAAATATGTCATGCCGGGTAAGTTTACTGGGCCAGCTTTTCTCTTACCAGTTTTTCTATTTCGGTAAGCAATGCGGGGTTTTCTTCCAAAAATTCTTTCGATTTGTCGCGGCCCTGACCCAATTTTTCGTCATTATAACTGAACCATGCTCCGGCTTTTTTCACAATATCAAGTGAAACCGCAACATCTAAAATATTTCCGATTTTGCAGATTCCTTTTCCGAACATAATATCAAATTCCGCATGTCTGAACGGCGGTGCTACTTTATTTTTCAAAACCCTCACCCTAACGTGGTTTCCGACATCTTCTGTATCTTTTTTAAGCCCTTCTACTCTTCTTATTTCAAGCCTTACACTTGCGTAGTATTTAAGAGCGTTTCCGCCGGTTGTTGTTTCGGGATTTCCGTACATAACGCCGATTTTCATTCTTAATTGATTGATAAAAATGACGGTTGTATTTGTTTTTCCGATAACACCGGTTAATTTTCTCAGAGCCTTGCTCATCAAACGAGCCTGAAGCCCCATCTGCTGGTCTTCCATGGAACCTTCAATTTCTGCTTTTGGAACCAACGCGGCAACCGAGTCAACCACAACAATATCAACCGCACCTGAGCGAACCAATTCTTCTGTTATGTCAAGTGCCTGTTCGCCTGTGTCCGGCTGAGAAATAAGCAAATCGTCCACCAGAACTCCCAAATTTCTTGAATATTCAGGGTCAAGGGCATGCTCGGCATCAACATACGCGGCAATTCCGCCTTTTTTTTGACATTCTGCAACAATATGCAGTGCCAAAGTTGTTTTGCCGGAGCTTTCAGGTCCGTAAATTTCTATTATTCTGCCTCTGGGAATTCCACCGACACCCAGTGCGACGTCAAGTGCCAAAGAACCTGTCGGAATTGCTTCCACATTAACCATTGGTCTGTCGCCGAGCTTCATTATTGAACCTTTGCCAAAATCTTTTTCGATTTTTTCAATCGCAAGTTTTAACGCTTTATTCTTTTCTTCCGAAATGGAAGCTTTTTCCAGTTCTTTTACTGCCATAATTATTTTACTCCCCTTTTTTTCATTTGTTATTTCTATGCTTAGAGAACAGAGAAGGAAACAGGGAATAGGCTAAAACTCTTTCCTATTTCCATTTTCCACTTGCCCCCCGGCCTTTATTACAAAGAAAAATCATCATCAGATTTTCTGATGTAAAGCCCAAGGCCAACAGATTTGTAGCCTTTTAGCGTATTTTTCAAATGATAATTTTCTTTATTTAATTCGTTAATTTTTTGTCTTAGTGTTTCATTTTCTGTTTTGCACCGGATTAGTTCAACCACGACTTCGTCCATGCCGTCAAGTTTTTCGTCAATAATTTTTGACATGGAGTTTGTAATATTTTTTTCCATGTCCTCCAGAGTGGAAAGCAAATTTCCCACAACTTTATGTGACTCTGCCTGAGTTATAGCAGTACTTCTTGATGATTTCTCTTGGAGACTTTTTAGATTTTGCACTTCACCATAAGAAAAATATGTTTGACCGCTCCGGTCTTTTCTAGGCACAATAGAAGCTTTTTTGCAAAGTCTGACAATTTCGCGGTTGTCCGTTCTTAAAATGTTCCTGACTTCTTGTGGCGAAAGGGCCGTTTTTTCTAATTCTTCTGTGACCATTTTTCCAAACTTTCTCTGATTACCTATCCAACACTATCTTATTTTATTTTACAAGAAAATACAAATAAATGACAAAAAAATTAACTTTATGCTTAACATCGCTTAATGGTTTTTGAGATTGCAGAGAGGTGGAGTCCTTTAGCCACTTCCTCCTGCTTTACTCTTTTTTTATTTAACAAATAGCTTAATATATTGAATTTTTTAGTTGAATAGTTTATACTAAACTAAAAAGGATGTTTTATGGATTTGCCAAAAATAATAAATGAATTAAATTCAAAAATAAAGAAAAAATATAGTGATTTTCGGGGCTCTTACCTATATGGCTCAAGAGCAAGGGGTGATTATCACAAAGATAGCGATGTTGATATTGTCTTGCTTTTTGATGACTACGATAGAGACAAAGAAACCGGAACTTATGAAATTCTGGGGGATCTTGATTACAAATATGACGTGGTAATCATGGGGATATTGTACACAAAAAAGGAACTTGAACGAAATTTAGTTTTTCATAATGAAGTTGTAAATAAGGGAATTTACTACAATGCAGCATAAAAATTTATTGATTAAAAACTCCATAGAAAAAGCTGACGAAGCGTTGACTGATGCTAAAAATAACATGAATTTAAGTCTTAGACTGGTACAAAATAGAAATTACTATGCGGTATTTTATATAGTTCTTGCCTTGGCTTACTTAGATGGCTTTACTACCGGAAAACACCACCAACTTATGGGATGGTTTAACAAAGAATATATTTATAAAACAAAACTTTTTGATACAAAGTTAAATACAATCTATCGAACACTACTTGCCAATCGGGAAAAGTTTGATTATGACGTTTCAAGTGTTCCTGAAAAAGATAAAGTTGAAAAAGATTTTGAAAATGCAAAATTTTTTGTTGAAACAGTTAAGCAATATCTTCTTAAAAAAATATAATCAGGCTTACGCCTCAATTTTATGAATTAATTGCTCACCAACGCTTTATCAAGCATGGTTTTGTAAAATTCCGTGTTGATGTTGAGTTTCTGCCCTATTTCTAAAAGCGTCAGGATAAACTTTTTGTCCGCTGCCTGATTTGATTTTTTCATGTTTTCAATAATTTCACCGAGTTCGTGGAATATTTTGTTAAAATAAATATTCTGTGCTTCCGCAATATCAACATTTAATTCCAATTTTTCCATGTTGTCGAAAAGTTCTAGGACGGCCTCTGCCTGCTGACTTTCAAGACTTTGGGCAAGACGGGAAATGTTTTGAGAAATTTTTTGGCTGAAAACCTTATTCGTAGCTGTTTTATCAATTTCTATACCTATTTTCTTGGTTTCAAAATTGATATCCATGGCCTGTTGGATAATGTCGTGATCCAAAAATCCGCTTGAATAGATAATCAAGTCATTAAATTGTCGGCTCAAAGTATAACCGGCCGAAATCTTAAATTCGTCGGGAATACTAAGCCCCAAACTTTGCATTTGATAAATTGAGCTTTTGCCTTCCGTATAAATTTCCTGATAAGTTTGGGCAAATTTTTGCATCTTACCCTTGAGCATAATCTGAAGAATTTTTCTTCTTTCTTCAATAAAAATATCTTTCAGGGTAAAATATTCACGCCCGAAATATTCATCCAAAGCTCTTATAATTTCAGTGAGAGGGTTTAGCATAAAAATCCTGAATAATTCTTTTTGAATATTTGTATATTCAACGTCCTCGCTGAATTCTTTTATTGCACAGTGGAAATCCCCTCCGGAATATTGAACAAGAGCAAACATTAGGTTTGATTTTTGCAGTGTAATTTTGGACTGAATTTCTATATGCCCCATAACAAGCTTTGATGTGCCTTTTTGTACTTTTTTGTAAGACTGTTTTTGAACCTTGTAGCAATAAACTTCTTCTTCGTCTTCAAAATCTTCGTAAAGTGATGAAACCGCCCACAAACTCGCTATCTGTTTAGTCGTGACAATGGAAGGTTTGACAACTTTTTCAAAAATATCTTTTCCCGTGCCTAATTCCGGGAAATTACTTTTTGCATCCGATAAAATTTCCAAAAATCTTTTTTCCAAATCCTTTTTGGTGAAATTTTGCACCAATTGCATTGCACGGGCGGCATATTTCATAATTTGAGTGGCCTCAATTCCGGAAATTTCGGAGAAAAACCAGCCGCAGCTTGTGTACATTAACATTGCCTGACGCTGAATTTCGAGCAATTCCATTGCCCTTACCTTTTGTTCTTCGGACAAGTCTTCAATAAAGTTTTCCTTTTGAAATTTCTTTACGGCCAATTCGCCTCTGTCCAAAATTACATCAATGTAGTTGTTTCTTGCATCCCAAGGGCTTTTTAGGTATTTCCCGCCTTCTTTTTCAAAGATTGTAATCAGTTCATCTCTTAAATAATCAAGAGCATCTCTAAGCGGTTTCCGCCATTTTTGATTCCAGCCGGGATGCCCGCCCGTTGAACACCCGCAGTCTTCTTTCCATCTTCCGACGCCGTGGAAACAACTCCAGGAAGACGCCTGTTTTATATCAACTTCTATTTCGCTGGGATTTTTTTCCAAAAACTGAGCATAGTTTACAATCGTAAATCCTTCTTCTTTTGCACAGACTCTCAAAACGTAAGAGAGAGCCATATCTCCGAATTTTGTATGATGTCCGTAGCTTTCGCCGTCGGTTGCGATATTTATAAGCTGAGTGTAATTGCGATTTTCTGAAACTCCCTCTTTGAGCCTTCTGGCAAATTTATTTCCATCCTTCAGAATTTCATCAAAAGCAACTGATTTTGAAATTGCACCGTCGTAGAAAAATAAATCAATATATTTTTCCGGAGCAGATTTAATATAATATCTGTAAGCCCTTGCAGGGTCAATATTCCCCCAGCTTACATCTGTCCAGTCTTTGTCGCCGATTTTTCTGGTTTTTAAAGCCTGATATGGAGATAAAATTGTGTATTTAATGCCGTTTTCGACCAAAACTCTTAAGGAATCATCATCAACGGCCGTTTCGGCAACCCATAACCCTTCAGGCTTTCTTCCAAATCTTGTTTCAAAATCCCTTATCCCCCAGATAACCTGCGTTTGCTTATCTTTTTCATTAGCCAACGGCATTATCATGTGGTTATAAGCTTGTGCAATGGCATTGCCATGCCCGTCGTGTTCCTGAACACTGTCTATGTCAGCCTTTATAACACGCTCATACGCCAAAGGTGCAAATTCTTCCATCCATGAAAGCAAAGTGGGGCCAAAATTAAAACTCATAAATTCATAATTGTTTACAACATCCAATATTCTGTTTCTATTGTCAACAATCTTGGAAACAGAGTTGGGGTTGTAACATTCGCTGTTTATTCTTTCATTCCAGTCATGAAAAGGTGATGCACTGTCTTGAAGTTCGATAGCTTCAAGCCACGGGTTTTCCCTCGGCGGCTGATAAAAGTGACCGTGTATTGCTAAAAAAACTTCTTTTTGAATCATTCTTAAACTCCAAAATCTTAGCCTTTATTATAATTTTACACTAGATTTTAAAAAATTGTATCTACTTTTTAGTTGAATTTTGTTCCTTAGCTTTTTGAGTTAAAACACTAAATTTTTCAACACTAATCCAGGCATCTGAAAGTGCATCGGAAAAAACAATTCCGCTGTATTCAATTTCGTCACCCGGTTTTAGGTCAATATATTTTTCGGCCTCGCTCCTTTCAAGAAAATTTTTCATTTCAGAGAGCGGAACTATGTGGTTTATAACATCATCCCTTTTAATCAAGAAAGTAATATATTTTTCTGAACTTCTGTATGCAGGTTTATAATCCAATCCCAGCGTAGAAAACTTGTCAAATTTTGCTCTGATTTTGATGCGTTTATTTAAGTATTTTGTCGGATTTGCCACAACATCAAGAGAATTCACTCTTTCATAAGTGGCATTTGCCGGCGGTGTGGCCGTTTTTTGAATGGTTGCAGGTGCTTTCACAGGAGTTTTAACGCTTTTTACGGCCGCATTTGTGCCAACTCCCAACCCGATTGAAATTATTGCAGTAAGTAATATTAATTTTATTTTATTTGTCATGTTTTTCACCTTTCACCTTTCACTTTTCACTTATTCTACCACAAGAAAAGCAAAAAGTTATTGTCAAACTCTCTAATCTTTTTGTTACTTGCGGCCATTAAAGAAATTTGTCAATAATATCGGAACAAATTTGGGAGGAAGTGCCGAGAAGTCAAAAACAAATTCGTTTATGCCCATTTCTGTTAATTTATCTATTTCATCAAATCTTTCGAGAATTTTGTCTTCAAACATGTGCATTCTGCAAAATCCGTCGACCGTAAACGGGAAAATTTTGTTTAATGACGGGTCTTTCAAGGCATATTCGCCCTTATGGCATGGTGCTTTGCAGGATAATCTTGAAATAATTGCAGAGTCATTATTTAAGGGGCATAACCCCAGACTCGGAACTCTTATATTCCCTGCGATTGTGTATTTTTTGTTTTTGATAACACTTTTTATTTTTTTAATTGTTTCTTCCATATCGCTAAACTCGGTAAAATCAATTGCGGCGATAGGATGAAGGTTATTCAGGCAATTAATTGACATGCTGTTTAAGAGGTTTATTCCCTGCCCTATCTCAATAGGCATTTTGCTGAGGTCAGGGTCATTTATCACCGCCCAAAAATAACCTATATTATTGATGATTATTGAACTTGGCATGGGTTCTTTCAAACAAAGGCCCTTCACATATTCATAAACTCTGTCAAAATCTCTTTCTATAAGAATTCTGGGGGTTGAGAGCTGAAGTTTGATTTTTTGGTCATAGCAAAATTTCTTTACGTATTCAAGAACTTCGTTAAAACTTTTCTTCGACAAATCTGCCGTAGAAACGATTTCACCGTATTCTATCGAATCTACGGGATTAAATCCCAATTTTTGAATAAATTTTTTGACCTGTTCCAACTGCCCCAAGCTTGAAAGTCTCAAGTTTATTTTGAAATCTTCTTCCTTTTTGTACTCTGCACTTTTTTTGAATCTCGTTTTTTTAATTTCCCAGTCAAAATTTTGGACATTTCTGTTGAATTTGAAATCTTTTCCCTCAGCACTCAGCATTTCTCCGGAAAAATGGTTTGTTTTGTAAGTGCTTTTTCTCAAGTGCTTAAAGGGAAGTTTTTGATTTTTAAACATTTTGGGCGTTTCTAAAATTTTTTCCACGAGTTCAATCCCTTCAAGAATCTCTTCGGAAGAGTTGAATTTTCCCTTGATGACAACATTATCAATAGCTTTTAGCTTTTTTATATCTTCCGCACACCAGGGAAGATTGTCAGAATCAATTGCGAGCGGAAGGTTTGTATATTTTTTTATTTTTGCTATATTTTTCAGGTAAATTTCTTCCGTTATAATAACCTCATCAACCTTGTGGAAAGTGTTTACAAAGTCAATTCCGGAGAGGTTATGGATATCAAAATAGGAATCGATTATTATTTTGAATGGGAGTGAGAATACTTTTATTGCCTCAAGAATTGCGAAGTTGTTTATAAAAATCCCATCAATTTTTGTGGTTTTTAAAAATTTAATCATTTTTTTAATTTCTGTTAAGTCTTCTTCAGAAATATCATGCTTAAAGTTTACATAAATACTGGAGTTATTTTTGTGTGCAATTTCTATAAATTCGTTTATATATTCAAAATTATTATTCAAAAATTTATCGTAATAAACGTAGAAATCACGGCATTTAGTGCATGGAACAAAAAGTTCAATGTCTTCGGGTTTTTTTACAGGTGCAATTATCGATATATCCTTCATGCAAAATATTGTACAATTTTTATAATCAAAAATAAACGTTTTGTTAACAAAAGTAATATCTTTTGCCAAATTTTTAAAAAAATGTTAGAATGTTAAAAGAGCGGACTTTGTATTCGGGGATATGACTTGAATAAAATACACCGAATAAGGGATACCTTATTAATAGAGCGATTATACAATTATAACGGGCGGAAATTACATTAAGTTAGGATTTGGAATGGTTAGCGGATCTAAAAACGGCTCAAAAGATAAAAATAATAGGGGACAAAAGCCTAAACAAAAATTAGTCTTTGCAAAAGACCGTAATCAGGCTATTCTCGCCATAGTTATCATTGCAATTTTTATTGCAAATACTTCCTATATGGTAATCAAGTATTTTATGGAACAAATTCCAAAGCCGGTGCAACAAGCAGGAACACAACAAACGGCCGATGCAATGGCTAAGCAGCAGCAAAAAAACCTTGAAAGTCTGGCAAACCAAAATTCAGGGTCAGAACCGGTACAAGGACAGGATATTGCTGAAGATGCCAATAATATATATTCTAAAACCATTGGCCTGCAAAAACCCCCTAACCAAAATGCAAAAAGCTCTCAGCCATCGGAAGAAGGTGTCGAAATTATTCCTAAAAAGTCTAATTTAACTAAAAACCAAAAAATGGTCCTGATTTCAGTAGGAAATTCCGGCCGTTCAAATCCGTTTTTGCCTGCTTACGAAAATGTAGCCCCTTCTTCTTCGCTGTCCTACCTGACGGCACCTCCGGAAACACTTAAAACAGGGTCCGAAGCAAGCAAAATTATGACAACAATCATATCTGGAATTTTATACGACAAATACAGTCCTTCTGCAATAATAAACATAGAAGGAACAGACTATTTGGTTAAAAGGGGTGATATAATAAATCATTATAAAATTCTATCAATAGACAAGACCCAAGTCCTTGTACAATTGGGGAAAAATGTTTACAGAGCAGGAGTTGGAGAACTTTTGTCACAAACAAATTTGAACTATAATACCATTTCAAACCTAAATAAAAAGTTTGGCGGGAATTATGTTTCGATAAGTGTTAAGAAAAAAGGTTATTAACCGGGAGTAATAAATGATAGTAAAAAGTATGAAAAAAGTTTTATCAAGTGCCTTTATAGCGGCTTACTTGCTCGTCTATACCGCACCTATCGGTTTTTGTGTTTCTGTTTTGCCGGCGATAAACGCAGAAATAAACAAACCTGCCCTAAGAAGCAGTGATAAGCCGTCTTCCCTTAAATTGGAAGGTGACATATCTCTTACAAGGGGAAACCCGAAAATCAGCTTAAGTTTGAGAGATTCAGATGTAAAGCAGGTTTTAAGGATGTTTGCAGACAAAGCGGGTCTGAATATTATTTTCCACGACTCAGTAGGCGGAAAAGTTACTCTTGACCTTGTCAATGTTCCATTAAATGACGCTTTCAAGATGGTTATGCAGGTTACAAATTTAACTTATTATATTGACAACAATACAATGATTGTAACTTCGGCTCAAGCCGCCCAAACGCTAAACCTTGCAAAACAGGAAATGATGACAATTCCTGTAAAATATGCAAACGCATCCGTATTGGCCGGATTCTTGAACAAAAACATTTTTTCAATAAATAAACCCGGGCTTTCTAACGCTCAAATAGCTATTACAAACCCGAGTACAAACGAAATCCTGATTTTTGGGACAAAAAACGATTATGTCATGGCAAAAAAAGTTGTTGCCCAATTTGATGTAAAACCGCAGGAGGAAACTTTCACAGTAAACCACACCACTCCGAAAGAAATGTCCGATTTGTTATGTAATGTTTTATTTAAGAACATACAGGTTCAAAACGGTACAAACAGCCCCGGCGGAACTCCAAACAGTACCCCAAGCAACAGCACTTCAAACACCACCAGCACTCCGAGCAGTACCCCATCCAGTACTCCAAGCACCAATCCGGCCGGCAATTCCGGCATCAGCGGAAGACCTACGGGAGGAGCGGCTTCATCGGGCAGCAGCGGAAGCAGCAGTAGTAGTGGAAGTTCAATGACCGCCTTAACTTTAGGTTCAGGTATTATTGCCTGTCAATATAACAACTCTATCAACGCGGGGGCACTTTCTTCTATGGGAACAAACAGTCTTTCAATTGCCTATTTCCCTCAAAGAGGTACCATAAGCGTTGTTGGCGGTTCTCCTCAGCAAATGGAAATGGTTAAAGAATTTATCTTAAAAAATGATAAAAAACAGCCTCAAGCATACTTAGAAATTTCTATAATAGAACTTAACGAAACAGGGTCAAGGGAATTTAGCAATAATTGGCAGGTCTACAGCAGCTTTTTCTCTGGCGGTTTTAACGGCACGACCACAAATAACTCTGCCTACCCTATGTTCATGAAGGGAGACAGTTATCCTGTTTATGACACTAAAGGAGATGACCCTACAAAGATTTTATATACTCTTTCCAAATACACCGGTTCTCCGACCGTTACTTACTCTATAAATTACTTAATCGAAAATAAAAAGGGACGGGTTCTGGCAAATCCGAGAATTATGATTACAAATGGAGAAACGTCCACAATAGACTTGTCATCAGATTATGTAAAAACGGTAAAGTCTGAGGTTCTTTCCGGAGCCGGAGCTTTAGCGGGAGCTATCCAAAGAACTTACGAAATAGGCAGTGATGAAGGTATAAAAGTATCAATGATACCTTTCATAAGTCAGGATGGCTATGTAACCCTAAACATCAAGCCGGAATATTCGACCATAAAAGAAAAGATTTATACATCGAGTGATGAAGGTGCCACTCAAGATTTGACAGCAACTTTACTTCAAAGAAGAAACTTAGACTTGAAAAATGTTAGGATAAAAGATGGCGAAACCCTTGTTATCGGAGGGATGATAAGAGAGGATGAGCAAAAAACTACCTCCAAATTCCCTGTTCTGGGAGATTTGCCGGGGGTTGGAATGTTCTTTAGAAATACTTCTTCAACAAAAGAAAAGCAAGAACTTGTCATAATGATTACTCCTAAAATCATTAAGGACTCAGAGGATTTAGTTAATAATTCGGGTGCGACTTTATAGATGAAAAATGTTTTAAATAAATTAAAGGAAAGTATCAACAAAGATTTGATTTTAAAATTTGATACTGATTTATTGGAACAAATGAAATTTGTTCCAATAAACATTAAGGACAATTTTATCTATATTGCGATTAATCCTTTTGCAAACAAGGAAGATATTACTTCGCTCGTGAAAAACGGTTATGCAGATATCAGGTTCATCCAGCTTTCAGAGGACGAAATTGAAGATCTTTTGGAATACGTCAACACAATCCACCCTTCTAAAGATGAAGAAAAATCGGTAACAACCGATATAATCGATGAGGAAAACAATATTAAAATAGTCCCTTCTCCTCCTAAAGCGGCAGAGGATTTTGAACAGCCCAAGAAAAAAATCGGAGAAATTTTAATTGAAGAAGGTTTAATTACAGAGGAGCAATTAATTCAGGCTCTTGCCGAGGGCAGAAGAATGGATACTCCGTTGGGTTCTACGCTGCACAAGCTGGGCTTTATAACGCTTAAGCAATTAAGAGAAACCCTGCAGCAGCAGCAGGGCTACGAAACCGTTAATGCGGACCAATTGAAAATTCAGGATAAAGTTGTAAATATTTTGCCGGAGGACTTTATCAAGGCTAACAAAGTAATTCCTATTTCCACGGATGGACGAAATCTGGTTGTAGGGATGGTTAAGCCAAATGATAAAAAAGTTTTAAAGGATATTGTCTATCTTACGGGGCAAAGCCCGAGAGCAATGCTCATCACGCACTTTGAATTTCAAAATTTCATAAACTTAGTTTACAGCCACTCAAAGAAAGAAACAAAAGAAATCATTCAGCAAATAGAGGATGAGGTTCTGGAAATTGACGGTGAGGAAACACTTTGGGAACAAGTTGAAAGGGAATTGCAGGATTCTACGGGTTCTGTTGCAAAATTTGTTAATAAAATCATTACCGACGCAATAGAAAACAAAGTAAGTGACATCCACATAGAACCGCGGCTTGAAAATTATGTTGTAAGATACCGTAAAGACGGGCTTTTAAAACAAGTTATAGACATACCGTCAAGGGTTGAACAATCCGTTTTGACCCGTTTTAAAGTCTTGTCAAGAATGAATATTGCAGAACACAGACGGCCTCAAGACGGGACTTTTTCAATCAAATACAAGGGCAGTTCTTATGATTTCAGAATAAATACTCTTCCGGTAAGCGGAAAAGAAAAAGTTGTAATAAGAATTTTAGCTCCTGCGGTAAGCTTAAATGCAGCTGACAGAAGCATTAAACTGATAGGTGCGACAGAGGAAGATATTGAAAAAATAACTAAAATGATAACTTGCCCTAACGGTATAATTTTAACTTCAGGGCCTACAGGTTCAGGGAAAACAACAACTTTGTATTCCGTTTTAAAAACTCTAAACAACGAAGAAGTCAACATAACAACCATTGAAGACCCTGTAGAAATAAAGCTGGAGGGGATTAACCAATCTCAAGTTAACGTAAAAGCGGGAATTACTTTCGCCTCTTGTATGAGATCAATTTTAAGACAAGACCCTGATATTATTCTGGTTGGTGAAATAAGGGACTATGAAACATTGGAAGTTGCTATTTCAGCCGCTCTTACCGGCCACCTGGTGTTAAGCACGGTGCATACAAATTCAGCGTCTGCAACTGTTACCCGTTTAATTGAGATGGGAGCAAAAGATTATTTGGTTTCCTCAACCCTTTCCGGCGTAATCGCTCAAAGATTGGTTAGAAGGCTTTGCGATGACTGCAAGGAAGAATATTACCCTTCTTATGAAGAGGCAAAGAAAATTTTGCTTGATGAAAATGAAATCCAAAAATTTATGAAAACCAAAATTTATAGGAAAAAGGGTTGCAGTAACTGTGATTTCAAAGGGTATCAGGGGCGGCTCGGCGTTTATGAAATTATGCAAATAAGCAAGGAAATCAAAAAACTTATTGCAGTTGGGGCTCATGATATTGAAATAGAAGAGGCAGCTGTAGCCTGCGGGATGAAAACACTTAATCAGGCATGTTTGGGTCATATTTTAAAGGGTTTTACAACAATTGATGAATTTGTAAGAGTTCTGGGTATAGCAAGTGAATAAAGGAAGTTCTTGTGACGGTATATAATTATGTAGCTTTAAAAAACAATCGGGACGTTGTCAAAGGAAAAGTTGAGGCAGACGGCCTTAAAGACGCACGCGAAAATATCAGAAAACTTGGCTTTTTGCCTACAAAAATATATGAAGAAGCTCAAGCTGCTACTGAAAATAAAATTGAAGCAAAAAAAGTTCAAAAGTTGGGGCTTCAAGATAAAATAGATTTTACATCAACTTTTCAAATTCTGGCTCAATCCGGTATTCCTGTCATTGAGTCGCTGGTTTTTATAGAAAACGATGCCGCTAAATTAAAAATTAGACTGCTTGCAAAGGAAATCAGAAGGCAAATTATGGCAGGGTCTACTTTTGCAGACACGATTGCAAAATATCCTGAAATTTTCGGTCAAATTTATATCGGCCTTGTTAAGGCAGGGGAAGATTCCGGAGAATTGGAAAAGACACTGGAAAGACTGCTGGAATTGTTAAAAAAGCAATCGGCCATAAGGTCCAAGGTTATAGGAACCCTGATGTATCCGGCGTTTGTAATCCTTCTTGCTATGGTTATCGTTACAATAATGTTGGTATTTGTGTTTCCGGCGTTCAAAGATATGTTTGAAAATCAAGGAAAGGCTTTGCCATGGATTACCGCAACACTTATGTCTTTTGGAGAATTTCTTAAAGCCTATTGGATATTAATACCTATTATTTTTGGTACGGTTATTTTTGGTACGACCTTCCTGCTCCACTGGGAACCGAGCAAAAGAAGGATAGACAATTTTGTTTTAAAAGTCCCTTTGTTAACCGATTTGATACAATTTTCAAACTTTTCAAACTTTATTGCGGTTATGCAGGTTGCGTATGATGCCGGTGTGCCGATTGTGGACTGCTTGTATTTATCTAACATAACATTGACTAATTATACGCTTCGGGATAAAATATCAACATCGACGAGCAAAGTTCAGGAAGGGCAGCACTTGTCAATGGCTTTAAAATCGACCCACGTCATGCCCAAAATGATTTTGTTTATGATTTCGACAGGAGAACAATCAGGTCGTCTTGGAGATATGCTTCTGCAAGCGACAATGTATATCGATAAAAAACTGGATGTTATTATTGATACAATGACCAAAATGGTGGAACCTATTATGTTATTAGTTATCGGAAGTATTGTTTTGGTATTGGCGTTGGCTCTTTATATGCCATTGTTCCAGTCATATACGGCAAACTAAAGGGGTAAGTGGTGAAAGAGGGAAAAAATGGCAGAGTTAGAAAATGAATATGGAAACGATGATTTTATTACCGGAGTATGGTCAGAAAGAGTTTTGGTCATAACGCAGGACTATGAAATCAAAGGATATGTATTTATGCCCAGAACGGGCAAAAAGAACCGCGTTCTGTCTGACATTTTAAACGGGCTAAAACGTTTTGTTGCAATAAAAGACTGCGAAATAACCCATAGACTTATCCCAAACCGCAGAACGGAATATCATAATTTTTTACAGCTGAATTTGAATTCGATTATCTTGCTAAGGCCTACACTGGAAGATGAGTGAGTTATGGCTTAAGGGCTGAAGGGCTTAAAGGCTTTTGAAGAAGTGATTAAGTGACTGGGTGATTAAGTGATTAAGTGCAACAAAAAAATTAAAACTTTTCTTTTCCCGTTTCCCTCTTATTGTCATCCCGCACCGGTTAGGGCATGGCGGTTGACTTGTGTTATTCATTCTGATGAGGGATCTAATAACAAGAAATTTGGATTGCTTCGTCGCAAATTTGCTCCTCGCAAAGACGAGAAATTCCGTTTCTCTTCTCACGTCTCACGTTTTCCTCGCTTTACGACCCTCTAAACGGGCTTCGCAGTTAGCCTCCGAGGGCGTTCGCTTTATCAGCCGTTTTTTTGATTAATTCGTAAAACAATTCTTGCGTATTGCGATTTTCCATAAAATCCACGCCGACCTGTGTGCATCCGCCTTTTGTAGCGACGCTTTTTACAAGCTCGGATGGTGTAAGTTCGCTTTGAAGCATTAATTTGGCGGAGCCGATTGCGGTTTGTGCGGCTAAAATAAGTGATTTTTCGTAATCAAGTCCGAGTTTTTCTCCCGCAAGTGCCATTTCGTTTATTATTTGGTAGAAAAATGCCGGTCCCGATCCTGAAATAGCAGTTAATATGTCGATTTTGGACTCATCAACCACAATGCATTTCCCGATTTTTGACAAAAACTCCCTGACAAATTCCACCTGTTCATCATTTGCATATTTGCCCCTTACAATTCCGCTCATACCTTCTTGTATCACGGCAGGGGCGTTTGGCATGACTCTGATTACGGCAATATTTTTGCCGATTTCACCTTCAATTGCACTTGTGCTTACGCCTGCGGCAATTGAAACCACCAGTTTATTTTCCGTCAGCCCATTTTTTATTTCTTTCAAAACGTCTTTTACAAAGTGAGGTTTTACCGCAAGAAAAATTATGTCAGAATTTTTTGCGATAATTTTATTATCCGTTAAAACTTCAATTTTTAATTCTGATTTCTTTTTTTCGGCAATTTCCTCGCTAATTTCAGAGGCAATAATTTCGGCATGTCCTAAAAATTTTGACTCCAAAACCCCCTTGATAATTGCACTTGCCATTTTTCCACAGCCTATAAAACCGACCTTCTTGCTTACTTTTTTTTCTGTTTTGTTCATATTAATTAACCTTCTTTCCCACATGCCATTGACTATTTAATGCTTTTTGAATATTATATACTAATAATACTACAAAGGAGAAAAATAATGAGACGTACACTAGAAGGAACGAAAATAAAAAGACAACGTGTGAGCGGGTTTAGGGCAAGAATGTCGACAGCAGGCGGAGTGGCGGTTATAAACAGACGCAGAGCAAGAGGCCGTCATAAAGTTGCTATCACGGGAAGCAAAAGAGCTTAGTAAGTTTTGATAAACATACAAAAAGCGGCCTTATCAATTAGACAAGGCCGCTTTTTTGTGCAATTATTTTGGTATGCTTAAAAAACAATTCAGACTTAAAAAGAAATCGGCATTTGGTGCAACGTACAGGATAAGACATTCTTATTGTATCGGCGGGATTGTCCTGTGGGTCGGCAAGAAAAAAGATGATGCCAAATTTCCTACCAGAGTAGGGTTTGTTGTGAGTAAAAAAACCCACAAGCGTGCGGTCAAAAGAAACCGCTTAAAACGTTTGATGAGAGAAAGTTACAGACTCTTGCTGAAAGAAAATAAAATAAGCAAATCTCAAAAGTTTCTTTCTCTAATTTTTGTCGGGTTTGAAAAATCTCTGGATAAGAATTTCTCGCAAATACAAAACATTGTTTACAATTTATTGGATAAAATAAGGGTTTGACATGGCGATATATCTTGCACAGGTTAAAACGTTAAACGAACTCCTTCCATCAAGGGGGCCATCGACTTATTCAGCAGGGATTCAAGATAAAGACAAGGGGTATGCAAAATACGGCCCGAAATCTTCAACCAACCCCAATTTATTGATTGTAAACCCGATTTATGATGATGACAGAAATGTTATTATGCCGGGCTTTTATGAACTTATTTTGTCTGCGGACAGGACAATGCTGATTCTGGAACAATCCGGCCAGGTTGTGGCAACGTTTCCGGTTTTCAAAATTGAAGAAGACAAATCTCAAGAGCAGGTTTCCCAGCCGATGGACAACAAGTCTCAAAAAAAGTTTGATAAAAATCAAAAAAAACAGGTGAAAAAGAACAAAAAACTCGTAAAACAGGGCAAAATTCCCGATGGTGAACCCGAAATATATACAAACGCAACCGTACAATATGACGATAAGGGCGATTATTACCTAATCAAGTACGAGCGTGGAAAAATCAGGGCCTGGGGGGCCATAAAATAGTGAATTGCAAATCCGGCACGGGATTAGGGTACGGGAAAATGGAGGTTTAGAGGCTTAGAAGGCTAGAGGTTTAGCAATGTAGGCGTTTCCCTTAATAAAAAATGTAAACAATTTGCTTTTTTCTTGGAAATAACATATAATAATTCCATTAAATGCAATCAGAGGATTTTAAATGCTAAACAAAAATACAATTGTACGCTTTTACGTCATTGCGAAACAAAATCTTTTTGGATTGCTTCGTCGCAAATTTTCTCCTCGCAATGACGAGAACGCTCTTTGGCATAGGGAAAAACATTTACCCCCTCGCAACGACGTCGAAAAATTAACCATTCGACCATTCAACCGTTCGACCTTTCAACCCGCTTTCACTCTCGCCGAAGTCCTAATCACCCTCGGCACTATTGGCTTGATTGCAATGATGACTATTCCTGATTTAATTTCGAATTATCAGAAGGAACAAGTGTTAAGCCAACTAAAAAAAGATTACTCAAGTCTTGTTCAGGCAGTGAAATTATCAGAAATTGAGAACGGAGATAACCAATACTGGGATTGGGGAACAAACATTACCGTTAGACAAAGCTTTGATACCTACTGGGCTCCTTACCTAAAGATCATGAAACACTGTTACACATATTCTGAATGTGGATATACCTCAACTTCCCCTTGGAAAACCCTTTCGGGTGATCCTTTTGGCATGGGTCTTATTGATGCAGGGACAAGAACTCCCGTAATTTTATCTGATGGAACTCTTTTAATGATAAGATTCGTGTCAAGCGAATCATCCCCTGCAAAAATATATTTAGACATCAACGCAGGTAAAGGCCCGAATGTTCTGGGAAAAGATTTTTTTATATTTATTGTGGATGCGAATAAGGGATTTGTACCCAACGGTTATAACCAAATTGCGGGGACATTAAACAATAGTTGTAAAATTGGCAGTGTCGGGGATTTTTGTGCAGCGAAAATTATTTTTGATGGTTGGCAAATCAAAAGCGATTATCCGTGGTAAAGAATTATGGAACACCCTCTCGTCAGTTTGCGGTTTAGGGAGTTTTGGATGTGGGGCGGTTCAAATTCTCCCCACAATTAGCTGAAAAATTAGAGGGCGATTTTGCAAAGCAAAATCGCCCTCTAAAATATATTGTCTATTTACTGTTTACTTTTCTTTGGCTGCTTCCGCTTCGGCTTCTTTTTCAACTGCCGGAATTTCCGCAACAGCTTCAGTTTTTTCTACTTTTTCCTCAACAGGAGTTTCTGCTTCTGCTTTTATTTCAGGCTCAGCTTCAACTGCTTCAGCTTTAGTTTCAACAACATCCGGAACTTCAGCTTCAGGAACTTCTTCAACAGGAGCTTCAACTTTAGCTTCTATTTTCGTCTCTTCGGCGGCTTCAGATTCCGCTTTCGCCTCTGCCTTCGCGGCTTTGGCTTCTTCTGCCGCTTTTGATTTAGATTCCTTTTCGGCCGCTACTTTAGCGATTGCCTTTTTAGACAATTTCTTTTCTGTTTTCGGTTTGTAATTCAAAGTGCCTTCTTTAGTGCAGTTATCGATTAAGTATTGAACTGTTTCTGTCGGTTGGGCACCTTTTTTAACCCACTCAAGAGCGGTTGCTTTGTCGAATTTCATTATTTTTGTTTTCGGATTGTAGTGGCCTAATTCTTGAATAGGCTTACCTTCACGTTTTGTGGTCGAATTAATTACTATAATTCTATAAGCAGGTGTTTTTTTAGCACCTAATCTTTTTAGTCTGATTTTTAACATGTTTTTTCCTTCTCTTTTTTGATGCAAAAATGCACCTAATCGTGTAAAACCTAAAGACCCGCCGCTTGGTCTTCTGCAGGAGTGAGAGCCTCACTGCTGATTATATCTAACCACAAGCAAAAACAATAATCAAGGGGGGCTTTTGGAAGTTTGGAAATTTGTTTAACTTTTTTGTGCTAACTGCTTAATTTTATAGTAAAATACTTTTGTATGTTACATTAAAAAAGGAATTAGCACATGAATGCCACAAAAGATTTATCACCGCTTCAAATAGAAAGATTAAAATATCAGCCGAAACTTCCGAATTCTTTGCGTCAGGGAGTCAACAGACTTGAATTAATTCAGGGCGAAAAGACCAAGGCGGCAGGAGATGAAAAGCAAATAAAAGAATTATTTAAAAATACTCATGGAAAACCTGTTGTAACTTTCAAGGCAACGGGGAATGAAAGTATTTCTAAAAAAAGAAATGTCGGTGTAATTCTTTCAGGCGGTCAGGCACCCGGCGGACATAACGTTATTGCAGGGCTTTTTGACGCTCTAAAACAGGCGAACCCCGAAAATAAATTGTACGGGTTTTTGGGCGGGCCTGCGGGAATTATCGACGGAAAATATATTGAATTTGCCGGTGATTTTATTGACGAATACAGAAACACCGGCGGGTTTGACATAATCGGTTCGGGAAGAACAAAACTTGAAACTCAGGAACAATTTAAAAAATCGCTGGAGGTTTGTAAAAAATTAAACATTTCCGCTGTTGTTATAATCGGCGGCGACGACTCCAACACGAATGCCGCACTTTTGGCGGAATGGTTTGCCGAAAACAACTCAGGAGTTCAGGTTATCGGCTGCCCAAAGACAATTGACGGCGATTTGAAAAACGGTCAGATTGAAATTTCTTTCGGGTTTGACACCGCAACAAAAACGTACTCCGAACTAATCGGCAATATAGAAAGAGATGCCCTCTCGGCTAAAAAATACTGGCACTTTATTAAGGTAATGGGCAGAAGTGCTTCGCATATAGCACTAGAGGCAGCTTTGCAGACACAGCCAAACATAGCTTTGGTTTCTGAGGAGATTGAAGAAAAGAAAATGTCGCTGGAGGATATTATAAATTATATGTCCGATATTATTTCCAAACGTGCGGATAAAGGCAAAAACTTCGGGATTGCAATAATCCCTGAAGGCCTGATTGAATTTATTCCCGAAATGAAGTCTATGATTGCAAACTTAAACGATTTGATGGGCGAATTGGAACAGGATGTTAATTTCAACAATGCCACCTCAACTCACGAAAAATTTGAGATAGTCCAAAATCGGCTAAAGGACGAAAACACAAAGGTGTTTGAATCTTTGCCGGCACTCATCAAGGCTCAACTACTTATGGACAGAGATCCTCACGGAAATGTTCAGGTTTCAAAAATCGAAACAGAAAAACTTTTGATTGAGATGATTAAAACAAAACTTAAAGAAATGAAGTCACAAGGTGAATATGTCGGTAAATTTTCCGAACAATCCCACTTTTACGGATATGGCGGAAGATGTGCATTCCCTTCAAACTTTGATGCTGATTACTGCTACTCGCTCGGGTATAATGCATTTGCATTGATAAACTTTGGCTTAACCGGCTATATTTCTCTTATAAAAAATCTTACTCAAAGTGCCGATAAATGGGTTGCGGGCGGTGTTCCCATAACAATGATGATGAATATGGAAAAACGCCACGGAGCATTTAAGCCTGTTATCCAAAAGGCCTTAGTAAAGCTTGACGGGCCTGTGTTTAAAAAACTTGAGGCGAACAGGGAAGATTGGGCATTAAACGATAAATACAAATTCCCCGGTGCCATCCAATACTTCGGACCGGCTTCCGTATGTGACGCCACGACTATAACATTGCAGCTGGAACAGGGGAAATTGTAAGCAAATGGAGGGTTGGAGGTTTGGCATTTTGGTTGAAAGGATTAAGGGGTGAATGGCTTTTGAAGAAGTGATTAAGTGACTGGGTGATTAAGTGATTAAGTTCAATAATGCTTCGCAAATTTTTAAAAAGGTAACGGGGAACGGTAGAGTAACAGGTCAGCAGGAAGTAAGCAAGGCTGAAACTCTTTAGTAATAGGCGTTCGCCTTCCCGCCCCCTTTGAGGGGAGGGATGAATTTCGGTGCGAGGCAACGAGTGCCAGAAATTCAGGGAGGGGGTGAAAAGGCTCATGC
>Ga0172381_10001469_pt1 | contig 27671 bp, 21 predicted proteins | sample Leawel6488metaG_FD_119754 | JGI IMG/M metagenome (GOLD analysis project Ga0172381, IMG submission 119754) | Leachate microbial communities from a municipal landfill in Southern Ontario, Canada - Leachate well 64-88 metaG | ecosystem: Engineered > Solid waste > Landfill > Unclassified | place... | reverse complement strand
GCAGGGACTGCGGAAATCCAAGCCCATGGAGATCGTTGACTCTGGAAACAACCAGAATAAAAAGTTGTCAGATCGTTGAAGTGGGAAGCTCTGAAATCTTTAGAAGTTTCAGAGTAGTTCACAAGGTAAAGGAAAAGTGAAAAAGTATTTTTGTCCATTGTCCTCAGCCGAGAAATGTCAGTATGGAGGATTGAAAAGATATAACTATGGGTTTGTCTGCGGAACTCAAAAGTGGTGTTATTATCCTGGTGTGAACAGGGCAATATACCCAATGATTGGAGAAACTCTTGTCTGTCCACTAAAAAATACAATAAAAACAAAAGAAATAAAGGAGAGATAAAGTGAGAAAAAGATATTATCACTATTGGCGACCATGGTATATTCGTATCAAGGATTTCTTTGTACGTCACGTCGCTGAGTGTCCGGCGTGTAATGGAGAGTGTGGGGAAAAAGAGGTTATTTGCGATGATGGCTCTGGCCCCTATTATCCATGCGAGTATTGCAACGAAACGGGTATAGTCATTAACCCGGTAAAACGATTCTTATGGTGGTGGTGGACACGCAAAGATTAAATCCTCTTTTTGAGGATTTTTTTTATTTTTATCTGTATACTAATTGGGTATGGATCATATAAAAATAGCGCACTATTTTTTTAAGCTTGTAGAAGATAGTGATCACTTAATATTTAATGATAAATTAATAGATGGGATTATAGACTATAATTCTCTTATGATCCAGATTCAAAAAAACCTCCCCTTTCCAAAAAAACTTCGTGTAGTAATTCATGAGCTGTTACATGGTTTAACGGATTTATATAATATTTCTTTAACAGAAGAAGAGGTCGATATGCTTGCAATTTCAGTATCTTCATTTTTATTAGACAATTATTCTTTTTGTGAAAAACTATTAAAGGAAATAATTGAATATAAAAATTCTTCTCTTAAAGATACTCATCTTGTAAAGAAGCAAGTACAAAAAATTACTAAAGTATAAGTGTATGCTCTATATATAACAATTAAAAAGGAGACTTTAAGTTGATATCAAAAGATGCAATAATTAAAACAATTAGCTATTTAATAAAAAATGGAGTTAAGGCAACCTGCGAAGCTTTCTCTATTACTGAGGAAACCCTTAATCGTTACAAAAGAAAAGCTAAAGAATTCTATGGGGATTCTTTAGATGTTTTATTAAAACTCACCGATAAATTTTCCATAGAAGAATTAGATAAACTAAGCTCTACTTCATCTTTAGTGAACCCCGAGTCTTTTAAGAAACATGTTGTTGATTTTTCAGGAGAAGAAATTACTTTCGGGGTTATGTCAGATACTCACATTGGATCAGTATGGACAGACCCTAATTATATTAAAGAAGCATTTAAGGAAATGGATAAACAAAAATGCACTATGTTACTTCATCCTGGAGACATCTGTGTTCCGCCTAATACTCTTATCACAACAAAAAAAGGATTTGTTCCGATACAACATGTTCATATTGGCGATGAAGTTCTTACTCACCGTAATCGCTGGAATAAAGTTACTAAAATTTATACACGAACTATATCAGAGGATATGGACACATATCATACCGATTCTTCTTATCAGACCGATTTAAAAATTACAAAAAATCACCCTTTATTTGTAACAATAGATGAAAAAAATCATAAAATAGGGGATAAAGTTTGTTTTCTAGAGTCTAAAAATATTCAAAAAAATTTAAATCATTTAATTTCTCTTAAAGAAGATTCCTGTTTTGAGGCAAAAACAGAAGATATTTTTATTGGAGAAATTCCTATACACGATACTATTGGAACACATACAAATAATGGATATTTAAAAAATAATGATATTTTATATAAAACAATTGGTATTTTTTTAGGAGATGGTACTAGAGCATTGAGTGATAAAAGAGGTACAGTATCTTTTTCTTTTAACAAGTTTGGTAGAAAAATAGAGCAAGCTGTTAAAATTATTAAACAATTTTCTACAGAAAATGGTTTTTCTCTTTTAGAAACTACCTCTTTAAAAGAAAACTGTATCCACTATTGTATAAACAGTAAACCTCTTTCAACTTTTTTTAATCAGTTCTACGATGAATTTAAAAATAAATATCTACCATTAAAATGGGTAAATATAAATATTTCATTTTTTATTAATATTGTCATTGGATTAATAGAAACAGATGGGTGTATAACAAAAGGAAGAAAACTTCGCGTTAATAATACTTCTCTCAATTTATTAAAATTGATAAAACTAAGATTAGAAGCCTCAGGAATATATACAAATTTAAATTTGTCACGACCGGAACAAATGGGGAGGGTATTAAAAAAACTTTGCCTCCAAAAAAATTATTATGAATTAGGTTTTTATAATAGTTCATGTAATCCAATTTTTGAAAAAATAGAATTGCCTCTTAAAAATAGGAAAGCAAAAGGTAAATATGAGCGATTTGATTACATAATCAAAACCATTGTTAAAAAAGATTCATTTTTTTATGAAGGTGAGGTCTGGAATTTAGAAGTAGAAGAAGATAATAGTTATATTGCTAATAATATTATTGTCCATAACTGCGAAGGTATGATGGGAAGACCCGGAGATATCTATGAACTTTCTCAAATAGGGTATAAGGCTCAAAAAGAAAAAGCAGTAGAAATATTCAAGCAATGGGAGAAACCTTTGTATATAGTGAGCGGAAATCATGATTGCTCGTATAATACTAAATTAGGTACTGGTGTGGATATCGTTGAAGATATTTGCGAGAACTTAGGTCCGGATGCACATTATATTGGAATCAATGACGGAAATCTAACTCTTAATGGAGTAGTAATTAAACTATGGCACGGTGGAGATGGCAGTTGTTTTGATAATAAAACAGAAATTCTTACTGAGACAGGATGGAAGTTTTTTAAAGATTTGAATAAAGAGAATAGGGTTGCTACGATGACTAAGGAGAATCATGTATTTGAATGGCAAAAACCCCTATCAATTACTAATGAACCCTATACAGGGAAAATGGTTCATTTTAGAGGACAAGGAGTTGATTGCATGGTAACTCCTAATCATGGCATGTGGACACGAGTTTCAGAAGCATATACTTATCGAAATTTGAAAAAAATGGACCATCCTGAAAAATCTCATCTTCGTCTTAATACAAACTGGCATCGTAAAAATGCAGGAGATTTAGTAAAAGAGTATGGACGACAAAAATGGCAGTTTACTCAAATTTGTTCTGATTGGGTAGGGGAGACCCCTGAATTCTATGAAATTCCCTATAGAGAATCAAAAAATAAAGGTAAAAAAGTATTTCATTTTGGAAAAGTTTCTATTGAAAATATTGCTGAATTTATTGCTTGGTATGTAACTGAGGGTCATGCTGGAACAAAAGGTATTGCTATCTCTCAATCTTTGAAAAAAAATCCTGAAAATCATGCTCAAATTGTTGATCTTGCACAAAGAATGGGTATGAGTTATGGGGTTAATCCAAGGAGTATTGTTTTTCATAGTACTGAACTTGCTGACTGGATAAAGAAAGAATGTGGACATTTAAGTCGATATAAATTTCTTCCCTTTTGGTTAAAAAATTGTGATAAAAGTATTCTTCGGCTTGTCTTTGATACTATGGTAAAGGGTGATGGATGGGTACTACCTGGAGAAGGATTTGGATATTCTAGTTTAAGCTCTCAACTTAGAGATGATATTGGAGAAATAGCTCAGAAACTGGGGTATGGGGTAACCTATATCGGAAAACATTGTGTTAGTTTGAGAACAAAACATATTTCTCCCACCGTGAATTCTCTTCCGGAAGAAATAAATTATTCAGGGAGAATTTATTGTTGTGAGGTTCCTAATGGTCTTATTTATATTAGACGAAATGGAAAAACCTTATGGACACATAATTCCTATTCGTTGGGCTATCGGGATCAAAAACTTATTGAAAGTTTTACTGGAGGTGAAAAGCCAAATATTTTAATAACAGGACATATTCATAAGGCATATTATTTCTTTTATAGAAATGTACATACAATAGGAGGTGGTTCGATACAGAAACAATCTGGTTGGATGAGGTCTAAAAAAATTCAAGCGCATACAGGATTCTGGGTAGTAAAAGCTTCTCTTTCTAAAAACGAAGTTAAGTGGATAGAACCTAGATGGTATCCGTATTATGTTTGAGTAGAAAAAAACTAGGGGTCGGGTATATACTAATAGGTATCAATAAAAGAAGAAAGGGTCATAGTACCCAAAAGGAGAAAAGCAATGAGTGACAACGAAAGAAGAATCGAAGACCTTGACGAAGAATTTGAGAGGATAGCTAAGGAAGCCCTCGCTGAAGATGCGGCTCGTCAAGAAAGAAGAGGTTCAGGAGGATCATTTAGTTTTGAAAAGATTAAGTGGTCAGGATTAGTGCCCAAGAAAATGAAGATTTATCGATTTTTAGGGGGGATTCCTGCGCTTGGAATTATTCAAAATGAAAAGATCGATAATTGTTATTCTGCCCGAACGGTTAGAATTTCTAAAGTAATAGATGATAGGGGAAAGATAATGAGGATTGTTTTCCCTAGGCTCTCTCAGGAAACTGCTAGAGATTATTTTCTTTGGAGAGTTATTGATAGGGTAAACGAAGTAATTTATGCCCCAAATAAGGATGGTGAAAAGAATGAAAAAGGCGAGATAAAGAAAGAGAAAGTTTATATAAATAAACATAAATATCCTGATGTTTTTAACATCGTGAATTTTTCTAACCTCCCTGAGTCTGATCCTAAGAGAAAATTTGGTCTTCTTGGACGCGGATGGGCTGGAAAAGAAGTTCTTTTGGCAAACGTACTTGATAGGGAAATGATGGATTGGCATCGAGAAAATAAGCACTCTTGTCTTTTAACCAAGGACTACCGTACTTGGAAAAATGCTGATGGAACAATTGGTGAGTCCGCTGAGGATGGTGTTCCTGCAAATGGTCTTGCTACTTCTCTCTACGCCCTCATGCAAACGTATAAGTATTGGGGTAAGTATGACATTGGAATTGAAAGAACTGGGCTTAAGAACCCCGCATACAGAGTTATCAATGCATCGAGAACTCCTGAAATGGCATCTCCTGATGTACAACATCTTATTTCTTCAGAACTTACAACCCCTGAAGAGCTTTCGTGGAAGATGTATGATCTGAACAAGCTTTATTCTCCTGTCACCTATACGAAGCTTTGGAATAGACTGCACCTTACAATTCAGAGTATTGATGCTAAACTCGGTACTCACTTCACTGAGGAATTAAAAAGCTTAGTAGACCAGGAGGCAAAAGAGAAAGCAGAATTGCAAGAAGCTGAAACCACTTCTGTAGTTGTTGAACAGAATGAGGGATATTCTCCCGAAGAATTTTCTAACGAGGAATTTGTACCATCAGAACACGATGAAGAAGAACCCTCTTTCGAAGAGCCTCTACAAGAAAAAGTAACTGAAAGGGTTGTTACCAGCCCAATTCACAAAACAGATATTTCACCTGAACTCTTACTTGGGTACTCAGGATTAACTGAAATAGAGAAAGCTGGTATTTCCAAGGTTGTAGGGGTAGGAACAGAAATAACCCCCTCTATCGTAACGTACACAAAGAACTATACACAACTTGCGGCATGTCCTACTTGTAAGACAAAAGCACCTTCCGAGTATACAAGTTGTCCTGGTTGTGGAGCTACTTTTAAGGAGTCATATGTGTTTTAATCTACAGGAAAGATAGTTCTTAAATTAAAAAGCCCTCATAAAGAGGGCTTTCTTTTTTAACATCATCTAAATAAACTTAGTTTTTATCATCTGCATCATTATTAGTTTTTTCTGCAAGTGTTTTTTCCTCAGGACTACTCTCTTTAATTAACTTATCTATTACTCGAGAAAGTTTTGATAATTCATTAATAGATTTTAAAGTTGATTGTGATGATTGTTCAAAAACTTTTTCATCTATACTTGCTTGATCTTTATCCTTCGCGGCATCTAGGATGGGAACTCTATCACCTACTCTAGGGATAAAAGGAGAAAGAATCTTTTCAACTGAGATATTAGATTGATTTTGTAATGAATTTAATAATATCAGTAGTTCACTGAATTCAGCCTCTGGGAGTCTTGCAAGAATTGCATCTTTAATCTGCTGTTCAAAATTTTGGTCTTCCTGCATTTTTTCAATTCGACTACGAAGCAGAGATACTAAACTTTCTTCTACTTCAATGGTTGGATTGAAAGGAATTGCTTCTCCGGTAGATGCTTGGGACTCCCTCAAAGACTCTTGAGCAAGAACAATATCACTTTCTCTCATTTCTTTTCCTCTCTTTTTAAACGTTTAAATAATTTTTCATCAATAAAACTTTTTAGTTGACGAACCCGTATACCATATTTAATTGCATTAAGTTTTGGCTCATTTAATTTTTCCTTTATTTCGTCCCAGGAAAGTCCCTCCATTTCTTTATAATAATAACATAATGTAGTTATTATAGAGTCTTGATACTCCTCTTCTGTCGGAAATGTTACTGTCTTACCTTTCATGATCGTAACTGTTTTTGCAAAAAGAGAAGGTCCTAACATCAAGTAAAGCTCTAATAAAATTCCCCAAGAGTCTTTTGGATCATCTGTTCTTGAGATTTTCTCAAAAGAAATCACTTGTTGTAATTTAAAAATAGTCTCAAACAAGTCTGAATGCTTTGAGTCATTAGTGAGAATAGAGTTTACTTTTGCTTGAAAAACATTGCGTGGTGAATCATATTTCATGTTCAATTAGTATTATTTTGGAATTAAAAAATATATTCCAATTCCACACGCTACTCCAACGACTAAAGAAATTCCACCGATGGTAAAATCTCTAAAAAAGCCATGATTAGATTTGTAAAGATTGTATTCAATTAATAAATTGGTTTTTTGAGCATCGAGAAGACTTTTCTGAATAGTGAGAGTATCAATTTCTAATTGTTTATCAATTATTTCTTTATCTTTTTCTGCAACTATGGAAATATATTTTATTTCAATTTCTTTTATTGCAATAGACACCGCCTCATCAATAGCGGTTGATATCTTTTTAGAAACTTCTTCTTCTATAATTTGCTGTAATTCAGTTTCTTCGATAGTTATTGTTTCAGAAAAAAGAGAGGCAATAGTAAAAAGGAGGGGAACCATTATATAGACTATTCGTTTATAATTCATTACTATTGCCCCTCGGTACTTTAATCTAACTTTTCTAAGAGAGCATAGAGGTTTACATTCCCTTCAAGCTCTTCAGCATAAGGTCCAGCGAAATTGACATAATAAGTAATGTCCTCAGCAACACTTGATTTTGCTTTTGAACATCCTGTAATGCTACCAATATTAACAGCGGGAACAGATTTAGCAGGAGAGCCGTAAGGTGATCGTTTATTAGAGATAATAACAACACCTGCGGAACCTAACATCGCCTCGATACCCGAAGTTCTTGAAGAAGCATTGATTGCATTTTTAATACCTGTGGCACCACCTGTAACAGAGGCCGCAGTTTCAGTAAAGGGATAAGCTACTCCATTAACTGAAATTGTTCCTGTAATAGTTCCTGTTCTTGTTGAAAGGGTAACTATAGTATTTGGGGAATGTGAAGGAGGATTAATTCCATATCCTGACTCAAGGGTAAGACCCACAAGAGAACTTTGAGAAGGAGTATCCACTGCATAGTTTGAAATTGTAGTAGCGTTAACTGCGACCGCACTTAATGTTCCTGCAACAACTTGAGCTGATGTTAAAGTAAATCCTGTGATTGAACCTACATTGATAACAACCCCAGATTGAACTTTTGGAAAACTTCCTGTCATTGTAATAACAGTATCAGAAGTTCTTACCATGGTCCATGACTCTGTTGATGTTGTAGCGGCATGAGTAAAGTCTCCGTTTGCATATGCGGCCATGATTTTATCCATAACTTCGGATGCTGTATCCAACTGTTCAACAGTTACCGCAATTCCATCAATAGTAACAGTAGTTCCTGATCCACCAACCGCAGTTCCATTCGTTGTCAATGTTTGAACTGGAACTGTTCCCGCTGAAGTTCCGATACTAATGGTGTTAGTACCGCTGGGGATAGTTTCCATGGTCTCTGCCGCGAGATATCTAATCCTAAATCCCCGAGGAAGTGTAAAGGACTCATTCTGTCTAACCCCTTTAATTACCCATCGTGCACTTCCACCTTTCTTAACTTTTGCGAAATCTGCCATACGTTTCTCCTATTTACCCTTAGAGGGTTCCTTAAAAAGAACTTTGATAGTTCCTTATTATTTAGTGATTAAATTGTGTCTGGGTTTGTTTTTTCTTCTGTTTCTTCTTTTTCAACTTCAGTATAGGGGGGTTCTCGTCCAGCCTGAAGAGCTTTTCCTCCGAAGGCGGTTGTAAAAATTAACCCAATAATTGAAGCAATACCTGCCTCTGGAAGAGACTTTCCAAAAAAAGCGGCTACAAAATAACCTATGATACTTATCGTTGATAACATTGCACCTAATTTAACCATTAAGACGAAAGCCCATCGCATTGAGGAATATTTTGAATTTAGGTCCACTAATTCTTCTGTAGAAGGTTTCTTTTTGATCATTCGTTCTTTTTCCTCTCTTTTATTTTATCCATAATAGACTTAGTAACATCATTAGTTGTGTTTTTTTTAATAGAATTGATACTAGATTGAGCATCCTTAGATAACGTTTGTAAGGTTTCTTCAGTTGACTGATCTTTAATCAACTTCTTTTTTTCCTCGGCATCTTTATCTATCTTATCTTTTTCTTTTTTACTACTTTTCTCAGCATCTTTAGTTTCTTTTTTTACATCAGGTAATGGCACTTTCGTTGAAACCGAATCTACTACTTTACTAGCAACTAATAAACCAATTCCCATACCAACAATCCCTACTATCCACTTCCAATACTTTTTTATAATTTCCCATAAAGATTGTTTTTCAGGCATTAACATAATAGGTATTATTCTCCTTTAATTTTTCATATGCTTCTTTTGCAAGAGCTTCTTCCCCTAATACAGAAATTCTTATATTCATTCGTTGTTTTTTTGGAAAGGAATTTAATAATATAGGAATAATTTCATTGGGTTCTTTTTCAAAAAAGTCTGCTCCCATTTGTTGTATAAGAGGAAAATTTTGTAACTCTAAATCTTTTGTAGAAAGTACATACTCTAATCGTTCTAACTCCAGACTCAAGTCCCTATAGTCTTTATATATTTGTTTTAACATAACATTATTTTTTAATAATGTTTTAGTATCTTCCGATAATTGAGATTCATGAAGAAAAATTTGCATAGCGTCTAAAGACCTACTTAATGTAGTAAAGATATCATTTTTTACCGTATATAGATGTTTAAGAAATTCAGTTGTTTTTTTGAACCATTGTTTTTCCAAATTTCGACTTTCTGCGGTAGGGTATACTTCTACCATCACAATACCCTCTGGATAATAATTAGGTAGGATACGTAAATACTCTTCGGTTTTAAAATTTATTAAGCCCATACATAGTTAGTAATAGAGAGCTATATATCCTCCCCCGCCGTCACTGCCATGTCCCGTAACCCCTGGCCAAGGATTGTTCCCCCCTCCCCCACCTGCCCCCCTGAGAGCACCTGAATACCCTTTTTTAACCCCAGTACCTATACTGCTCCCCCCATTCCCTTTTCCAGCTCCGGGGCCAGCTACACTTCCTTTGAAAAATGATCTTTCTCTTGAAAACTGGTAGGCATCAAAACCAATACTGTACCCTCCTGTTTGTCCTCCTCTCCCTCCAGAACCACCTATCCCAGGAGAATCAATTCTCGAATAGGTTCCCCCTGCTCCCCCCCAAGAACCTCCCGAAGCAGTATTCCCATCGTTGCCCCCTCTTCCTCCACCACAAGTAATGTAATGTGTAGAATTATTATCATAATAAATTATGGTATCTGCCCCGTGTCCTCCAGGTTCTCCATACCAAGAACCCGTTCCCCCGGTTCCAGGACCCCCTATTACAAGCTTTCTTCCAGACGTTCCATTTGCCGTTGGCACGTAAAGGGAGCCTAATGCACGAGCACCTCCACCTCCGCCTCCTCCATGAGAGGCCCAAGATGATCCACCACCTCCCCCTCCACCACCACAACAATAAAATAAAAGAACAAAAGGAGCTTTTTCTAATCCTAAGGTAAAAGAAGAAATCGAAGTAACTTCTCCCCCAAGAGAGTTATAAATAGTAATAGAAGAGTCAGAACGTCCTATATAATAGGTTGTTGTCTCGGATACTTCCACATCCCAAACAAAGCTCATATAACGAGGTCTTCCTCCAATTATAGATGCATTTATACTAGCACCCTTATTCTTAAATCCAAGAGAAGCAGGAGACACAACTTGATTATAAAATTCGTGATCAAAAGATGCAAAATTATTTCTTATCGTAGAAAAAGAACTTGGAAAAGCCGAAGTAGCACTATAACCTTCTATTCGAGAGGAATCAGTTAAACTTGGAAAAAATCTATCTCTCGGTTCCATTACCTCTTCAAGAGGAACCATGTTATAAAAAAATGAATTTTTAATCCATTTTGCATATAGAGTAACATCAGTTGTTATATTAGTTTTAATATTAAAAATTGAGTAACATTGCGGGGTTGTGTACCAACCTGCAAAAGAATATCCTGTTCTAGTAGGATTAGTTGCAGGATAGTTTGACAACCGAGCACCTGCTTCTACAGAAATAGTTGCAGGGGAGGCCTCTGTAGACCCCCCATTTTTGTTAAAGGTAACTGTAAGGCTCATACTTATTTAAGACCCTTTATAAGATTACGCAATTCTTTGTTTTCTTGTCGGAGTTCCTGTACAGCTTTTATAAGAAGTCCTATAGTATTAGTGATATCCATTTGATTATGATTTTTTGTTGATAAATATTCATGAGTATCATCAGCAATAAAACCTAACTTGTAGTTTTTGTCTGGATCGTCAATAAAATTATAAGAGCATATAGAAACCGTATCAAAAACAGATAATGCACTTTGAGTAAAAGGAATAATATTTTCCTTAGATGCTCTTAAAGAAGTAGCATTGAAATAGGTTGCATTAAGTCCTCCACTTGCATCATATACGGTAACATATCCCCCATTAGGAGTACTGGAAGCATCTATATTAATAGTTAAAGTTTTATTTTCCGCAGAATTTGCAGAAAAGGTTACACTTTCATTTACAATACTTCCTAAAGAAAAAGATATACTTAGTAAGCCATCCTTAACTCCTGTTGCAGTAGCAAAATCTCCCCATTTACCATTTCCTTTTAAATACTGACTTGCATCTCCGGAAAGAGAGGGTAATAATCCTGCGCTACTACTTGTTGCAACTTCATTTGTAGCTAATGTTTTTTCTCCAGAGGGGAGTGTTAAAACAGAGGAACCCGTAGTTACAAAGCGTAATGAATTTCCTGAGGTAGATAAAGGAATACTATATCGTGTACCTCCAGTTGTTGCATAAAAATCATTTGAAACATATTCTAATGCTCCATTAACGGGAGTTGTTAATAAAACTCCCGAAGTAAATATAAGAGGGGCTACAGAATCTGTTCCTGCATTCAATGTAAGTCGATTGGCATGAATATTTCTTATATAGGCAGAAGTGCTATATGATATATCTGATCCTATCGTAGTAACGTATGCTTCACTTATTGGAGAAACAGCACTTCCATCCCACCCTATTTTAGAAGCTAAGAGATTTGTAACAGTAGCATCTGTTATTTCAGCTTCGGTTATTGTTGCCGAGTTTATAGAAGCAGTAGAAATAAATGCATCCGTAGAAGGTGTTCCTGAACTTCCGAGGTTACCAAAAAATGAAGTGGCTTGACAGGTTCCTCTAAAAATACCATTTCCTGTTATTGGGGAAAGTGTAAACTCTGGGTTAGAAATTGGGTTTGAAGCTATGAAGAAAAAATCTAAAGAGTCTTCATCAAGAAACCTACCTCCAAACCCCCCTAATGAATTTCCAAGATAATCTGCAACAGAAAATACAGAGGTTGAACTTCCTGAAGAAGTTGCATTTATTTTAACATACCCTGATGCTACTTCAACAACTTGTTCAGCAGAAGTACTTGAGGACTGAAATTGAGTAGTCCCCCAGAAAGTTGCATTGCCAGAGGAAGTAAATCGTACCCCTCGTAAAACTCCACCGCTAGAACCGGGTGCAACAACTAAAGTATCACTATATTTTAATAATGAGTCCCCTGCCTGTAAGATCGCATTTCCATGATCTCCTGAAGCAACAATAGGATATAAGGAAATAGTACGTATTGTTCCTGTGCTACTAAAGATCGCGGCCCCCGTTGTTGAGGGAGAGAATACTTGAAATAAATTTGTTGCCTCTCCTCCAATCCCCAATCTTGTAGCAACCTGAACATATCTAGAAGAATTGATAGACAAAGCAGAACTTCCACCAACTTTCAGAGTATGTGTATTGGAATCAATAGTAAATCCAGTTATTTGAGAACTGAGCATTGTTTTTGCTGAAGTTCCATTTGCAGTAGTTAAATAAAGGATGACTCCATCAGTATTATTTTCAGACCTTGCTTCAATTATTTTACTTGTAATATTTTCACTTGGAGTTGTTATAGTTGAAGAGGTACCTAATGTAATGTTTTTATCAGAGCGAAGATAAAAACCTGATGATCCCCCTATCCTCAAATCAATAGACTTCGTAGTTGATGCCGCGCTATCAAGATAAACTCCATTTACATTAGCAGTAAGAATTCCTTTTATTGCGGTAATGTCATGAGAATATAAATGAATTGATGAACCAGTAACATTATCATCACTTCTTATTTCAAGTACTTTTTCTGAACTAGATTGAATTGCAGTTGCCGGATTATCAAAAATTCCAATATCACCTTCATTATTAATATGAAGCTTTGTTCCTCCATTTACTTGAAAAGAAAGAGAAGAAACTCCGCTGTTTCCAACATTAAATTTTGTTTCTCCATCTCGAACCATAGACAAAGTGTCTACAGTTTCATTAATTCGAAAAATTCCATTTGAACCTTTTACATCGAATAATCCCGTAGGAGTATTAGAAGAAGTATTACTAATACCCACTTTACCACTTGGGTCAACAATAAAGAAAGGAAAAGAAATTCCTGTTTTATTAACTGAGAAAATATCAACTGTTTGGTCCGAAGGTGCTGTAACATTAAGAGTTTTTCTACTATTGAGAGAATTGCTAACTATAACCCCATTATTAAAAGTTGATAGGCCCGTTACATTTAATGAGTCGGAAATAAATATATTAGTTGTATAAAAATTTCCATCATAGTTTAATCGAGTTGTGTGATTTGGATTAGTAGATGATCTGTCAAAATATCCCCCGGTTGTTGGATTATGGGTATCCGTAGCTTCGGTGTAATCCGCTAACCCTAAAGACCACACCTGACTTAATTTTTGATCAGAGGTATAGTCATAAAATTTATTATATCTTTCTGTTTTGTATAATAAAATTTTGTACGTCCACGTAGAGTCTATTGGAATAAAGGTAGAGGTTGTAACATCAAAATAAGCAAGCCCATCAGAACCGAATTCTATTCTTGCAGTATTTGGAGAAGTTGAATTCCATTTTAATTGATAGCCATATCTATAATAAATTGTGGATACTTCTATTTTAGTATAGATAACCGGATTAGGCTCAACTTTTCTAATTACCCCACCTTTTTGAATAAACAAATCAGCAAAAAAATCTGTTATTGCAGGACTTGCCCCGAAGGTAGATATAGGAATATCAATATACTCAAAAGGATTAGATGAACTTGATCCTGAAGGTACTGTTCCCCATTGAGTCCACCCTGTATCATACCTGAATAAAGGAGCTTGCGGGGGATTGGCTTGATAAAAATTAAGGTATTTAATTTGAAATTTTGGATTTCCCGAATTGAGATTGGGAAGATTATAGGTACCTCCAGAAACAACTATTGAGGTATATTGTAAAGTTCCCATAACAATATTAACAGGAGTATGGGTAGAATCATTCTGTACAGAAAAAACCCCACTTGAAACAGAAGCGAAGGTATACCCAGTTTGTGTTAATCCGGCAAGCTGTGTTGCAATATCAGCGGCGGTTACTCCAGTTATAGCAACACTAATCCCATTGATATATAAGGTTTGTCCAACAATAGGGGTTCCCCCCGATACGGTTACTGTAAATTCAGCAGTTCCACCAAAGGTAGTACCAATTTTATTATAAAGAGAGGTTCCATCATAAATTCCTGCAACCTGACCTGTTGGATTTGTTGTTGTACCAACGATGTTCATCGACGCGCCATTGGCTAATAAATATCCATAGTCTGCTATTCCTGAAGGATTCAATGCAATTATTCCACCCACCTGCTCTGCATCAGATGTTTGTGTATTAAACCCCATAGAAACAAACATAGAAGTTGAAGATAAAGCCCACCCAATAGGAGTAGCAACATCGGTATAATAACTAATTGTTTCTATATTTTGTGTATATCCACCATTGATGTCTAAATATACAGGTTTTCCTGAAACAAGCCCAGTAAATCCAGAAATAGTTCCCAATTTTTGAATAATACATAACTCGTTTAAGGGGATAGTTCCCCCCGTGCCATATCCAGAATTTGCACCTATTAAAATACCAAAAGGAGTGTTCCTTAATTCTGTAGTTCCATTATTATTTTTTCTTCGATCTGCTAAAAATACTTTCCCATTTGTTCCCATTGATATAACGAGAGGAGTGCCCTCATTGGTAATAACTTCTCCCGCTTGTTCTGCAATCTGAGTAAGCCCGGTGGCACCCCTTGCATCACCATTAAGATCAACCAATAAAGTTGTTTCGGAAAGAATAATTCCTATTTCCATGAGAGGCTGTCCAGAGGTTGCCGCATATCCTCTATTCACTGTTAATTGAGGATGCGTTCCTTTAGTACCAGGGGAAGTAAATGAGCTTGCCTCTTCAGGTGCAGGGTATACAGTTTGTCCCACCTCAGATAGTTCAAAAACTTTTGTTGTATATTCAATAATTCCGGAAGTAACGATCTCTACAGCCGAACCAAATACTAAAGAAACTGAACCACTTGTCCCAGGGTAATCTCGTGTTAATAAAATATGGGTTACATCGGGAACAGACTCAACAAAGGTATTAGAGGGGACATCTCCTCCGGTAACCAGCATCCCCGCAACAATCCCAGTAGAATCCGCTACCGTAATACTATTGCTATCTTCTACTACGGTCGCTGTTAATGGAATAGGAGAGGTTGCCGTGACAGAGTTAATAGATACCCCGAGAATAGAAACCACACTATCCTTATCAGCAATAGTAACTTGATTATTGCTCCCGGTAACTGAAGCTACGAGCCAACCTTTAGTTATGGAATCGGTAGCCATCATCCAAATATTAGGATTAATAGAAAAATTGGTTCCTTCTAGAGAATACCCTATCTGCTTTCTATCTTTAAGTAAATAAATATCGCCGTGATGAGGAACATAGTTTGTAGGCATTGTACTTCCTTCTAATACTTAATTAGTTGGAGTACACTACAGAAAGAGAATTATTTTAAGAAAGCATTGAACGAAGAGGTCTTGAGCTTAAGGAAAGGGAAACAACCTTATTATTTAATTCCTGAATAGCTTTAATAAGAATGGGAACAATTTTTTGATAATCAATTCCATAATAAGTGCTCTCATCTCCGTTTACTACTTCGGGAACAAAGGTCATTACTTCATTTGCAATAAGACCCAAACTTTCTTCTTTTCCCATTCTATCGGTATCTTTCCAAGAAAAGATTTTAGGAGAAAACCTTAATACTTCTTCTAGACCATAAGGGATATCTCTTATGTTAGTTTTTAACCGCATATCTGAGGGCGTTCTAATAATTTGCCCATCAGCATCTACAGATAGAGTAGTGGTTGTTCCCTTAATATAGGTAGAGTATAAAGAAGATGCATAAAATTTTCCTCGAAAATTAACTCTTCCAGTATCATCAATGAGAGGCTCAGAAGATGAACCATCGAAAGCTCCGTTTGCTCCAAGTGTTCCATTTACAAATAAATTTCCAATAGTAGTTATAGTAACTGCTTTAAAGTCTCCATCATAATTCATGACATTAGTATTTCCAGTTGAACTACCATCCCCGAATAGAGGGGGAGCAGAAACACCTGCATTGAAGGTTCCTGATACTCTTCCTGTTCCAAGAACCCCCAAGTTCCCAGAAAAATTTAATGCTTGAATATTTGCTGTTGTAATATTTGCGGTAGTGACATTAATTGCACTTACTCCAGTAATAGTATTGGTATTAAAAACAATTCCCCCAACTGTTAAAGTAGAATTAAAGGTAATTGGATTGTGGAAGGTACCAGTACTGTAAACAATCAATGTATCATTCTCGTCTGATCCTATTGTTGTTACCTTATTACCCGTGCCCGTAGATAAATTAACTGTTCCTAATAAGCTTGCAGTTTGAGTTGCGCTCGAGGTAATATCACCGTTTGCAGTTAGGGTCCCGGAGCAAGTAATTCCCCCCGTAGTTGATAAAAGCCCGGTACCTGAAAGATTATTATAAGTTACCGTTCCTGTTAAAGAAATTCCGGATAATGCAGTGCTTCCTGAAATAGTAATATTTCTTACATAAATATCTCTAGCCCAAAAGTCTCCCCCAAAATTAAGAGTTTTTTCATACGTATTAAGGGGGTGTAAAGTATGGAAATTAAGACCTAAGAACGTAGATAGACCATAGTAATTCATAAACCCAGTTAAGCCCCCAGAGTCTACATTGGAATCTCTGATTGCTAGAGTAACTGCGGGACCTTCTCCCATAATACCAAGATGAAACGTTGTTTCGTTATCTACATAAAAATTAATTACTGAGTTATAGTCATAAGCTTCTACTACTACCCCAACATCGGGTAACCATCCAAGCCATTCTAAGATTCCAGTACTTCCCGCGTCTCCTTCTACATCCTTTACAAGGGTTAATTGAAATATCCCATTACTTGATCGATCTATAGTAATATTACTTAAAACAATAGTATTAGTAACAACGGAGACCCCACCTGAAGGAATAGGGCTTCCAGGAATTGTATTGTTAAGAGCATTTCGTAAAGTATCTGCAAGAGTTGTAAGATTTTGTGCAATGTCAGCACTTAAAGTACATTTTTTACCTACTATCTCTCCATTAGAGTTATAAACTGTGGTTCCTACCGTTGTGGTAAGCCCATTAAGCACTTGAGTATATCCTTCATTCCAATATACCCAAAATGATTTAGGAACTGTTGTTAAATTTCCAAAAGTAGTAGACCAATTAGGAAACGTATTTAATTGAACCGAACCATTAATAGTAAATGTATTTTGAAGATTTTTTGTATTGTACCGTAACTTTTGTTCCATGTAAGACAGGAGTTGAGCCGTAGTAGCAAAACTTCCACCATCTGCTCCAAAAGTCACTGTTCGGTAGTTAGTATTAGTAGTATCTACAGAACCAGGACCGCTGTATATAATAGCATTACTTGCCGCGATACGAAAAGCCCGTTGAGAGGAACCTCCTAACTCATGGGGTAAAGTTAAAGGGTCTCCGGTTCCGATTGCATTAAAAGGGTTTCCCCCATAAAAATATCCTTCGTTTTCTTCGCGGCCAGTATAATGAATATACCCAATGCTTGAAGACTCTGCTGCACTGGAATATCCTTCTATAATAGATATTCGTTCAGTGTCATCTACAATTGCTTTAGCTAAGTTAAAAAAGTTTTGATTAACATGTGTACCTAGTAAGGGAGAAACAGCGGTACTTATTTCACCTTTATATGTTGTATCAGTAGTAATATTTGAAGGTCTAAATAGGTGAGAACCAATATGGTAATCGAAATAAGACATTCTGAACTCCTATTAGGATAATAAAGCATCCAACTTCATCAATTTTTCTTTCGTTAAAGTAATAGTCCCTAATTTAATGCTTCCTGTATTTTTTTCAATTACAAGAGAATTATTAATATTTAAATTTCCATAAGCATCGACAGATATTAAAAAATTTCCAATAAATAATTTATCAATAATAGCATTTTCTGTCTTACTATTACTGGTTTCAATTAAAGGAACAGATAATTGTTTTTTTTCCGCATTAATCTTTAACCAGTCTACTGTTTCAAGCGTAGAAGAATCAGCCTGACTAGTTAGTAGAATTCGTCCTGGAGGGACTTCTCTTTTTTGAAAAGAAAGAATGGGTCTCTCTTCTCTTAAAGAATTGATATACTGAACCCAATTTTTTGATACTTGATCATATTTGATACAAGAATCTTTACAGAAAATTCCAGAAGTAGACTCAGAGGACTCTATTCCTCGTTTGGTTAATGAAAATGAATTGAATAAAATTTCATCGCTTTTAAAAGAAGTAGAGTGGGAAGAAATATGGCCGTTAGGTAATTCAATATAGTCTCTTATCCTTAAATAGTCCGTATACATATTTTGACTTGACGTAATAAAAGAATCTGTTTGATAATGTGTAACATTTGCCCATGGATGAAGTTCCTGGCCAAAAGAATCAGAGGAGATATGATCTGCTACATATACAGCAGTAATAGTTATGTTTTGATTTACTGCTTTATTTTGTATTTTTATGTTCTGATAGATTGGCTCTCCCACTAAATTTGATAATCTAAGTTCTTGATTATATAACACTATATCGGCAGAATCATTTTTTTCCGAAACAGATAAAATCTGGTTGTTAGATAAAACACAGCTTATATTCTTCTTAAAGAAAGTTCTTTTGAGTGATATAATATCACCGCTTTTTTTTCCATGAGTATCTAATACAAAAGTTTCTGTAATCCCCGAAGGATTCCAATCTAATTTCCAAATATTTTCAGTCATACTTTACCCTCAATAACCTAAATCTGTTGAATCCCATACAGGAATTTGTAATCTTGTATTAGTATAGGAAGATTGCGTAGATAGAATAGATTGATCTCTGAATATCACACAATGCTCGGGCCATAAAATATTGGTACTCCCATCTACAGTAGGAATACTACTTCGAGGTCTTACTGAAACTAAGAGTATATACCCTTTTCCCGAAAGAGGGTATACAAATTGCTTTATGTAATTAAGTAGGTCCTCTTTAGTTATGCTATTATCAGACCACCCCAAAGAAGAACCATTTGTACTGCCTGACCCCGTTCCTGTAACAAGAAAACTATCCCACTCATAGGTTGTTGCTTGGGTAACTTCATTTACTTTAAGTCTTAAAAAATCTATTTGATAATATAATGATTCGGAACCCGCAACAGGAATAAGTCTATGAGTAACCTCATTTTCAATATAATGGGTTAATCCCACTGCAGGGGGGATAGAAACCGGAGTGCTTATTGAATAAAGTGAGTTACTTATCCAAGCTGATCCAGCTCCTAAAGTGACAGACCTACCATTATGAGCAAATATTAAAGGAAAGTTCTCATTAAGACGATATAACCTTGTTAAAGGGTCTCTATTTAATTGATATTCATAAGAAATATGGTAGTTATATAAATCAGGATTTGTTGCACTATAATTTGTTACAAACCATTGATGATTTGATAAACTCGCAATAATTAATTTATGAGAAGTGGTTCCATCTAATGTTTGAATGGCCGATAAATCTGTTTCTAAGGTAAATTTAACATATCGCTCACTAGAGGAAGTAACCCCATAATGCCAGTCCGCGACTATATATAATTTTGTCGCTGCCGCATAGGAACCAATGTTTTGCCACAAATCTGCTTTTAGTATATCAATAAAATTCGGACTAGTAATTACTATTTTACCAATTACAATATCTGTTTTTGTAGGGTCGTCCGGATTAGTGTGTTGCCTTTTAAATAAAAGAGTTGTTCCAGTATTTATATTTACTCTAAAAATAGTATTTGAAGAACCATCGGATAATGTAATATTTGAAGAATACACCCCAGGATCAAAAAGACCATGTAAAAGTTCATTTCCATATACCGATGAAAGCGTTTGATATGGGTAAATTGAAACTTGTTGAGCACCTGTTAAATATAAGGAATCAAAATCTGACATACTTAATTAGTCTCCTTTTTAAGAATCCTTTTGAATAATCAAATTACAAGAAAAATGATAGTCCAGGGGATTGTAGATGACGGGGGGGAAAGTAGCATAAGCTATTAAAGTGTCCGAAGAATCAAATAATCCTAATTCAGATATTGCACTAATTCCTTTTTTCATACCTAATTGGTATTTTTGAAATAGATTTACTATTTTTGTGGTATAGGGAATAGTAATAAAATCTTTATCGGATAAGAGACCTGTAGGATCATATTGAAGTTTTATAGATATCTTTCCTTCATTCTCATTTACATGAGCATATATAAGATTATTAAAAGAATCTAAAATGTAAGTATCTAATTGAAGAGTAAGAGAGCTTAATTCTTTCACCTCTTTTGATACAAGGGCTCTACTATAAAATCGAACTTCATCTAAAATACCAGAAGTATATACTGAATATCCAGGACCCGATTTCATTAAGTATGCAGACCCATATGTTGCTCCAGAAAGAGAAGTGGAGATATTTACCGCTTCTAAGGCTTCATCGACGTAAAGAGTAGCAGTACTCTCCGTATGGGTTATAGTTATTAAATGCCACTCATTATCATTAATTGTTGTTGTAGAAACTAATTCTTGAACAATACTATCTTCATCTTCCCATTGAAAACTTAACTTTCCTGTAGCATTGATCGCTGTTGAAAATAATACTCCATCTTCTGATTCATTAATAATTCCCAATAAAATATGTGAAGTAGATAAAGAAGAGGTAGATGCTCCAACATCCGTTCCCTTATAAAAAAAGGATATGGTTTTAATAACTATAGTTGAAATTGGAACTGTGCCATAATCACTGATTCCATTAAAACTTCTTCCATACCCTCTATATCCAGTTACCTGAGAAGACCCTACTAAAGTACCTGTTCGGGTGTTTCCGGATATATCTGTTAGTAAGGAAGACATATCCCACCAGCCATATAAATCTGTTTTTAAATGAGAATTTATATCTCCTATTGTAAGAGGAAGTAGATTAACAATATTTTTTCGTACTTCTGGGAAATATTCTGCTGAATAAGACCTATTTACTGTATACCCATATGGAACAAATTTCTCTACAAAGTCTACATATTCTCCGGATAAATTTCTTTCTTGCCAGCGTATTTTAGGATCAAAAATATTTTTTTCTAAATTGAGCTGTTGGTAGATAAGAAGCCGTTGGTGATGTTCAAGAATTTTAGTAGTAGCTATTATTTGATCACCTTCTGCAAAAAAAGTCCATTCGTCCGAAGCAGGGTCAGTTAATGGGTCAATAGGATTATTAGCAATTTGATTAGCAACTGCACTTAAAGAAGAAACATCAGTGATTGTTCGTATAACATCCCCTACCTGAATTTCACAGGGAGCAATCGCTGTCCCTAAAGAAGTAACATAAAAATAATAAATACCACTACTCTGTTGAGTAACACTAGAAAAACTAAGCCCAGAAGATAAAGGTAATATTGTTAAATTTGGAACATTGATATCAAAATCAACCCCTAAAGATACTGAACCTTCAGTGACTAAACTGTCAGGAAGTTGTAGAACCGTAGTTTTTAAGTATTTATGATTCGTTTCACACCCATTAATAATTACTGAACTTGCTATCCCCGAAGACTCTATCTCTCTTTGATGGATAGACGTAGAGATTAAATTATAATCTGACAAGCTATACTTTTCATTATCACTAATAGCTATTTCAAAAAGAGGGTCCTGAAGATCAAGAGGTATTACTTTAGTAGGGTCTATTGGAGATTCGGTACTCTTAACAAAAACATTATTGTCTATGAGGGCAACATTAAAGCCTCCCTGCCCTATTTTTATTTTTGCAACTTTTGTAAAACTCCAATTAAGAGTACTCTTATCTTCTTTATATTTAAAAACCTGAAATTTTGCATGAATATTGGGATGGGTATAATTAATATCACCTGAAAGTGTATTGTATTTACCATCATTTGAAGTAACCATTGTTATTTGAGAGCCTATGTTTACTTTATCTTGTGCACGTTGAACAGCAGGAATAATAGTCTCTAAAGCCTGTAAAAAAGGCATATCCATAAGACATATATATGTTCCTTGTGAATTCAAATGATAAAGAAGTCTATCAAGATTTATTTCTACACAAATTTGTTGTTCAGAGGAGTTTAAAGATATATATTGATCCCAAGTGTAGGGAGTATAATCTCCTACAGGTTGCATTGCTGTTGTAGTATGATCCGCCTCTTTCCATCCAAAATCGTATCTTACTCCCGTGTCATATTTATGAGTATAAGGAGAAACAAACGATATATTTTTTATTCCCTTTCCCCCTCCTGCATTTGGAAACACTGTATTTGGGTTATTGGGAAGTACAGATAAAAAAGAATTAACATCAATTAAGCGAACTATTTTTTCAGTAAACTCTGAAACTGATCCTGGAATATTATATTTAAGACCAATATATATGGAACCTAACCTATGTATGAACTTTAAAGGAAGAGTATAACCTATATAGGTCCCTGCCCACCTTCGCAATAAATAAGATTCCTTAACCATAGTTCTTTGAAATAAATTTATTTTATCAATATCTTCCTCAAGGCTGTTTTCTGCATTTGTATAGGGAATAAAAAATTGAGGAAATTTAATTTTAAGTTTATAAACAAGATTATTTATTTTTTCAACAAAAGTGTCTTGATCTCCATCATAGAAGTCTACATCATATAGAGTTTTTAGGGAATTAGCTCTATCAATTAAATTCATTTGTTCAAATACTAAAGTTGTACAAAAATCTTTATAAAACCTATTTTTCATCATACTGTGCAAATGTATTTCTGGATTAACGGGTTGGATGTAATCTATTTGATTTCTAATCGCATTTTGAGTAAGTAGTTCTTGTTCTGTAGAAGAGGTAGATACAAACGTGGAGTCCTTCGGGAGTACTATCATTGAAGGAGGTCTATGTTCTATATCTGGAATAGGAGTAATATCATCATATTTTTCTATTAAAAATAATTCACTCATTGTATCTCCACTTAATTAATTTCCACCATAACATCTTCTTCATTTATTTGAAAAATGTTATTAACATAATAGGATTCTATTGTTTGATCAAAAGGAACGGCCATTACCTGAATTTTTACATTATCATTTAACCAATCTGGGGTTGCTTCGGAAAATCTTAGGTAAGGTACTGTCGTTGAAAGAGATTCAGGTATAGACAAGGTTCCTGATGCTATAGGGGTTACTTCTGGATCGGAGGGGGCGAGACTAAAATAGTCTAAAGTTACATGGAAAGGAATATAAGTTTCACTCATCTGAGAAGAAGTACTCGTAGAAGGAATTTCAAAAGGAGCAACTGCAGGGTTTAATACGAAATCAGTCATATATAATCTATCTGTGATTTTAGAAATAAGAGGATATTGCATAATTTTGTAAGCAGTTAATTCAATTTCTTGAATAGAAATTCCCTCAATTTCTGTAGAAATAAAAGCCGCCTGTGTAGCAGGATCAGTAACAATAGTGACCACTCCTGGACTTGGGTTGGTAATAGTGTACCCGGCTATAGTCTGTGAAGCAATTTTAATTGCAAGCTTTGTTGGGGTAGAAACATCATCTAAATTTACACTAACCTCTGTTCCACAAACATCTATTGTTCCAGAAGTTGCATCCGCTACAGAGAAGGAACAAGATAAGGATCGATTCTGTTCATAATCTTGGACTAAGAATAACGTTCTAGAATTATCAATACAACCGGGGCACAAGAACTCAATATTTATTTTTAAACAATAAATTTGTCCATCCGAAAATCCAGCCATTCGCCTATAGCTTCTATCGAAGGAAAAAGAATGAGAATAATACCCGGTGTAGAGAGTATCTTGTACAAATTCACTAGGAACTAAATCTTTAATTGCTTCCACTTTACTTGAAATATGAGACAAATCAGCGGAATCTGATACATCAATAATTAATTGAGAATTGTCAAATGTTTGATTAAATTCCTGATTTAATATTTGATACTTTTCATAAAGAGCTTGCTTAACTATCATAGATATATCATTAGCTACTCTTGTGCGAGAAGTTGCCTTTATTCCAAAACATAAATGCAGGAAACGAGGGGCTTCATAACTCACATAATCTAGAGGAGAAACTTTATCTTCTATAATTGTTTGAACATCGTTTACAATAGATGAAGGGGGTGCTGTTCCAACAGTACTTAATGCTGAATACATAATTGCATTATATACAACTTTTGTTATAGGATCAGTATATAAAGACTTATATACAACGGCTTTCTCTACATAAGGAATAGTTTCTATGACCCTTTTATAGGCATCTGCAGTAACAATAGAACCATCTAAGAGATATTGATAGGGTGCTTTATTTTTTATTTCTTCAACAGTATCTTCATCTGAACCTCCCAATACTGCCTCAAAATTGGTTAAGAACAAAGAAGATAATAAAGGGTTTGTAGTATCCAATTTATTGATTACAAAACTATCATTTTCATTTCCTGTTTCTCCAAGAGTATTTAAATAGTTTATGGTAACTGTTGAATTTGCAGGAACAAGTGATCCCGCAATACCATTTCCAAACATTACATTAACAACAGAATAATCTTTTGAGATAGATATTTCACATGCGATTTCATCAGAATTTGCCATATAGATATCTTCTACTATTTTTACTTGAGTTGCTGTTGTTGATCCCGGAGGTGTAACGTAAACTGAAAAAAATTCTTGCGAAATTGAATTTGATGCGGCCTCTACAAAACCCGATAAAGCATCACTATGAATTCCAACAATTTCAAAGGGATTTCCTAGAACAACAATGGATTGACTTTGAGTAACCCCCTGAATAATTGGGATATCCAAATATTTCATTCCCGTAGAATACACTGCCCTTTCGGAGGTAACATAATAAATACCTTTTGTTGAATACAACGGGGTCCCCATAGGAATTGATATAGAAGAGGGGCTTCCTGAATATCCCGTAGCAATGAGAGTATCTAGTTCGCTCTTATTAAAAACAGTAATACCTGCTCCACTCAGTATAGAGCTGTGAGACACGGTAACAGTTCCGATTGCAGATACTTTTCTTTCGGGGGTGTATCCAAGATATTCTGCTTCAGTCAATAATGAAAATAAATTTTGAGCATACTGCCATTTTGATTCTTTTAAGAGATATTCAAAATACCGAGCTAGCTCTGATTCGGATTCTGCTATTGCTCCTAACAAAGACATAAGTGCGGAATCTTTTATAATTTGAGACCAATTTGCATAAGAAGAAAGTAAGGTAACTAATCGATTTTGTATACTTGTTTGATCAAACTGTTTCATTCGCTTTTCCTTATGGGGATACAACTAAATTAATTGTATCTACAAATTTATTATAAGTATCCATAAAATGAATACTTATTTTCCACTTTCTTTCACTTTCTATCTTTTCAACCACTACGGTAGAGACAACAATATTAGAATATCGAGAAAGAGCTGTTCGTATATCTTGTTCAATTTTGAGTGAATTAGAAAGGTCCATTAATTTAGCTAGAGTATTTATCAATATACCCCCAGAATAAATATCCCTTCCATAATCTCCTTTTTGACTCATTAAATATAATTTAATTACGTTTTTAACAGCCTCTACCCCTGTTAACCGAAACGGATATTTTTGTGAATCTGCTTCGTTATATTGAAGTCCTCTATAATTAAGATCAACTAAATTTTCAACTAAAATTACTTCAGACATATTCTTCTCCATCAACAAAAAATTTAATTGAATTAAAACCTAGTACACTTTCTATTTTTATAGGGTCCCCCACATTCCAAGATAAAGTAGGATAGGTGATAGAAAGAGGTAACACCTCTTCCAATAAAATAGATTTTCCTTCACTAGGTTCATCAAATGTAATAATTACTTTAGCATAGGGGGATAATTGACCAGCAAAATAACGAAATTGATTTTTATCAAAATCATAAATCTCATTCATCCAACCTTTAAGTGCCCTAGTTGTTTCAAATGAGGAAGTTTCTCGAAAAGTAATATTAATGGTTTTTAATTTATCTATTTCTTTTATAACGTGACTTAAGAAGGATTTATTATAATCGGTATTTATTGAAAATGTTCCAAAACTAACTTGTTCTGCTAAATACTTTGCATTATCGAAATTCCATGAGGAAGGAGAAGTTCCTGTTCTAGAAATTTCAACTTCGTATAAATTAGAGAAAGCTCGATCTGTACCATGTTCTAATAAAGAAGTAACCCAGTTAGTTGCCATACTTAATTAGTTCACACTTGATTAAGTACCCTTAGCTAGGAAAATTTAAATCATAAGTACCAAAAATAAATTCAGAGTTTACAGTGATGGCATCCGCGCCCTCTCTACTGAATTGAGGAGAGCCAACCTTAGAGCACATAACATAATTAAATGCCCAAGATGCTCCCTCATTTCCCGAATTAACTGAGGAAATAGTATCTGAAGTTGAGTTTGGTTTATACCCAACAACTGAAACTGACCCATACTTATCTAAAGAAAGTTCTCTTATAGTACCCTCCCCCGCTAAGGAACCAAAATTCATGTGTCCTCCATTAGTAGGATCAGTAAAAATATTTTTCCACGCAAGTAAAGCTTTATATAAAAGAAATTCAGCATCCATTCTAAAAGTAATATTAAATTTTCTTTCCCCATCAATTATAGAATTAGGTCTTTTAATACTTATCAATTTATAACTTGCATCATAAGAACCCACAGTAAGTTCTGGGGGGGTAAAGGAGGTAGCTCTTATACTAAACCCTTCTAAAGGATAGGATGAGGATAGTGAAGAGGGGAGGAGTATTCGAACATCATATAAATTAGAAAATGAATCTAAACCTGATTCAATTAATGATGTTATAGGGGTTGCATCGGACATCTATTTCTCCTTATTCGATTCTATAGTCCATGAACATAAATTTAGCAGTAATTCTTGTAGGTTCTGCCCCTGCTCGTGAGAACGCGGGAGACCCAATATTAGTACAAATAACTTGATCAAACGTCCAAGTAACTCCGGAGGTTCCTGCAACTAATGAAGTATCTGATTTATAAGCTTTTACAACTACTTTTCCATACATTTCATTAGCATCTGTATTTTCAGTAGAAAAAGCACCAAAATTAATATTACCCTCTAAAGTAGGGTCAACTACTTTCTTTTTCCACTCATTTAGAAGCTTTACTAAATTAAACTCTGAATCATTTCTAAACTCTAATGTAAATTCCCTTGTCCCTGAAATTTTTGCAGAATATCGTGTAAGCTTCACACCTTTATATGCTACCTGATATTCTTCCGCAGATAGTTCAGGAGGATTAAACCCCAATGCACGAACACTCCAACTTTCAGAAGTATCCATTGATGGTCCACTACTCGTAGGTAACCATATTTCAACATCATAAAGATTAGTAAAGGCATCCATTCCACTTGTTAATAAAACACTCATAGAGTCGGCCATTAATTTCTCCTCGAACAGATTCTACTTAATTAGTAGTCTGAATTAAAAAAGCCCTGTGAACTAACCACCAGCCTAAAGGCTGGGGTCTTCGCACTTCGTCGACAAAAGTTGGTCTTGAATGCCAAGGGCATCCTTGACTAGAGCTTCCATCTCCATGCGCGTAACTT
>Ga0172381_10001467_pt1 | contig 27677 bp, 18 predicted proteins | sample Leawel6488metaG_FD_119754 | JGI IMG/M metagenome (GOLD analysis project Ga0172381, IMG submission 119754) | Leachate microbial communities from a municipal landfill in Southern Ontario, Canada - Leachate well 64-88 metaG | ecosystem: Engineered > Solid waste > Landfill > Unclassified | place... | reverse complement strand
GACCCTGGTGATGCAATAATCTACTATACACTGAACGGGGATACCCCGGATGGTTCGTCTACAGAGTACACGACACCTATTCAAATAGGGGCAACAACAACTGTTAAGGCCATAGCTTTAAAACCCCTATGGGCAGGTAGCGCTATATCAGAGGTGGCATACAGCATATTGGGACAAGCCGCTGAGTTAGGGGTCAGGGTCCAGTCGGTTAAGAAACTGGAGTTTAGGCATAACACCCTGGATAATCTAGTAAATGTGCAAATAGATGATGTAGCCTCCGCAGTGTCTTATGGGGTGCGGTACATAACAGTAGACCAAGCACTTATAGACACCGGCACCATAGGCCCCTTTCCTTTCAACTTTTTACAGAGCCCATCGGGTAATTATGCCGTGGTCATCAACGATACAGAGGGTACATCGGCTTTTTACGGTACAGAGTTTACGGTAGTGACAGATGACACCCTACAGTTAAACAAGAACCCGAATTACCCTGCAACAGAGCCAGAAAACCCATACCTTTGGGATACTATGGAATTAGGAGATGTATTAAGGATAACTTTTGAGTTGATAGGAGGGAGTACCACGGAAGGGCACACTGTTCTAGACTCAAACAGTTTAACCAATATTCAGGCCCTTACCATGTCATCCGGCTTTCTGGCCGAGTTCAAAAACAATAACATATTTGGGTCGTCCTTAAACTTCTCTCCTGACCCATCAAATATAAACAGCGACCCCCTCTATAAAAACCCCGTAGATTTTGATTATAGTATAGACGATGCTAGCCCCAACCGTTTGGCAGGAAATCCATCCTATATTACTCGTAATAAGGACTCACTTAGCAGCAGGGAACGAGACTTATCCCAAGTAGATCGAACATACAAGGGAGAGCCCCCAGATATAGGCGCCTTAGAGAATTTGGTGGATGTGTACAACAGGGTATCCGAAAATCTGTACATGTCTCAAATAGGGCACGATTATGTGTGGGACGGAAATTTAGATAAACCGGTGAGAAGACTGAGCCACGCTTTAGATAAAGCGGACGCAGATACTGTGTCCCCTATAATGGGGGCAGAGACACCGCATGTGTCTAAAAGAACACAATACTTTGATGAGCAAATACTCGAGACTGCCCCGTCCCGCTTGGATATCCATGACTCGCGCCCGGAGATCCCCTTACTTAAGAGAACCGATAGACTAGCCATACAACCTTTTGACCCTAAAGATATACCAGGGGATAAGGTGTTCGTTACAGTGGACGGTAACGATGATACAGGTAATGGTAGTTTAGGGAATCCATATAGGACCATACAAAGAGCCCTTCAAGAAACTGCGACAGTAATATGTGTGCTAGCAGGGGACTACCCCCTCTTTACCGGTGTGGTGGGGAAAAGCGTTATCTTTTTACCCAGAGAGCAGTGGGTGTATAAAGGGGCCAGCGGGGTAACTGGTTTTTCTCCCATTAACTGGTTGATAGAAGAAGAAACGGATGTGTCCGTAAATTTCGCAGCAAAAACATTAAATATCGTACACACCTAAGGAGGCAGGAATATGCTCAAAATGCGCACGAACTACGTACTGACAAACATGGCCTTGGAATACCCAGGGTTGTCAGGGGTGTCCATGTCTTTTAAAGTTAGTACTCCTAATGTTTTCTCGGCTCTAGAGATATGTTTAAAAAACTCCCACCATGAGGTGTGCTTCCAAATACGTTCAGATCGGGCGGTAGTAGGAACAAAGTCCCTGATATTAAGTACGCAAGATGGAGGGGCCACTTACACAGTCCCAGGGTATGAGGGAAGGTCCGAGACATTAATGCTGGGAACGGCCAAGGAAATTTCTGCAACATTGCATGTAAAAGGGGACACACTGGGAGCACGGGTAACAGCGGGAGGTGTGAAGAAAAGGGTATCCTTTAAAGTGTCAGATGTACAGTATTCGGATATAGTAGAAGGGTGGGCAGCGTACGTTTCTAGTAGTAACCCGCTAGGAACCCCGTCGACCACAAGAATCAGTAGCCTTTATCTGGTAGGGGACGCAAGCCCCTCGGGAAGGATAGTGACAGAATATATCACCCTTACAGCTACCGATGTACAAAACAAATATGTAACTTTAGTAGAAGCCCCCGTATTTGGGACTGCGGTAAACATAGCCCAGGCTACCTCTCAGAGAGAAGGTATAGACTTCCTTGTCGTGGAGAATACTCTTGTGTGGGGAGGGTATGGTTTGGATATCCCGCAGGTCCAAGAAGGTATAACCATGAGAGTTTCTTACTATACAGGAACATTTGGGGACGAAGCATACATGAAGATAGGTAAAAAGGTTGTAGCCCTAAGGGATTAAAAAATGGCAGAGATGAACAGAACCAGTTTAGTACAAGGGATGGGTAGCCCTGGTTTTAATCTACCTTATCGAAGCGGTTCCTCCGACCCAGTGAGTTTACCATTACCTCCAAAAAACGTACACGTGACGAGCCCTTACTTGATAGGAGTGTTGGATATCCGCTGGGATAACCCGGCAGCTATACCATACAATAGTGGTCTAGACATACTAGGGGTGAATGTGTATCGGTGTTTTGATACACCGGCAGGAGAGTACACTAAAATAAATGTAGCACCCCTTTCGGCGAAATCTGTGAGGGATCAAACATCAGAGGTTTTTGTAGAGAGGGAAGATGTCCTAAACAGATTAAACCCTGCAAATAACGCGGAGAAAAAGTGGTTTTTTCACACGATGCACAAACCCTTGATAGCCCCAGGCACCAATAGCCAAGGACAGGTAAATTACTCGCATATCCTAATAGAAGTGGATGCGGGAGATGGGAAAGGCTATGTCCCAGTAATACCTTTTAAGATACATGCAGAGCAAGGGCTCATATACTTGAACACAAATAGGACATATGATCCTATAAAAAATGCATACGTACCACCTGTCCTGCCCGATCTTCTTACTGGGGGTATTAGGGTGTCCTACACATACTTGAATGGGCTGATTGCCACGGATATGCACAGGAAGCTATACTACAAGGTAACAACGGTAGCTTTCGATCCGAGTAAGGGGGTGACCATAGAGACCCCTATTTCTGAGGTGGAGGCTCAAACTCCATACCAAATGGAGAAAACCGATTGGGTGTGGAAAGAAGCCATCAGAAAAAACAAGTGGTTATTAGAGAGGGAAGGGGAGAGAGTAAAACTCTTTTTAAGAAAATGGAACGGCCAAAGGTGTGGGTGCTACAATGAGGATTTTGGGTACTCTAAAGGAGTCGGTCTTAAGAATGGGGGGTGCCCTAAGTGTTACGGTACAGGGTACATAGGTGGTTACGAAGGCCCTTATGATATATTAATAGCCCCACCGGAGACTGAGAAAGCCGTAAACCTAATGGATGCCGGCTTTCACATCACATATGACTGGAATACCTGGACAGGGCCAGAACCCTTATTAAATGACAGGGATGTAGTAGTACGGGCAAACAATGATAGGTACTTCGTAAACAGACCTAATCCTCAAGGAAGTCGAGGGGCGATTTACCAGCAGCACTTTACCTTAGCTCATGTAGATCAAACAGACCCGATTTACCTGATACCCATACGAGGAGGAGAGAGTGCACCACCGGAGGCCTGGAACGCATTTAGGGAGAACAGACCCTCGGATGCTAGCCCGACTATTCCAGAAAAAAGTACGGTACCAGAGGGTGTGAGGGAGACTGGCCGCACGGTTACCTTCGAGAATATAACGCTTTAGAGAAGTGTCTGTTGGATAATCTTCTAATCCTTTTGTACATGTTTTACAATTTTTAACAAAATTTTTGTATAAGGAGTTTAGAAATGAGATTAGTTACCGCGGCAGAACAGCTTTTAAAATTAGCTGACACATTGGAAGCAGAAGCGCAAAAGATTACCGTTTTTGCTTGCGCCGATTGTGGGCACAGCAAAAGTTTACAAGAGATCAACGCTACCATTAAGAAGTACGCCGCAAGTGAGAAAATCGCTAGTGACGACCTCATTGTACATGTGAATGACACTATCAAATGTGCTGCATGTGAAAGTGGCACTATGTCCTACATGCCAACAGAAGGAAGTGCTCGTTACTATGTGAACGCTGCGGAGATGGAAGATGAGGCCACAGAAGGTGATAAATCTGAAGAAACTCAACCTGCAGAAGGCCAAGAAGTATTAGCAGGCCTGGATCTTAAAACTGTAACAAAACAAGTTGCAGGGTTAGGTAAAGACGCTGTGAAACAACTTGCTGCAGAAATGAAAAAAATCATGCAACAAGCCCCTGCCGCAGACCCCCATATAAAGGACAAGTACACAGGTGTGGATCTATCTGTTGATGAAGAACAACGTGCGTATGAAGAAGAGTTGAAAAAGAAAGCTTTAGAAGGCGAACGCTTGTTGAAAAACTTAAAGTTAGCGTCAGACGAAGAAGACGGTGAAACCAAAGAAGCTGGTATGATGAAAAATATCCCAGCGGTAGCAGCTTTGTTACTATCTCTGATGACTGCGGAAAGCCGTGCAGAGAAACCACAGGATCGCATGAAAGAATTGAACAAGATGTTCGAGCAAGTAATGGAAAACATTCAAACCGAAGAACACAAACTGGAAGAGTACCAAGCTAAGGGCTACGACAAGGATGGAAACCCCACCCATGTGAGAGTTTCTCCAGAAGACGGTAAAAAGGACACAGTAGCGGTGAAAGACTACTCTGACTGGAAAAACGCGTCTTTAGTCAAACAAGACAAACTTTCTCGGTATCTAGCGTAATAAAAAACCCTAAAGCCCCCGGGGATAATGGGGGCCAAAATAAAACATGATAAAAGTCAAAGGCATAAGTTTTAGAACTGTAGAAATACCCGATCTCAATGATCGGGTTTATTTTGGTCAAGTTAAAACTTATACTAAAGAGCAACTATCCCACTCTGCCGATCTAAATAAGGCAGCACAAGAAGGGAGGGTGGCCATTATCACGGATGAGGGTTTAGGCCCCCTAGTGCCCCCTCCAAAACCTGCCCCAAAGAAAGATCAAGAAGAATTGAAGCAAATAGTTTCTAAAATTTCTAGTTTTGAAAAAAAGTTAGAAGAAGTGTCCTCATTCAAAGAGAAGGGTGTGGAGACTCAGCCCGAAGAGGGAGAAAAAGGATTATCTGAACTTTTACAGAAAATAGATCGTAAATTCGAGGATATGCAGGAGATGGTGAGTAGGCAGAGTACCGAAACCGTAAAAGCTATAGAGTCCTCGGCCACAAAAATGGAAAAGACTTTATCGGGGATATCAGTGGCAGGTCCTGGAGTCACCTCGCCAGCACGAGGTGTTAGGGGTAGCGAGAATAGGGAGCTCCGGGAGGAGGTGTACATCCCAGGTAATCTAGCGGTAACAGATATGGCCAATCATATCCACCTGCAGACAACTAGTGTGGGACAAGGGGATACAGTGAGGAACTCATTAAATAGGCTAAAAGCCTTAAGAAATAAAACACAACAGAAGGAGACATAACAAATGGCAAAAGGACTCGACGTGGGTACCTGCTTTTTAGTAGGGGCTACATACTCAGATGAAACCGAAATGGCAAGCGTATCCATACGTTCGGTAAGAGATGCCTTTATCGACATAGATAATGAAAAGAGCACTCGAAACATGCTAAAAATGAGCAAGGTGCCGTTCATTGAAAAAGAAGACACTTTGTACATCATAGGGGACGCCTCCCTCAGAATGGCCAACATTTTAAAAAAAGAAGTAAGAAGGCCGCTATCCCAGGGCGTGATCGCAGCGGGGGAGCGGGAAGCAGAAAAGATTTTGATGTTACTTTTAAAGGAAGTAGTAGGAGAGCCCTCACCCAAGGGAGAGGTACTGTACTTCTCGGTACCTGCGGCACCTTTAGATAAGGATGCGGATGTGTTTTATCACGAAGCAATGTTTAAAAAGATCCTGACTAGCTTTGGGTATACAGCAGAAGCTATGAACGAAGCTACCGCAGTAGTGTACGCTAACGCAGAGGCGGAAGAGTTCACTGCCCTAGGTTTAAGTTTTGGTGCGGGTATGACTAATGCTGCCTTATTGTACCAAACCGTAGCGGGCATGAAGTTCTCGGTAGCTCGTGGTGGGGACTGGATTGATGAAGGAGCGGCCAGGGCTACAGGCAAGACTCAGGCACAAATTATGGCTATCAAAGAACAGGGAGTAGATCTACTAGACCCAATTAAAGGGGACCCTAAGACAGAACGGGAACGGGAAGCGGTGGTCGTGTACTACAAGAATTTAATTAACTATGTGGTAGACAGCATCAAAAAGGAATTCCGCAGGGCGGAGAGTGCCGTGCAGATTGAGAAGCCCTTACCTATTATAATTTCTGGTGGGACATCACAAGCCGGCAATTTCCTAGAGTTCTTTAAACGGGAATTTGCGAAGATAAAGGATTTCCCTTTTGAAGTGTCAGAAATACGTATGGCAAACGACCCTTTAGCCGATGTGGCTAAGGGATTGTTAATTGCTGCTAGTTTAGAGTCAGAATGATCCATAGGGAATAAGGGTACCATACCCTTATTCCCTATTTTATAATGGGGTGCTTAGTCATGGAAAACAATCTTTACCAAGTAATTAAAAAAAGATTTATGGATGAGTTGAATGACTCGTTAAAAAGGCACCCTGTATACAAGACGGACGTAAAGGCGTATGGCAAGTACCATATGGGCAAAGAGCGTCCGCAAATAGGGGTCAGTCTGTATGATACGAGCGCTACGAGGATAAACTTGAGCCCTGACAACACCTTTGGGACATTGATGTCCATGGTAACTATAACTAAGGTAGGGAACCACCCGGGGACAAGTATAGAATGGGTCTGGGAGGATGTCTACAATATCTCGAAGTGGGTGAATAAAGAAAATGTTACTGCTACACTAAGTAGCGACAGAACCAAAGTGTACACTAGTAAAAAGCCAATAACTAAAGGAGCGCAAAACCCTTTATTGCTAACGGATATTGGTCAGGTAGAAGTACACATAAATGGAGTACAGATATTACCTAGGAGTGTTGATCCTCTTACAGGAGAGGTACAGTTGACAACGATAGTCAACCCCTCCGAGACAGTAGAGGTGTCTTATTTTTATAAGGACGTGGCTCGTCCCGGTTTTTATTTCTTGGAGATGGAGGAGGAAAATAGCTTTATAATAACCCCCATGTACTCAGAAGATGGAGAGGTTGTTGTAGAGAAGACCACTGGTTCGGAAGTTACTGTGCAATTAAGCCAGACACCAGTATTGATAGATTTTGTGCTGTCCCTTTATACGAGGTCCTCACCCCGTGCCCCCCTTCTGTTTTTAGACAGGGATGTGGATTACACGGTAACGCCAGACGGGTTAGTGACATTTTTGCAGCCGATACAGGCAGGGACAACCCTGTACGCTTCTTATAGGTGGCAGGGGGACACTCTAGGACCTTTCAATATACCTACGGAGTATTCCTATAATGACAAGGCCATTAAAGGGGTGGTACTAGCCTTTGGTTCTAGGAGACAGAAGGGTGATAAGATGTGTGTGGTACTGACCGCTAGAAGAGAAAAAGCCGCACATGTTAAAGGTGGTCATTATAACATGACCTTAGGGTGGAAGGTATTTTCAAGAGATCCTTTGACGACTTCGGAAATAGCTGATCATTTGTCTTCGGACATTTGGGTGAATAGAAGGGAGCTATTAAAAAACGAAGGAATCACCATAGAGGACTGCACACCGTCAAATGAATCCGAATCTGTGTATGATGATGCCACGCAAGCAATGTATTTTGAAAGTAGCCTCAATATAGAGGTAATGACCGAGTGGAAGAAGTTTATACCATACGTAATAAAATTGAAAAAGTACACGTACGATGTAGAGGCGGTAGAAAGAATCAAGAGGGGAAGGGTCCAAGAGGTGAGCCTCTATGACGCCCAAGATACTCCTGAGTTTTTAGTGGAGTACCCCATTACAACGTATCCGTATCTTTTCTAAAAAATAAAACAAAACAAATAGGAGACTCACATGCCAATTTATAGATACAAATGCCCCGGATGTAATCTGGTATCAGAAAAGCTCGCTAAGGTGGCGGACAAAGATGATCAGATTTGCCCTCGCTGCGGAAGTGAGACTCGCAGACTAGGAGCAGACACCTTTGCTGTCAGCACTCCTTTGGATACTACGAAGAAGGATGCCTACACGGAATCCGAAATCGATAAAGTAGTAGGGGCCTCAGCTCACAAGAAGTGGGAAGACCTTACTAAGAAAAAAGAAAAGAGGCTAGCGGGGGCTAATGTAGTAGACCTTGGTATAAAACCAGGACAAACATTCAACCCTGAAGCATTACTTGGTGATCAGAAACGCAAGGCACGGGCTAAAGAGTATTCGGAAGCTGTGTCCCAGGCAAAGGGTAAGGAAACCTGGGATAAAAAAGGTTTCCGGAAACTAGCCGTTTAGACTTTCCCCGAGACTCTGTTGGATAATCTTCTAATTCCCTTGTAGTGCATTATAGATTTTTTAATGCCCTGTAGTGTTTTTTATGCCCGTTACAGGGGTGTCAGTAAGAGTGAAACCTCTAGCAACTGGAAAAGAGCGTAGGCAGAAATGAGGAGAAAAAGCAATGGCAATCGGACCACTAGAACAATTTGCGTTTCCGGGGACATACACTAGAACATTTGTTCAAGCTCCCAGCCCTACTGCTGCAGGTCAGGCAAGGTATGCTGCTTTAATAGCTGTAGGCCAAGAAGAAGAAAGGATTGAAGCTTTTGAAATGGTGCGAGGGTCGTCCTCTAGTGCGGCAAACATCATCCTAGGGGAAATTGCGTCAAGCAATGGACGTGGGAATGTACAAGACAGTGTAAATGTGGACTTCTATACACGACAGTACCCGCTAGTGCTGAACGATGGTGAAGGCACTTATGCTACTAACCCTAACGATGTGGTAGTAGTGGTAAATGGAGAGGGCGTGCCTGTGCAGTCTATAGACGCGGCCACAGGTTTGATTACCTTAGTGAACCCTCCCGCGCAAGGGGACATTGTTGAACTAAATTACTACTTCAAAAGACGTGACACCTATGTAGAGAATGAAGATCTTTCTCTACAAGCGGACGGGAGTAACCGAGTGTTTAAAGTGGACTCTGCACGTATCGTGGCAGGGGACAATGGCGGAAATAACGCCACTAGTACCAGTATCGGAGCTGTGGTTACCAACGAAGTAAATGGAGTAATGATACAGGTACCTGTTATCCAAGCTCAAGTAGATGGCACCCTTGTTGATATTGATAGTATCTCTGGGGGTTTTGGGACATTCACGCTAGTTAATGCCCCTGCAGATGGTGCAGAGGTGCTTGTTAGCTATTTTACTAACAATTTCCAAGACACTGCAGATATCTTGCCCGCTGCTATCGTTTCCAATATCGCAAGAGTGGGTTTTGACCCAGGCCGCACGGATTTCTTTAAAAACAAAGATTACGTTTTAGCCCGTGGCAATGAGATCCATTGGGGCAGCTCTATAGCTGTTTCTGCTGGGATCAATGAAGTGGGCGCGGATGCCTTTAACGACAACAAAGTCGATGCTAGTATGGTGGACTACCGTTACTACATGGTAGAAGCACAGGCTACGACTACCGCCGTCACTAAAATATACACCTTACCTTATCAGCCTGTAAAGGGGGACGGTAAAGGTACTCCACTGACTTCTGTTTCCAACGGCACGGCTAACCCTCATGACGATTTAGTTGTGTATGTAGGTGCAGATGAGGCAAGCGCTAGTCAAGTAGTGGTAACAAAGGTAGAAGGAAGGAACATTACTCTTCAAAGTGCACCTGCACCAGGGGACAAGGTTTTTGCTAGTTTCTTTGTAAACACTTTGGCAGATGACACCTGGACAGTACGGAACAAGGTATCGGGCGGTGAGGGTGTTGGCGAATACACCGTAATCGGTGACGCATACGGCAGCGCTCGTCAAGTTATTTTAGACCCTTCTAGTACTTCCACTGCGACTTTCCTGGATACAGGAACTGTTACCTGGGACGGAGTAGGAGGAACCAGTAATGCATACGTGACCCCTTCCCGTGTATACGGGGACGAAGTAGTGACAGTAACTGTAGATGCCTCTGGTGAGTTCACAGTTACCTCTAGTGTGCCAAACGCTACAGGTTCTGGTGCAGTAAACACTGGCATGGTTGGGAAGACCTATAAGGATTCTGTAACTGGTTTCACTTTTGCATTAGAAGCCGCGACAGCAGGAACACTGGTGTTTAATGTGAGTAAACGGTTTACCGTATCAACTAACGTAGAGCTAGGTATCCCAGGTGTCCGTTTCCGCGTAGAAGACACCATTAATGTGGGCCTTGAAGATACCGCCATTATCCAAACTTTTAACATGGTACAAGACGAAGAACCTCGAGTAGGTGATGTGTACTATGTGACCTTTGATAAGGAAAAAACAGATTACTCAGTGAAATATGTTACATCCTTTCCTGAAGTACAAAATCTGTTTGGTCCATTAGCACAAAACAATCCTTTGGTAATGGCAGCTAATCTGTACTTTTTGAATGGTGGCCAAGCCTTGGCTGTAAAGCAGGTACGTAAAGCGCCTAACAGTAATGACGCCTCTGTTGCATCTTATGTGGAAGCAATCGACTCTTTCAACGAACCGCTAAGTAACGGGACTCGTCCTGCATTATTAAGTGTGTTGACAGCGAACAGACAAGTGCTTAACTACTTGCGTACATCTAATGCCCAACAATCGAGCATTCGTATGCAAAATGAAAGGACATCCTTTATTGGTTTGGCAGCAGGGTCTACTCCTGAGGATGCATTAAACTATGCAAAGGCTTTAAAATCTGAATTGATCACTTTGGTGTACCCAGATAGCGCTGTGATAACTATCCCAGACTCTAACGGTGTCGACCAAGACATCTTGGTAGGCGGGGAGTATGTTGCAGTGGCCATGACTGGCGCCGACGTTTCTCCTGTGTATGATGTAGCTACACCTTTGACAAACATATCCCTAGTAGGTTTCCAAAGGTTAGGAAGAAGTTTGACAAAAGCTACAGCAGCCTTAGTTGCTCAAAAAGGGGTGACCGTATTAGAAAATAAGAACAACAATATCAAAGTGTTGATGGGTTTGACCACCGACATGACCTCAGTGCTTACTAGGAACCCACGTATCGTGGAAACAAAGCATGAAGTGCAGAAAGGTGTTCGTAGAGTGGGTGACCGATTTATCGGACGTAAGGGTCTGGGTGGGGTTTCTAATGAAATCAAAACAGCCTTGGCATCTTACTTTACCTCTCTTAAGAGTCTTAATCTTATTGCGGACTTCAGCAACAACTTTGTTGTCCGTCAAGATGATAAGGATCCCTCTGTAATCAACGTAGCCGTACGGTATGTGCCTATCTTTGGTGTAGACTGGATCGTAGCAACACATTACTTACGAAGTACTCTGTAGTATTGGACAAAAGGAGAATCATAATGCAGTACAGTAAACAATTAGCGAGCATTCTAAAAAAAGCCTCTGAGGTGGTGACAGGTAGCGAGGAAATGGCCTCAGATCTGGCTACTGCTGCATATGCTTTAGAGAATATGCCCCAAGAAAAATTAGCAGCTTTTTTGGATCCTGAAGGTCTTAAAAAGATGTTTGAAGAAAAAGCCATTGTGGAAGGGGATACCTCTATTCCTTTTGAACACCCTTACCAGGAAGTGTCCAAGGAAAAAAGCCAATGGGAAAAGAAGCCCTTTTTCTGGTCAGAAAAAGCAGCTGACAGTGTTCGTCAAAAACTAGCCTCTATGTACGCTTCTGAAAAGAAAGAAGAAGAAAGCAAAGAAGCTGCTTGTGACGACAAGGCTAAGAAAGACACGCAGGAGAAGGAAGCTAGTTTGGATGCAAGTCGTCCCGATGCGGTAGCTGCTGCAGCTCTACCAAAGGAACAAACTCCCGATGGTAGTCATAACAAGGGCACAGATACGAAAGATGTAGAAAAAGCGACAGGCGCTAAATTAACCCCCGAGCAAACTCCTAATCAAGCGGAATCTTTGGATTCTGATATGGTAGCAAAGAGTGATGCCCCTGTGGTAAAAACAGCCAGCCAGAAGAGCACTTCTGGGGGTACCATTAAGGTGGCCGGCGTGGAAATGTCTTTTGATACAGGAATTGATGGGATCGCTTTAGAGGCGTCTGACAAAGACGAGCTAAGCAGTCTTTTTGAGTAAGTACATTTTTTAAGCGAGGGAAAGACAGATGGCTTTATCTAGTGAACAGGACACCTATGTAGTTCGAAAGGGTGTATCCCCTAATACGGTTTCGGAAATATCTTCTAAGACCAAGATTTTTGCACGGCCCACTGTAATTGGTGATGATGCGGATAGCTCTGCTTCTGAGGGTCTTGTACAGGTAGGGGTAATCGCGTCTTACGACCCAAGCGAATCACGGTCTATGGAACCTATACGAGGTATAGGCTATGGCGACCAAATCGCAGAAGTAATCCCAGGCCTTACGGAGCCAATGACTATTAGCATCACCAGAACAGCTCAATACCTCTCAAACATTTATCAAGTGTTTGGGTACAAGGGTGGGGTTGCTGGTCTTGTACGGTCGTTGAAGCACCACCGTTGGCCTTTTGATATTAAAAAAGAAACAGTTTTCTCTGAAGTAGTTTCAGACCACATGTCGTCTGATTTGATTACTAGTGAGGCAACTGGTGTTAGTGAATTAAGTGCGTTAGTAACCTTTATGGAAGGTTGTTGGTTTCAAGATTGGAGCACCAGCTACTCCTCTGACTCAGCTTTAGTGCAAGAAAACTGCTCTATGATGGTTTCAGATGTGTATGACGGCACTAACCAGGTTATCACTGACGAAGTTATCGACACAGGTAACAAGCTTACTTCAGTAAGGTTTTCCGAACCAGCCATTGGCGGGTAAGACGGAGATAGAAAGGTAGCCCCCTCCGAGAACGATCTTGGAGGGGTTTATTTTAAATAAAAAATACGAAATAAGATAAGGCGTGTAAGCGCTATAGACTCCAGGAAAACAGGAGTCATGTATATAACAAACAGAACATACATTTAGGCTACCGTCCTATCGCTATTATCGTAGTTGCAAAGAAACATAAGCATAGGAGATAAAACATGGGTAGCAAGTATCTGGCTTTGATTCAAGAAAATCTAAAGGCCAAAAAGAATATAATCGACGCAGAGGTTTTTGGTACCAAATATACCTTCACCCCTTCTAGCACAAAAGACGAGTACATTATAGCAGAGTACTCTACCAAAGCACAAGACAAACAAGACACGTCTGAAGTCTTTAGCGCCCTACAAAACATACGGGCTAGGACTGTTGCGTCTATGCTTTATGCTATAGACGGGGAAGTTATCCCAGATATTATTAAGGGAGAGGATGGCACCGAGTACGAAAAGGTTGTGTATCTCATGGAAGATATAGTCACATGGCCTAGAAGCATTTTGGATGTATTATACACTCTTGCGACTGACCTTAAAAGACGTTTCCGGGAAACTGTACGAGATTCTGTGACCTATGAGTGGTTCGGGGAAGATCTCTTAGCTAAAGAGAAGGAAGAAGAAGAGGAGCTCAAAGCAATGGAAACCTTAGAGAAAGAGCGCCGAAAGAAAGTACTAGAAAAGGTGCAGGAGACTCCGGAGCATGCCGAGGAGGGGTCCTTTACCACTCCTAAAGAAAGTTAGGTAGGGCTATGGATGTAGGTGCGGCCTATCGGGTAATCGAGGGGGTCATCGAGAGGGGCTTTGACATAGCTGGTGTATCTGTGGAGGGTACTCCTTTTATTGTTAAGACTTTGTCTCCTTTAGAGATGTCCTTAGTGCGACAGCATTCTTTCGGTAAGACCCTCTGGGACTTTAGATTATACAGATTGGCCTATGCCACCTACATGGTCAAAGGGGTGTCCATACTAGGGGAGAGGACGAAGCGTCTAGAGGAGATAGTGGCTATGTATAAGGCCCTACCTTTAGAGATGCTCACCCACATAGAAGAGGTGGCAATAAAGTTGCAGCACAGGTATAAGAGGTATTACCGTCTCATAGACGGTTTTGTTTTATCCCAAAGGTCTAGGATACTGTGGAGATTGAAGGGGAGAAAAGCTGATATTACGGATGAAAGCACCGGTATATGGGGAGCCTCCTATGTAGGTGTAAGTGAATATGTGGATGCGTGGGCATTAACTAATATGTCCTTGGATGAGGAAGAGGCATATGAGGAGAACCTGTCGGACGCTATGTATGTTGCATCTGCAACGAACCCCAAGGGTGTTCAGAAAACTCAACAAAAAGTAGAGTCCCGCAAAAAGATGCGGGAGGAAGAGCGCGCCATCCTAGTGGAGTTTGGGAGCCTAGCGCATAAAGACTTAATAGAGGGGAACTCTACAGAGAAGAAGGACACTTGGGCAGCTAGCTTATCCACTACAAAGGATTTGGTGGAGGAGTTAAACAGGCAGATGACTGGGAAAAAAGATAAGCATGATCTTTTTATGGACGAGTACTTAGGTAAGTTAAGAAAAGACATGCTAGAGAGAAAGAGAAAAGAAGAAGAGGAGCTTGCCGAGATAAGGGCCCGTCGTGTAGAAAGTCCTAATTTCTCAGGAAGTTTTGATTTGACAAAAGAAGAGCTGGAATCCTTGGAGAAGGGTGAGACGGACCTTTACTCTTTAGCAGCAAAGAGATTTGAGACTTCTCCCTCGGAAGAAGGGAAGGCTTCTAATGTGGGAAAGAGAGTATTAAGACCTCGCGGGTAGGTTAAGGAGACAAAGGTGGCTGAGTTAAATCCTGAGAACATTAAGAGAACCAACGAGGAACTTGACAAAACCGTTGAGAAGTTAAGTAAAGCATCGGGGGTACGGGAAAAAGATGTTCGGACCCTTTTACAGCAGAAGGATTTGCTAAAGGCTATTAATAGCGAGGAAGAGGAAAGGGTAGGCAGGACGGAGGACCTCTACGGGGTCGAAGAGTCTTTAACAAAAGATCTTAAAGAACAATTAAGCACCACAAGAAAGTTAAAAAAAGAAGTCCGAGACTTACAGAGATCCTGGGAAGACCAGCTAGAGGAGATACCCGAGACCTTTAAAGAGTTACAGGGTTTAATTTCTGTGACTAGTCGTAAGGTGGTAAACGAGTTCGAGAGGCAGGCGGCGGAGGCCACTAAGGCCATCAATGTGATACAACGGAACGGAGGGGATATTAACCCCATATCGTTGTTTTCAGAAAAGGACAAAAAGGATACTGCGAAAAGGGTCAAAGAAATTGCTGCGGAGATAGATAAAATAGATGACAGGGTGGTAGGTAAAGGTCTTTTAGCAAAGATGAAAGCGTCGAAGGCTGGTCTCTCTGATATTAAAGAGGGGTGGCAGGATGGTACAGGCAAAGGTTGGCGTGTCCAAGGGGAGATGCTGAAGCAGAAGGGAGGCCTTCTCCAAGATGCGGGTAAAGTGAAGATGGGTGGGGCTATGAAAGGGGCTGGGGCACTTATAGCTGGAGCCAGTAAACTAGTACCAGTTGTATCGGGGGTCGTAGCGGGGTTAAGCAAGTTGAATGACATGGTAAACTCTGCTGACCGCTTAGTGAAAGGAGCCCGTGCGGACTATCAAAAGATAGCAGGAGCACAGTTCGCGGGGGGAGAATTTTCCCGGTTATCCAAGGAATATAATGTAGAGATACGGGACATTGCTAGGAATGTTTCACTAGGGGTGGACCATAATGAGTGGAATGCCATGTTCAGCAGTATGGCTAATGCAGGTATGACCTTGGAGGCGACTGGGAGTAAGTTGGGTTACATGGGCGATGTTATGGAAACAGTTCGCAGGTCTAGCCTTACCCTAGGGATGACTATGGATATCACCGGAGAAATATTTGCGGAACAGTCTCAGGAAATGCGTTCAGGGTTACAGACTGTACAAGAGGGTATGCTAGAGGTAGCCAAAGGGGCAAAAGTAGCGGGAATAGAGACAAATAAATTTTATCAGTATGTTTTGCAGTCTACCATGGCAATGGCTACATATGGTAACTTTACGGGGGAGGCGGCCAACGCTGTGAAGAAGATGAGCAAAAATGCGGGCATGACACAGGAAGGGGGTGCGAAGTTAGGGGCGGATATGGCTTCTTGGACAGCAAATATGTCTCATATCCAAGGGGTCACACTAGGGTCTCAGATGCTGAATAAAGGGGTAAACTACGAAGACTTTAGAGGGCAGATGCTGGCCTCACAGAAAGAAAAGTTAAAAGGAGCTACTACCGAGGAAGAGAGGGATAGGTATCAAGTTAATATACTACAATTAGAAAAATTAGCGGGTATCACCGACCAAGCATCGGGCATGGCTCAGATGTTAAAGATAAAGGGAGCGGAGGATTCCCCAGAAATGCTTCTAGAAACGTTACGGATGTTAACAGGGGGGCAAGGGAGCCTACTGGATGCGACTACAAAAGGTAGTGGGTTATACCAAGATTATACAGGGTTAGGTATCTCGAATGAGATGATGGATCAAATGAATAGGGCATTGCTGTCTGTAGCGTCCAAAGCAAAAGAACCGTTTGACCAAATGAACAGGGCTTTGGCAGAGGTACAGGGACTAGAAGAAGGGGAAGAAAAACAGGAACAGTTGGGCTACTTACAAGACATAGCAGAAATCTTGCAGAAAGGATCAAAAGCCACCGAAGAGGAAATACAGAAGGCAAGGGAAGACTTAGCTTACTACGGGGTGGACTCCGAGGATTTAGCAGGGCTGCTAAAAACAGATGCGGTAGCCGTGGGAGACCGTCTTTCTTCCGCGATAAAAAATATACAGGAAGGGAAAAAAGGAGGCTTAGGCAGCATAGACCTTTTTGCAGAGAAGGTTATCGGACAGTCCGCTAAAGCTGGAAGGGGTTTCGAAGGAGAGGAGCTCACCGTCGAGGGTCAAGATAAAATGATAGAGGCATTAACGCCCCTTGAGAAGATGACACAAATAGCCAAGGACTCTATAGTTTATAGTTTATCGGACAGTAAAGCCATGCAAACGATGGTGGGTATTTCTGCAGCAATCCGAACGGGCGTAACGGACATCCTAGGTGTATTAACAAAAGAATTTTTTGGAGGGGATCCTGTCCAAGAGCATTTAGAAGAGATGAGAGGCACCACAAAAGATCTTAAAGACGCAGGGGCCTTAAGAAAGGAGCTTACAGACCTTACTGACAAGGCAAAGACCAAGGAGGGCGTAACCAGGGATGAGATATATAACATACGGGATAAATATGTAAAGATGGTAGAGGGGAGTTCCTTGGGTGAGGAGACCAAAGAGGATATCACGGGGTCACTAATGCTCGGAAACTGGGACAAGGGGAGTGACAAGAAAGCCTTAGAAAACTTCAATAAACTTCTAGGGGGAAAGGTGGAGAAAGCTCTTTTCACTAAGGTTGGGGAGGAAACCAAGCATACCAATGAGATACTGGAAGGAGGCTCTCTAAGAGCGGATCAACAGACGGGCATACAACAAGGTAGGCAAGAGCTGCTCTTTACAAAACAGGAGGAGCTAAGTAAGCTGAAGGAAATAATATCAAGGGGTCCTGTTGGGTCTTCCGCTCAACAGAAGTTAGATGTTAAAATAGACTCCACGATAAATTCTAATGGGAGCAGTACCGTCAAGTCTAAAGCCACACTAGAAGGTAAGAATAGTAGGGAGGGTACGCACTAATGGGTTATCGTACACAACAAGTAACCCCAGACAACCCTCTCTATCCCTTTGATGTGGTAAATGATTACCTAAAGGAAAGAGTTCCGGGTTTTAACTACAGGACATATGAGACATACCTCCGCAGACTTGTATTCGATGTGAGAACGCTGTCGGGTTTATCTGACCTTGGAGTAGATGCGCAGGGCTTAGAAATGTACGTAACAGGGAGAGGTGAGGGAGTACCTTATGTGTATGGCACTCAGATGCTAGAGTTACCGGAAATAGATAATGGTAGATTTGTCGAGGGGGGTATAGCAATTGAGTCCCCTTGGTACCCTGAATACTATCAAACAGCTTTACAGGACATTCTTAATGAAACCCCTGCGTATCTGTTTAAAGAAGACTTCAATGCTCTAGTTAGGGCCATCCCTGTAAAGGATCAAGAGTTCATCATCGCCACATTCAGCCCCTCCAACAATATACAAGAGGGTATTGTAAGAGATTTAAACGATACCAGCGAAGCCTCCGAGGACGAGGGTGACACTCCCTCTGAAACCCCTCTTACATGGTACAAGGCGGACAGCATGGCACGAAGAAGACCAGAGGGGGATTATTTCCTAGTAGAAATGGTAGCCCCTACGGGTGTTATGGGGCGTCCGGAAAGAGTAGACATAGAGGGGCCAGAAGGGGTTAAGATCAGTTCCTTAAAACTAAACATGTCTCCAGCCTCCCTAGTCATAAACGGGTCTAAAATCATCAGTAGGACTCAAACCCTAACGAGGTGGGTAGAGGAGCACTGGGGTGATGAGATGGATATGGTCAACTTCAATGGAAGCACCTTTGCTTTTATAAGGTTCCCAGGAGAGGGGGAAAGGGTAGGGGGAGGTCTCTGTGTAGAAAGCAGGGGTATGACAGAACCTTTTAAGGAACTGCAACATCTTGTTAATATATACAAGATGAATGGAGCTGTTTACCAGCAGGAAAGAATAGATGATAAGAATGAGGTACCTAGGGAGTTTTTTAATTACGCAAACCCCTCCCAGCCACAGATTGTAAGGAGGCACCCAAGGGTAGGTTTCATAAAGCAACGGCTCTACATACGAATAAGATGTGACTTCGCGGAATTTATCGGGTTCTTTGAGTCCTTTGATGTAACAGAGGATGCATCTTCTCCTTATGCCTTGAATTATAATGTATCTTTTAAGTCAGAGTACACAAGGTGGCTATAGATGGCGGACGTGAACGTAGATAAATTAGTAGCTAAGTGGCTAGCAAACAATCCTCAATTAGAGGGGTTGCAAGGGTCCTTTAGTCCGTCAGTAAACGGAGTGCCTAACAATGTCTCCTCCGCGACGAAAATAACAACGAGTAAGGGGGTGTTACCCTTTCAAATTGCGATGCAAGATGGGGACGGGAATATAGTCGGTGGCACCTTGAGGTTATTAATAAACCCCTCGGATGTAAATTTCGGTTCTACTCAGATGCAAAGCAGCTCATATGGTAGAGACTCCCACATAGTGACGTTATGGGGGCCTGCTCAGGGTACTATAACGGGCAACGGGTCTTCCGCTGCTTTTTTCACTGCAAAGGGAGGGTTAGCTGGTACGACCCCTATTAATGCTAGGAAGGACACATTGGCTTTTGCTAACCTAATGTCTTTCCTGGCCATGATAAGGCATAACGGTTATTACACGGTGAGCCCTAAGGCGCCCTCTAGCACCGACCCTAAGCAAGAGCAAAAGGGGGACACTACGGCACCGGTGGAGGAAAAGGAAATCACTAGTAGTGGAGAAAACCCCGCATCCTCCCAAAGAAGGGTGACACCCTCCCACCTAAACCTTCTGACAGGGGTGGATAAGAACAGAGTAGTGCATGTAATGGATAATGTCCTGGTGACATACGATGGTACGGGGTACCTAGGGTCTTTTCAGGCTTTTACATTAGAGAGTAGTGCTGAGAGTCCCTTTAAATTTAATTACTCTTTTGAGTTTATTATCTCGGGATTGAAAGGGGATAGAATAACAGGGCACATGCATTCCGATACGAATAACAATACAGGGATACGTATAGGGAAACAAGGCACATCTTTTGTCTACACTTTGGGGATAGACAAGGAGCTTCTAGCTAAGATTGAAAAAGTCCCGGGAAGAGGTTACAGCGGAGCTACCCTTGGGTCCGTAGGGGGCTACATTGAGGGTTTTATAAAGGAGGGTAAACTCCGAATAAAAGATAGCACAGTTAATTACGGTGGGTTGCGTACAGAAATATCTTCAGTGATCCCTAATGTATATGGGGCGTTTCAGGAGGCTGCCGAAATAGCTCAAGCAGCGGGGCAGGATACTAGTGGATGGTTTCCTCCTGTGCTAACCAGCGCATTAGACAGCGAACACGTCCAAGGGTCCAAACATTATGAAGGCTTGGCTATAGACATCCGAATAAACCAGGTATATCCTTATTATCTTCGGGAGATAATAGTACGTCAAATAGCTCAGGTAACGGAAGGGGAGATATGGGTGTACTGGCATCCTAGAGGAAAGGACACAGAACATATACACATGGAATACAACCCTAGCCTAAGCAGAAGCTACGCAGGGAAAGCTAAGGGGGCATAGAGGACAGCGTGGCAAATAAAGGAATTTACTCTCTAAACGAATTCAAAAGTAAGGAAGTTCTTAAACTTGGTCCAGACTCTTTCGTTCTTGTTATGGGCAAAGACCGTGCGAGGGTGCTTCTCTCGAGAGTAAACTCGGTAGAAACGCGCACCAAAGAGTTAGACTTTAAATCGGGGCTAACAGGTATAACCTCTTCTGCAGCAACCCAACCAGGGGCGGGCACGTGTTCTATTTCCTTCGTGTGCCCTATGTATGATAGTTTGAATGAAAGTTATTATTTAACGCAGCCTAATGGGGTTAAAATAGGGTTCTTCCAAACCATGATGGAGGTGAGGGTCTACACGAAGGGTCGCTACCTAGGAAAAGATGGAACCCCTATATATTACCCCACCTTTTGGGGGGTTGTGAGAACTATCAATGAGTCCTTTAATGGTAATGAGGCACAGATAACTTTATCCTGCCGGGATACCCTCAGTTGGTGGGAGGACCAGATAGTGAATGTGGTGGCGTCACCGGTACAGCAACGCTTTGGCGCACCGGCAGTGGGGCATGCTGGGTCAATATATAGATTCATGAATCCCTGGGAAATAATTTTGAATTTATTCAAAAGAACTTCTTTTGAGAATTTTGTGTTTCCGTCTTTCTCGGAAAACGGGATACCACCTCTGTCCCTGCCCTATCAAGTTAATGATAATGGCACAGATACAGGAGCCTACGAGTTAATTGCTGGAGGGATAATTAAGGATTGGAATGATAGGTATGGTTTCGGTTCTGCAACAAAGACAGATACGAATAACGGGGCTGACCCAAGGTTCACGTCTAATTTGGAGATGTACGGGGTAAGTGGCGCCCTAGACATCAGCAAAAGCTCCCAAGACTTTGATTTGGTAGAGGCTAACAAGATTGCGGAGAAATTGGCTGCTAACGCCCGTACGTCTGGTGTATCTGTAACGGGGCAAGACCCTGGGCAGGAGGGGTCCAATAATACAGCGGAAAATAGTCAACAGGATGTTCTAGAGGCGGAAACAGTCTCAAGTAAGAACACAGACCCCGCCAACCAAGGAGACTTGGTGTATATGGCTAAGCATCTGCAACAACCGGGAGTGGGGCTCAGTGTGCAGTTCGATTTAATAGGTGAGGCCTTACCTTTTGCGAATTTCGAAGAATACCAAGTAGGCAATGAACCGGTCCGAATGACTAAGTTAGAGATGGCTTCATACGTAGCGGGTAGTATAAATTTTGAGTTCTACCAAGACCCTAATGGTATGTTTGTGTTTAAGCCTCCTTTTTATAATATGGATGTATCTAGGAACACGATATACACAATAAAGGCGGAAGACATAGAAAGCATGGATATCGCGGAGGATAGCACTAATGTCGTCACATATTTAGAAGTGACGGGCCCCATCATTCAAACAGGAAAAATCACTCCGTACGTTGCGTACCACGTGGACTTTGCTCTAATGGAGAGATTTGGTATACGGGAAAAAACAGTAAACCTTACATTCGGTAGTAACCCTAAGTCATTAAGGGCGATGGCGTGTTCAGAGATGGCCAAGGCCAATTCTAATGTTTTCTCAGCAACTATAACTATAGCTTGCAGGCCGGAACTTCGTCTGGGGTATCCCGTATATATCGAGCACATGGATGTTTACTATTATATAAAAGGGATACAGCACAGTATATCCTTCGGGTCCAAGGCCTCTACGACCCTGACATTGTCCGCTAAAAGGGAGAGAGTATATGACGACCAGGGCCGCTTGCTCAAGGGGTATATATACAAGGCGGAGACAGAAGCGAGAGATGCGAAGGAACAGGCTAAGGATGTGGACCGAAGGTATAAAGCCAAAGACACCCAAAAAAATTTAGAGGCGGAGGCCATATCAGAGGTGGAGAAGGGTACAAGAAAAGAGGCATCACCAAACGATGTGTACAGCAGGGAGTCCTCGGCGTTAGAGAAATTTGCTAAGACTAATAACCTTATATCCTCTCCAAATCCCGGTTTTTGGAATGTAGTTCGCTCGGCGGCCTACACACAGTTGGTCGAGTCTGCGGCGGCAGATGCCACAAAAGAAACATTTACACAACAATATGCAAACGGCACCCTTACCGAACTGGTGAGATATACTGATGATACCCATCCGTTTACGGATGTGAATGGGTTCCAACATATAGGGGGTTTCCCGTACGGGGCGACATTAATCCTAGGAGAAGACACCACTATCAAGGATTCTAAAAGCGGCCAAAGCACCTTGGCAGAAAGAATTGCTAATATTACTGGGGAAGAAGAAAGATCAGAAATCACGACAGGGTCCGTAGATAACAGGGAAGACACAGTAGCCACAAAGGTTTCCGAGATAGAATAGGTACCATAAGATGAAAAAGCAGATACCAGTTAATACCAATGTCAAGAATATTGTAAACAATAAGAGCCTCCCGGAAGGGGAAGGTGCCCACTATTTTAAAGGAGAGAAGGCCTCTAAGGCTGCGAGGAAGGAGTGGGGTAAAGAACTCTTTATGGCAGAGGTGGCCCGTGTCAACTCAGAGATGGGCACCATGGACGTGAAGGTACAAGGGTCTACTCAGATATTGACGGATATTAGTATGTGGACGGGGTATGTGGGCCCAGCGGGGTTTGCCGGTATATGTCCTGAGATAGGGGCTCTCGTGGTTCTTATAAGGTCCGAGATGGGGCCTATTCCCTTGTACTTTTTTGTCCCCCAACCTGAATTCGCCTATGGGTGCGAACTGCTTTCCTTATACCCCAAGGAAGTTTCTGATGACATCCTAGAGACAAATAGAATACAGCCGGCGAAATTAAGAAGGTTACGTCCGGGAGAAGGCCGGTGGGCATCGGCGCAAGGGTCGGAATTGTTTTTGGATGAAGGGGCAGAACTCTCTGACTCTATGGGTAACTCAATAAGGCTACGCCCGGATGGGAGTGCCATTAGTACATCTCAGCAAAACTATGTGTTTGCTAACGGGATATGGAGATCGGCGGGACCTATACAAAGAAATAGCTTAGACTTCGAGACTTTTGGAGAAAGAGATCCCAGCCTCGAAGCCACAAGGGTGATGCATGCGGATGGTACCTCCAGTGTGTACATCGGCGGGAAATATGCATACAAGGGCCGGGTATACAATGAGTATAGGCTAGAGGTAGAAGATTCAAATATCTTGGATAAGATAGTTAATGATGTAAACGAGGGTATCGAGACATCGGTAAGGACCCCCAGCACAATCTTTCTGCTCGCGAATATGGTAGGGAACAATCCCAACGATATCAAGACTTACGGTAAATTCTTAGCTCCAGCTTTTTTGAAAGACATAAAAGGGACGGGTAGCCTACAGTTTGACGCGTTAACGCCTTCTGGGGATGAGGACACCCTAGGTAGAAGGGGGGTAGCGTGGGCGTTTCATATCCCAGACAAAGGTTTCTTTGGGCAAGATAAAGAAGGCGCCCTTCACACATACCTAGGGGTCTCTCGCAGCGGGACTCCAGGGCTTTCTCACTTTCTAGTAGCTAGGGGAGGGAAACGAGAGGAATGGGGTGCGTCCCTGGATAAAGGCTTATCTTGGGACACTTACTGTAAGGGAGCAGTACGCTGGGACATCGGAGGTTCCTTGGAGAACCCCTCAAAAAATACGGTATCCCGAAGCATGTTCCTTCGTTTACAGAACGGTTCATACACAGAGTATGGTTTTGACAGTTCCTGGGATGAGAATGTTCTTGTGGCTCTAGACGGGTCTCCTTTAAATTTTAGTGCCCGAAGTAAATACAAAAAGATAGACAGGGTGGCGGGCCACACACGAGAAGAAGTCTCGAGTAATGTGGAAAAGGACATAGGGGGGAATCTCGTAGAACAGATAGGAGCGTCCCGAAAAGTGAGTGTAGGAGGATCCTCAGAAGAGGCTACCATAGGCGATAAGTCTATAAATACCGCTGGGTCATTCGCCGTGAACGCCCTAAATGAGATAAAAATCCAGACTGCAAAAAGAACAGAGAAAATTGTAAAAGGCAGTGACGAGAAGAAGATACTACTAGGAGATGATTCTACTGAGATTTTAAAGGGTAACCACACTACTGTGGTACTGGCCGGTAATATAGAAAGGTCGGTAGTCGCGGGGAAGATAGAGGATAAGGTTACAGCCGGTAGCTATGATGTCAATATCTCGGCAGGTAACTATGGAGTATCTGTGGGGGCGGGTAATATAGCCATGCAGACCAAGGCGGGCACAGTGACATTGGGAGGCACCCAAGTTTCTATTAAAGCTCTAGTGTCGGCAGATATAAATGCACCTTTAGTGGGTTTAGGAGATGTAGCGACAAGGTCAGGGGTGATCACTTTTTTATCACATAAAGATTATATGACAGGGGCACCTTTAATACCCTCTTTTAAAGTGAAGGCGGGGTTATAGAATGCCTTTTCCTGCAGCAGTCGTGAGCAACACTATCGTGGCCACAGGGGCCTCTTTGGGGTTAGTAGGGGCTGACCTCACTAAGGTGGCAGGCGCCATAGCTATGACTTGCAGCACCCAATTCTTGTTACCAGGTACTGTCCAGGTAATGGCCACTGGTACGGCGGGTGCAGGTGCTATAGGGGTGTCAACACCCCCGACAGGAGTGGTACCTCAGGCGATGTCTAATGCCATAACACTGGCTGCAGCCAGTAAAGGGCTAGTAGGTACAGGGGTGGCCAGGAAGTGTGTGGCGATAAGTACCGGGATTGTTAGTAGTTTGCCCCTTCTAGTATTGACGGGGATATCCCCTGGGGTAGGAGTAGGTGCTGGCTCAGGGAAAGCTACATTATTTAATGCAGCAACATTTTATGCTCAGTTAACATCTACCATGGCAACATATGGAGCATTAGGGCAGGATAGGGATAGATGGTCTCTGGCCATAGCGGAGGGTGTGTGTAATACCCTAAATTTATCTTTAGTAGTACCGGGTTTTACTATAATTGGAACACCTAGTGTTGCTCCCGCAGCCACAGGTTTTTTAGCTAGTTTTATGTAGTAGCTTTGTCAAGGAGAATGACCGTGGATGATTTAAGGAAAATAAATGGATTGAATAAACTGGAGAACAGGGTCGTTAGGAACGCTCTTCGTAATCGACTAAACAATCCACAATCAGGTCTTCTGTTTACTAATACCCCGGAGGGGTCAGATACAGAAACTCCAGGAACATACCTCATACAATCGGAGATAACTTTAGATACATCTAGTGTGGTAGCTACTGTTACCTTTACTGAAGGGACCCAGACAGTGTCCACCACTGTTGCCAACGGGTTCTCTGGGATAGAGGCTGGGGATTTTATAAGACCCGCTACGGGGGGGATCGTTTATGTTATACAGGTAAAGGTATCAAATACAGAGTTGCTTTTAAAAAGCGCATTTGAAGGGGAGACCACAACGGGAGAAGCCCAGTCTTTTAAGTTGAAGTTTGGCAGGGCGAAACTGTATAGTTATAGGAACACAGAAGCTGTAACCTCTTTTTCTTTTGACGACAAAACAGGGGCGTATGTGCTAGAATCGGGAGCGACACGGAGCGGCCCGCACGACACAAAGGGGGATGAGTCCTTAGTCTCCTTCCGGAACGGTGTTTCTTATTACAATATACCAGGGAGCAACGAAGAGGGTCAGGCAGATATTAACATAGTAGGGATTGTTTCTAAACTTCTTCCGCCGGCTAGTGCCGACAAGCTCATAGAGACTTTTACCCCGGTACCTTATCCCTCAAATTTAACAAGACCTCAGGATCTCTCTAAATTAACCATAGGGTTGCAAGGGGGAGAATTGGTCTTTGGGGAGGACTATCTGTTATCGTACACTCCTAACCCTATCTTTGATGGGTACTTGCCTTTACCTGAGGAGGCCTCTGTAGCTAACATACATCTGTTAGAGGACTACGAGTATGAGGAGAGTGTTCAAGACTTTAAGGGGATCATAGCCCCTACGGATAGTGATGGTGCTATAACCAATGTATGGGCAGAATCTCTGACAGTAACGGAAGGGAGTACCGAGTTGGTCCCAAATGTTGACTTTTTCGGGGACGGGTTATCTGGGAGTGTCGCTGTGTTTGATAGAAAAAGTGCAGAACCTTTGGTAGGGGCGGTGCTAACTGACAAGGGGTTGTTTTACTCGGGGTTATCTGTAAAGAAAGCGGTAGTATCGTGGGAAGACGCTATCGCAGAAGATTTTGAAGGGGAAAAAGACCTAAGAGAGGGGGAGGACTTTTCGGTAAATACAGAAAATGGTGCCCTCTACCTGATCAATGGTATACAAGAAAATGAAACCCTTAGGATATCCTATTTAGTACAAGGGGCATCCTTGGAAGAATCCGTGTTGGTGGAAAGGGCGCCTACCCTACGGACGAAGGCCTTTCCCATCATACCCGGAACAGTATTCGTGGAAGTCCATAAGGGGAAAGGGTCCAAAAGGGAAATACTACAAGAGGGTAGGGATTATCAGGTGATGCACACAAACGGGGTGATATCTCTTAAGGAGGAACTCGTATCCCAAATAGATAAAATACAGGTAACGTATTCTCCTGCATTAGCTGTAGAGGCATACGTCAAGGCGTTCTCTCAGAGCTCTTTTGCCATCCGCGTAGTGGGGCTACCTTTAGCTGCTATTGATAAAAACACCATTACTTTCCCAATTCGGGAGGATGCTGATATATTGGGGGTAGTTTTACCCGGAGGGAGCACCTTTAATTACCGAGATAAAGTTAAACAACACAAGGATGCACAAATACTTTTTATAGAAGAAGGTCTACCAAGGTTAGCCCAATGGGGGCATGCTTTTGTTTCCTTTTCTATAGAGACAGGATCCCTCCCATTCGCCCCTTTAGTTCGCTACTCAAACACGCTTACAGCGGGGGTCTCTAGTAAGGTATGGGAGAGTGCCTCCCCAGCGGATGTGCCAGTAGAGACGGGGAGCATCATAAAGTTTTATAGCAGGACGAACCCTGCTATAAAAGAGTATGTAAGAGTTGCCCAAAAAGAAGATATGGATGGTTTAAACACTAGGGTTACCTTTTATCAAGAAGTAGGGAATACCGTAGGCACCTTGGCATATATGGTATCCGACGAACCCTTAGTCTTTTTAACCTCGGTGTATAATGCAGAAGGTTCCCCTGGGGGAGCTAGTGAAATCACCTTAGTAGGGGAAGCACCTTGCCGCCCAGGGTGCCTAGTAGATGTAGAAAACGCCGGGGTATATTATGTTACCTCAAAAACCTCTGTAGGGGGAAACACCTTATTGGGGGTAACACCCCCTTTGGCCAAAGAAGTGAAGCAAGGGGTGGGTGTCCTCATATCAGAAAAGCCCCTTTATGAAGAGGGTGACAACATTCTGATACCGGCTTTTCCCTTGCTAAACACACCGGTACCAGCGGTTATTATAGG
>Ga0172381_10001466_pt1 | contig 27682 bp, 35 predicted proteins | sample Leawel6488metaG_FD_119754 | JGI IMG/M metagenome (GOLD analysis project Ga0172381, IMG submission 119754) | Leachate microbial communities from a municipal landfill in Southern Ontario, Canada - Leachate well 64-88 metaG | ecosystem: Engineered > Solid waste > Landfill > Unclassified | place... | reverse complement strand
TTGGCGCGTACCGGGTCGCGCCCTCTACCCTAAAGGACTCCATTATTTTTCTAAACCTTTCTTTTATAATTCCGCCCTGTATCGGAAAGAACGGTCTTATTTAGATTGGAGCCCTTTACCTACGGCCTCCCCGTATTTAGTTGACTGTAGAAATGCCAGAAAATTCATAACGCAGTATTCCGCACGGTTATCTTTAGCCCATTCCTTAAATTCCTCATCAAATGCTAATCTTTCGGAGAATATGAGGATAGCGGGAGATTCCACGAATTTGTCTAGTATCTCTTTTCTTCTTTCCTTGGTTAATGGTGTTTGACTCATTTTCTGCTTGCCTCTCTTACTTATTTAAGTGGTCCCGGAGAGTAGAGGAGACCACCCTCCGGGACCTACACGGGGCAACTACTTATCAAACATCCATTGAGCCATGCGATCTTCTAGTTCTTTCTTAAGATGAATAAGGTGCTCACTGCTTAACCGGTCAAAAACTTCCTTTACCGTCTTACCCGGAATCTGGTAGGTTTTAGCCATCCAGGAACCGACATCGGTCCAGCCGATTTCTTCAGCCATCTTACGGAGTTCGTCATAGGTCAGTTTCTTTGCTGCTGACTGTGTCGCTGGCGGGGCTTTAAGGCCGGTAGAGGGAGAAGTAGTCGGCTCGGCTTTTTTCGTGGCCTGCGGTGGCTTTACCTCTGGTTTCCCACAACCCAGACGCTCTTCACTCCACTTAATGGCAGCCACAGCCAGAGGATGGGTCATGTCGATTACTTTGCTAATCAGCAGTTCCCCGACGAATTTCAGGGCCGACTGCGATTCGATGGAGGCGGTGTTATCCTGTTTCTGCCAGTTACCACCACTCTTTTGAGTTGCGACCGGTTGGCCGTCCTGGTAGAGCTGGACAACCTTATGATCTATAAAAGTTCCAGCCTCAGTAACACGGGTGGACGTTTCAGCGTCAACGTCTATCACGGCGTCTTTCTGGATATTAGAAAAGATACCTTTTAAAAACGTCTTGTACTTGAGTTCTTTACCATCCCCGGAACGAGCTTTAAATTCAAGTACCTTACCACCCTGGGACAGGGTAATAGGCTCTGATACTTCTAATACTTTAAGAGTGATTCTCTCTTTCACTTTATTTACTCCAGAGTGCCCAGCTTTTCAGGCTTGGGACTTACCTCATCATTTGGCATCCGTTATCGATGAAAAGGCCGTCGCTGTTTTCTTGGCACTTTCAAGTAAGGTATGAGCATCAACTAGCGTTGTTTCCATATCATCACCATTGGCCTCTATCTTGAATCCAATAACACCTTTTGCCGTGGCGGTTTGTTCATAGACAACCCGGTATTTCCCGTTAACCGTGATGTGCTTAACTTCTTCAGCCATTAAAGCAGTACTCCCATCCTTCTCAGGGATTCGTTGAGATTCGTTCGGAGGTCCAGCCGGTCCCGCTCATCCTGTAGAATCTTCTCCCGGAAGATTGGATAGGTACACGATTCGCAGTTGCCGGAACCGTTGTTAAAAAAACAATTCAGATGTTCGGGCATTTCGACCGGGCACTTAACCTTGATTGCGATCTTCGTTGATTGTGCTATAATGTTTTCCATAAGTTCCTACTCCTTTTACTTGTGGCCGGTTAGCTCGTAACTAATCGGCTTCTTGTTTATTTAACAGCTTTATGTTTGTTCTCCATGTGCCTTTCGACATTAAGAAAGTGCCGGTGACAATCAGGGCAAATACCAGCATAGATGCGTTTTGAGATTCGATTGATTTCTTTGTTCTTTTGCGTGATTTCTAATAAAGCACTATCACGCTGTTGACGAATCCTGGCGACTTCCCCTTGAGTTTGGTCTAATTGGAATTTAAGTTTTTCGGCCTCGCTTTTTCCGGTATAATGTTGAGCATGACCTCTTGGGCAATAAAAATATTCATGGTCGTTTCGTTTTCTTTCTTCAAAATCCTTTGTAAATGCGAATAAAATTCCGCAATTACAACATTCCTCTGTTACCATTTCAGTTTTCACGGCGTATTCAATTGTTGGCATCTATTCCTCCTTTTTATCCTTACGCAGGGCATCCATTACCTCTTTTTCGGTCCCGTGTTCGATAATCACTTCGCCTTTCCGATTCTTAACCTCATAGAGCGATTGGTCTTTATCGTTGACACCCCGGTAAGTGAGAGTGACAGGATTCTTTTCGACCTCTTTTAAGAGTGCCTTCCATGCCTGTCCCTTTTGCTCTATAGTCCTCATTTAGTCTCCTTTATTAGATTAGCTATGCCTACCCCGGTCGCCAGCAGCAGGGCTAGTATTTCCAGTGCCAGAATTAGCCCGTTAGTCTCATAGATATAGAATCTGCCGTAGACTACTATCACGCCGAACTGAAAGAGCAAGGTCGTAGACATGACTATCAGCATGAGCGAGGTTACGGAGCGCAGGTTCATTTGACCTCCGCGTATTGACCTTTCCTGTTTCGACCTTTAAGGCGGGCTTCTTTTTCAGCGATCACCGCTTCGAGCTCCGCCCTAGCTATTGTTCCGGGAGCGTAATCAGGATTCTCAGCCAGCGTCCGCCGCCGGCGGGCGATCCAGTCCTGGAGTGTTAATCTTTCCTTGGTACGGTTACTTGGCCGCATTAGTTTGTCCTTTCCGCCGCGACTGGCAGGCGAGTTTATCCGTACATTGAGCGACGCCCTTAACCACGGCGACCGGTAAGCGGATAGTTCCTTCACGCAAACAGTAAGCGCAAATCATTCTTCATCCTCCAATGATTCGAGTAGAGTGTAGGGAAACGCACCCCTAACACCGCTATCATCTATCGTTCCTATGAATCCCTCTGGCATGGGTATTGTATGACCGCAAATTGAACATCTGAGACTAGCTTCCTCCGGCATCTCTAGCACTGTAGCTATTCTTTCAAAGGGAGCTTTGTAACTTCCACGGTTCTCTTTGCAATTCGGACACTTCATTTCATACGAGTGATAATGTACTCTTACCCTCTGGCCGGGTTTAAAGACAGGAATGGCTAACATGACTTGCCTTCGGCTTTGGCAAGTGCCGTAGTTGCTAGTAAATACATATCTTTGAATATTCCGTCCTTATCAAGTTCGACATAATGTTTTAGTGCTTCATACAATTCAGGTGCCGCGGCAATAAGTTGAGCGTTAGCTTCATTAGTCTCACGTTCGAGGGAATAGTTAGTCGTGTATCCACCAGTATTGGCAACTAACCGATTGCCACATACGACCTGTGTTCCATCTTCGACTGTCCATTCACCTTTCGTGAATTTCATACTATCCTCACTATCCCCTTTCTCAAGGCGGCATTGGGTTTCTCATGCGTGTTCACGATCTCGTAAGAAGCCACGGTATCCGGTGGGGTGAACATCTTTGTTGCGAATCCTGCACGTTCAGGCAGGGTACTAAAGATAAGTGGACTCACCTGTTCATCTTCCCTTGACACCCACTTCCTGTTGACCTTCTCGAATGTCTGGACTTTGAGCTTGCATTGATAGGACATCTTATTTATCCTTAATTAAAATTGGACTACTTGTTGGCCCGTGTATCCAGAAACCTTCACCAACATTATTTATCCCATAACCTTTCCAGATGCCTGATATAGCCGGATATATTTTTTCGTCAAATCTTTCCTTTCTTCGTATTTCAAGATCATCCCAATGCAAAGGAATTACCGCCAACATGTCACCTTCAATACTTAGGACTCGAACGGGCTTAAATGCCTTATCAGATGGTAAAGGTAAAGATTTGCATCCCTTCCCATTCCAAAGAAGACTATGTAATGCGCTCGACATACCGGAACCATCAGTTGGTTGAACGATATCTCCGACCTTGATATCTTTTTCAATTTCATTACCACACTGAGAACACTTTGTTTTAATCTTTATATCTTTTCCTCCCTTATCTATGTGCCAGAATGTACCCTGCTACCACCGTTGCCGTGAGCAGGACAACCACGATAAGTAGAAACCAGTCGCCGCGGGTCATGGTCATTTTGATTGCCCCTCTTTCTCAACTTTATCTCGGAATTGTTTCAGTTTTTCACTTGCTAAAGGAGATGGGCTAAAATAACCCGCTTCCCAACGAATTATAGTTAATCGGGAAACGCCCAGAATTTTAGCGAAGTCTGCCTGTGTAATTCCCATGTGTTTTCTTAAATCTTTAATGTCCATGCACCAGATGATACACGATGTTAGCATACGTGTCAATACCCCAAAATTACACAAATTTGCGTAGTCCCAGAAAACCAAGAAAAGTCCGTAACCGGGTTAGGGTTACGGACTAGAACTATCAAAGGGCCTAAACAGGCTATCACAGGACAGGCGATCAGGGGTCGGCCAGAGTAATCCCACGGGCAAGGGTTAAATGAAGACTGGCAAGTGCCATTTTCGAGGGGTTAGCCTTTAAATAGTGGTATAATCACATCCTTAACTAAATAAGCGATTGCCGTACCTATCGTAATAATCCCTCCGGCGGCACCTGAGTATAATAATGGACGGCTAGGTTGTTTTACTGTCTTATCCGATTGGCAGTTTTGACATTGATTACATGGTAACTGGTTAATGGTTTCCGCAATCCCGGATATGTCTTTTCTTGTTTGGCGGGATTCACTCGCTAACGCCCTCGTTAATGGGTCGGCGTTTTCAATAGCTTTCTGAAATTCCAAATCATCTAATAATCCGTCAGAGGCCATCGTCTTCCCCTTTCTTTCAGCACTGACAATATTTTATGCCCGCCATCGGTATAGACAAGTATCCCGAGGGCTTTACAGAGATCGGTTATCAGGGGGCAATCATATTTTGATGCCATCGGTTTACCGGCATCCTCGCAAAACTCCATAACTAACTCAACACAGTGATACCGGTTATCCAGCATCCGGGGAATCCGGCGGTTAAATATATGTCTAACTAAGTATTGAAATGCAGTCCAGAAATAAGCATTAATATCATAAGGTTTACCCAAATGGTCCTCAACCCACTGCTTTAAGAAGTTGGCATTAATAGGCTCATTGAACCACCTGTAAGCCTGTTGTTTATCCAAAGGAATACTATCGATCGGCTTTTCTTCTACACCCGGGCCCAATGCCTCCAGGACTATCGCCGTCCGGCCATAACCTGAGACCACGAGCCGGACATGCCAGGGCTTGCGTCTCAGGCTGCGCCACTGAGAATCAAAGAGACTGATAAGAAAAGATATAACCCCGGCCACCGGGCCGGACTTATCACACAAGATGATGTCTCCGGCCCGGACTTCCTCAATGGGGATTTTACGGTTCATAAAAGCCTCACTTTCCAAGTTACGGTGAGATTTTTCTTACGCCTGAACAGACTAATGAGCCACTTCCACATCAGGATACCACTATCGTCCAATTGGCTGTAAGATCGGCTTTAACAGGCGGGAGTGGAACAATCTCAGGAATAACAAATTCCTGGGTATCGCTGAAGGGATTAATGTCATTATTTCCCGCGAAGATAAGTTCGGCTGAATAAGTACCTAAGGCAGAGTAATTTGCCGCCTGAATGAAAACCTTGTTCGGGTCCACGGTCGCTGTGAGACTATCAACTGTACCGTCGGGCTTGGTTATCTTGATTGTGAGTGACAGACCGGTTACAGGTTTATCACCTGCGTCAACCGTACCGCTAATGGTTACCGTCCTGGATACCACCTCCGGTATTGGTTCGAATGAATCGGGTATCTGACTCATATAGGTTTCGAAATTGCTGGATAGTGAGCCCATTGACTCACAGCAGTAAGCAGCGTCAAAACCGTAATTGATAGCATTAATAGTAGCTTGAGCATTGAATGAACCTGAATAATCTAACACCCAACACTTCGACTCATTAATGACTTCAATGCCCCTTGGGGATTGTCCACCATCTCTACTAACATACTGTTCACTAACCAGTATCCTGTCAACTAACGGAAATACATTAGCTGACATACGGGATACTCTGTCAGACTCGTAATCAATAGAGAAGTTGAGAACCACAAATAAGCCTTTGCTCTTTGCATAGCTGGTGTAGTATTCGATAGTAAGCCCTTTCCACGATTCAGCTACGGATGCGTTCCAATGTTCTCCGGTACTTACAGCACGTATGGGATGACCATTGTAATTCCCACCAGCAGCAGACCCCGGTGATGCAAGATATCTGTCACAATAGGCATCACTGTTATAAGGTGGATTCGGAGTATAAATTCCGCCCTCATCGAAAAATACACCTTTGAAACCTTTGGCAACAGCCTGGTCTATCAATGCCTTTATTCCACTTGGTGTCTTATCTGTAGTATCGTCAGCGTTCCAGATAAAGCCTCTCATCCCGCCGGCGGGGATATATGCACATAGCATTATCCCCTTCGAAAGAAGTTCGGCTATATCAGTATCGGGGATCGATCTCCATACACCAATATCAGATACTACCCATTTGGGCTTAGCCGCAATAAATCTATTTTTTATACTAGTTGACCAACCGCCGTAATAAAATACACAGACTGGCTTCATAAAACCCTCCTAAACCGGTTTTAGTAATCTTGTGACCGTGATTTCTGCGTGAGTAACGATGATCTGCTCGGTGGTAGACACATTCGAAGTGGTACCGTTACATTCGAGGAAATAGGCCTTGTCGGTGGCTATCGTAGTGTCGTCACAGTTGGCCGCCGAGTCAAAGTTGCCATCCGCCGTGACCTGAGTAATTGCTCCATTAGTGATGTCGGTCGTAGTAATCGGGTCGGCCTTGTTAACCATGACCAGCTTACAATCGAAAGTTACGGTATCGCCACCACCCTCCACCACGTCCCCGATGATGTTATAACTCGTGATGATATCCCCTACTTTAAGCCCGGAAAGAGGTATCCAGAACTTCTTAGCACTTTTATTAGCTGCGAGTTTCACCCCTTCAAGTTGGGGAGTCCAGTCTGTTCCGGGGGCCGGACAGACAAAGGTATTGAATTTCATTGGGACGGATGCGATACCGGTGCCGGCCACGATATCGGATGCTCCGATAGTTTCCAGAAAGGCATTAAAGTTAGCGGCGGTAGGTATGTCCCCTGTAACATATGCGGGTGAATGTCCTGGCATATTAGACCTCCTAAATCATGTCGCCTATTTGAGATACCCCGATAATAAGGGGGTGATAGCCAATGCAGTAATAACCGATCATCCCGTATCCGATAGTGAACACGGCTTTATAGTTTGCAGGCGTAGTGTTAGTGGTTGAGGTTTTTACCGACTGCCTGGATAGTTTGTAACTTCTGTCTGTCAGGTCGTTAGATTCCACCCTATTTCTCCGTGAAGATAGTCCGGTAACCTTTGTCGGCGTACCATATTGCCCACGTCTTAAAGTCAAGGCTTTTAACGTTGAGCGATTTAATCAGGGCTTTTTGTTCTGCTCCCGAGTGTTGCTGTAGCCACTTCCCGTAATCGGCTAGGGTAAGGTTTTTCCAATCATTAGCCGGAGTCTGAGTATCCGCGGCTTCGGTGGTTACAACCGGCGCTCTGGAGTAAGTCGGGAGAATATACCGGTCCATTCCACCTCTTTGAAAGTCCAACTGATAGACCATATTGGGTCCGGCGGAGAAGTACCTTGTCAGGGAAGTAACCCTTGCTTCGGTAGATAAGGCCGAATTAAACGTCCGGTCGATGCCGTAGACATAAGTTGAGCCGATTCTTGCCCTTGCTCTGAAATGATAAGTTGTACCTGGAATCAGATTATTGCCAATTACTTTATAAAAAGTCCCACTTGAGACCATTCCTTCTTCTAAGGTCTCGTTTCCATATCCTGTCGTCAGTCCCCACTCAAAAGAGACAAAACCCGTTTCCGCTCCGGTATTGATTAGAGTACCGTTGAGTTGAGCAGAGGTTCCGGTGAGGTTGGTAGCGGGGTCGGTCGTGACTGAGACTGCGGTAGTCTCAAGAATCAGTTCAGGGTGCCTATTCTGTATTTGGGTATATCCCCACGGTTGTATATTGGAGATTTCAGTGTAGTAATTGTCAGGAGGAATTGCACCGCTTATGTCGTATGATGCCTCCCTGATACCTAAACCTATACGTCCTGATGCAATGGCAGAATTTATAGCTGTGATTGCGGCGGTATTCAGGGTAAAATCATTTGGGTTACTTTCACCAGTCAGTATGTCGGCATATGCTATGGGAGTTGCAAATGCTACAGAACCAAAATTTTGAAAGTCAGCCATCGCTGGAGAGGTAGGATTTGAAGGTGTAAACAGTACAGGAGTGAAGGTGGGAGTCGCCGAAGTACCCTTGGTTTTTGATAAATTATAAATTCTTAAAACACCGCTAATGATGGTTAATCCTGATAAAGTGGTTGTCGGGAAGCTAAAATAACCCCGTTGTAACTTCATCCATTTATCACTACCAGCAGGAAGGCTTCCACCTCTAAAGCCAACAAGTAAAGTAGCACCACCATTACTAATATTGTTTCCTGTTCCGGCACGGATAACTGACCATGATTCTACTGGGTTTGGCTCACGGGAAATATAACCAGAAATGTCTGCGTGTATTGTAGTTGTCATTTAATCACCGCTGCCCTGTCCAGCAATTCCATGCTCAGTTCCATCGGTACGACCGTTCGACCACCGAAGTTCATGGCCCGTAACTTACTTAAAAGGGCTTTGGCGTAATTATCACAGTCGGCATCGGAGGTCAGCGATTGGGCCAGTTGTATGTCGAATGAGTTCATGTACTGACCTGTGTAGGTTGTATGTCCTGAATCATAATCTTCATCGGCGTAGGCATCGCCGCGGTTGAAAGTTAATTCTTCACCTTCCTGGATATTCCCGAATACAATTATCTGAGAAGGCACGTTGGGTGATTTAACGTCTGAGTTCTCGTAGAAAGGGTGTCCCTCAGAAGAATGGCGATAGAAAGTCTGATTTACCGCGTCCGAGTCTTGGGGAAAGACGACCTTGAAATGCAGGTCCGGTTGGGGAATCAGGTAGCAGTTGGTCATATCTATCAAGTCTTTGACTTTCGAACCGATGGTTTCGTAGTTACCATTTACCGCATCGGGATTCAGGTAAATTTCTTCATAATCAGTAGGCCAAGGGATAAGGGTGTTTATAATCCCATCATCTACTGTGAGCGGGTCGAGTAACCACGTTAAGCCGGTGGCCGCCGAAAACATGGTTTCAATGAGGTATTCAAGACATCCGTAGACAGTCTTGTTCTTGAGCATCCCGTAATCATCCTGATAATAAGGTGCGTTTCCGAGACATGCCTTGTGTTCGTACATGACCGGCCATGAACCGATGAGTTGAAGGATCGCCTGATGCGCTCCGCCGGACTTCGAAGTACGGATAACGTCCCAGTGATACTTGACCCATTGGCGGGATACTTCGACCGACTCAAGACCGGATGAGGTTAAAAGTCCGTATTCGAGATCGACGTAGTAACCGGACAGGTCGGGGATATTATCATCATCGTTTCCAAATACAATGACACATGATTCATCCGGCTTGCTGTTACGTCCTCCGAAGGACTCTTTATGATTTAAGGTGAGCATCTTATTAGTGGCCGGAGTAGTGGGATTGAAAGTGTAATCATAGGTCGGGGTACCGGTCTTATGGGTGAAGATACACTTGATGTAAGGTCTCTTAGCTCCGGCTACCGGATATCCTGTAGTCTGGGCGGTTTGGAGGTCGGCGGATAAAGTTCTCATTATGACCTCGCATAAACATGAGACGTTCGATTTTTCACTGGAGCTAGTGCGGAGATTTTACGAACAGCATCCGTTTCCTGATTTCTGCCCCATGATTCCATGACCTGACCCGCTCGCATGATCTGCAGTTGGTGAGCGGCCTTCTCCAGACTTGACCGGCCTTCCTGCATCCGGGTTTGAGCGACACTTAACTCCGTCCGGGCATCACCGAGTAAACCGTTGTTAGCAGACAGCCGGGTATTGGCCTCCATGACGTATCCCTGCGCTTCCTGTAAGTAACCTCCGGCGGCCCTTAGCTCGGCAATACAGGTATTTATATAAGAAGTGTTGATTGCGGTGTGGGCGTTCGATTCCTCGATGTATCCCTGTGCTTCTCTCAGCTTAGAGATACCGGCTTCCAGTTCTTTAGAACCGAGAGCAAGATAGGCAGAGTTAAGGTTCTCTTCGGCGGTGCCTTCCTGAAAATATCCTTGTGAGGAGCGGAAATACTCTTGAGCGTTTCGTAGACTACCAAGAGCGTTATTCAGTAAGGCCTGGTTGGCCGCGGCGTCGGCCTGTGCTTCTTCTAACTTAGCCTGTGCTTCTCTAACCTTAGCCAGTCCGGCGTTAATCTCACCACTGGCAAGTCCCAGGTCTGAACCGGCGTTGCTGAAATCGGCGCTGGACTTTTGAAGATATATCTGCCCGTTGGTAGCACGAGCGTTCCCGGCCCCGATCTTGGCGGCGGCCTGGTTCTGAAAATCAGCCGCGCCTCCGCCGTCAGTAACGGTGTTATTAAGACTATTAGCGGACGTAAGGGCGGTGTCGGCATCATCGACTTCAGCGTTCATCAGGTCGAACTCAGCATCGGCCTCCGTAATGGCAGTGAGTCCAAGTCCGACGGCGGTCCTGGCTGAACCAATATCAGTGATTCCCTGAGTGACCCTTGCCGCAACCCCGCTGGTAGCCGTCCCCGCCGCGGTGATGGCGGCGGCCATCTTGTCGGCTTCGGTCTTACCATTAGTGGTAGCAGTGAGCGATAAGTTAATCTGAGCGTCGATTTTATCAAGTTCGGCGTCGGCCAAGGCAATAATCGCTGCTACCTTATCGGCCTCTGTCTTGCCTAAAGCGTAATCAGCTAAAGCCGCAGTGACACGGGCGGCCATGGCATCTAAAGCGGTCTTGGCCGCGTTTAAAGCGGTGGGTGAATCTGAGAGTTCAGTGCGACCGGACCCGATATCAGTCACCATCTGGGTAAGCCGGGCCCCGATCTTATCCACTTCAATGTTAGCGGTATCGAGGATAGCAGAGACTTTGGCCGCTTCCGTCCGTCCCGACTGGATATCGGAGATGGCTCGCACAGCGATTGCGTCAATCTTGGCGATGGCATCGGTACAGAGAGTGACCGAGGTAATAGCCGCCTCCGACTGCTGATACAAGGTCATGACTTCGGTAATCGCACAAAGACCGGCCGCCAGTTGAGCGACAAGAGGTTCTAAAGAAGGTGTGAGAGTCGAACCGGTGAAAGTAACGACTGTATCATTAGTCACGTCCGATTCAAGAGGCGGATAGAAGGATATAGTCGCCGCATTACCGGAGATTGTGGCATCCGCAGTCACACGATACGTACCTCTCGTGTTCGCAATCGTGAATTCCTGCTCGGCCTCGATGGTACCAGTGGATTGCAGACCATCAAGCACCATGGAAGTCGCCCCGGCAGAATAGCCGGCTAAGAGGTTAACCGCCCCGGCGAGGTCGGTCAGTTGCGAAATCTTGTGTTTGACTTTGAACCATACCAGAACTTCGGTGTTGGGTTGAGTGAGACCTGAGGTTACGGGTTGGGAGTCTTCCACGGAATCGACAATGATTGTTAAAATGTCTCCGTCTATCGTGAAGTTCCGTTTTGTCCCCCTCGGATATTCTAAATGATCGATTCCTTCTTCGCCTTCGAGTCGATCCGTGATGTTGGATATATTTAGTTGAGTGTTCTCAGTGCATCCGGGATTGAATATCTCGTAGTATTCCCCGGAGGCCATTATGTCTTTAGAAAGTCCGACCTGAGAAGTCGAGGAATAGGAAATAATGACCGCCCAGGTCTGATCCGTGACGTTGTGGATTTCCTTGCCAACGTCGGAAGATGAGAATGGAGCGTTTGAATCGACCAGGTTCCCGGTAGAAGTGGAAGTTGATCTTCCCGTACGTGATTCGATGTTAAACGATTCCCTCCGGATACGCGGGATGTGCCTTGTAGTTTCTCTTAGCGCATCCGAAATAGCATCGTCCACGTCGGCAGAGGCGAAGTTGGTACTACCCGTATCTTGGAGATTACGAAGGACTTTGGCTTTGAAATTAGCGTAATTCATGTTACCCCTCCGGGGTTAGTTTCGATTCTCAGTAATCTTTCAACTGTTGGACGGTCATTGAATGAGAGGCGTTGACTACTTCTTTAGATACTTCGGATTCTTTCTTGCGACCCTCTTTGACCGCGATGGCAAGGCACATGAAACCGCGTATGGCTTTACTGGTAGCTGGCATTGATTCACCCCTTAAAATGGAAAAGCCGCCCATCAGGACGGCCTTTAAGGTTGCGTTTGAGAGCTAGGCACTGAGTAGATGTCGTTCGGATTGGAAGGTCGATACTACTTGACTGGCAGACCAAGCAGAACCAAGAATGCGGGTAAAGTCCATCATACCAGAGTAATAATGATTCGCCCAGGGGATAGCCCCTAGAAATAGATTAGCTGCACTTACATGGATATCAAAGTTGTAATCCCCTATCGCTTTCTGCACCCCATTTACATAAATCCGTTGTTTACTGTTGTCACAGGTGGCGACGATAAATTTCCATTTATTTAGTTCGAGTTCTCCCGCCCCTGTTTGTATGCTAACCTCATCACTGTCATCACCCTTGCGAAGAAAAAACATGATATCGCTTCCGGCATCACCTAACTCTATAGCGTAACTCTTGTCGGCAGCGTCCCATTTGGCAATGAAGTCTTTACGAGCCTGTAATAGTGATGGGCAAAGCCATGTAGCCAATGTAATCCCGGTTGTGAGATTGAGGGATGCGCCATTGCCGCAATTGATTCCATCACCACCAAACCCCTGTAAACTGATGGCATAACCTGCGGCGGCGGTGTAATCGTTCTGATCCCCTGCATCAATGCTTTCACCGAGATAATAATAAACGCCACTCCCGGCACTACCGGTATACTCGATACCACCTGTGTTTGCGTAATATCCTATGAAATCGCCAGCCACAACGGGAAGTGTCAAGCCGGTAAATCGCTGTAACGATCCGGCAGTTACCGCACCAAGAGTGACGGACGCCCTGCATTTGTAAGTAACACCGCTGACAAGGTAGAAAGTGCCAACCTGTAATGATGTGACGTTATTCCTTGCCCAAACATCAACACCGTCAAGATTACCTGTGGCGTTCGCAGGATTGGCGAGATCAATTACGGTGTATCCATTTGAAAAGCCCCCCTCCCTCGATACCACGCTGCTACCGCAATCTATCGCTGTAAATTTGTTTGCAATCGCGCCGCCCGGCAACCTCTCCCACGTCGCCCCCGTTATCGTGCCGTGATTACCAAAGCCACTCCTATCCCTGATGGTTGTAGAGGGGGCATCATCCTGACCGGGAAGCCACAGGACACAGGACGCAGGAGGTTCCCACTTTACTCCGTTGTTTTTACGCCCCTGCATGAAGGGCTTAGTAAGTAATTTGTTCATGGTTAGTCGTCCATGTCGGCGGTTAGACTTACCGAGATAAACTTACCTGCACCTTGTGTGAATGCATCGAGGGCGATTGCCACAACGTAGACAATGGGAGTATCAAAGGCAAGGGGAAGATTACCCGTGGTTGATGGAGTAGCTATAGCAACAGAAGTACCGGTTCCTAAGTCTTGAAGCCCCGGCATTACGATGCGTCCTAGATAATAAGGGAGATCAGCTTCAATTGGGCCGGTATTGGCGGCATGGTCATCCAGTTCACAGGTAGGAGGTCTGGAGTAGAGATCAAGGGCGATACGCGCCGTTAGGGCGGTGGTCTCACTAACTACGACGGCCTTTGTAATATAACCTGTGCCGCCAAAGTCAAAGTCAAGGTCAGTCCCTTCTCCGTTGGAGGCACTATTGGATATTACATCTTCAGCATCATAAGCAGAAGCCGCTGCCACATCCCTTTGCTGTCTGACTGTATTACAATGATTGATTGATTCGGGCTTTAAGGGAACCGCGACACCGTTCAGCTTCACATCAGCGACGTATGCAGCTTCAAACGTCCCGGAGGCTTCCCAGCCGTACTCAAGGGTGATCCGGTAGATGGTCCAGTTCTTAAACAGTGGGTCGGCTTGAAACTGACTCCAGGTGTATTGAGTCCCGGCGGTCAGTCCAGTTCCCGTAGTATTCTCACCGTAGAAGAACATGCCTCCAGTTGTGGGAGAAAAGCTGAAAGCATTCCAGCCGGAGGATTTTACGAGGTCGGCATGACCGCCGAGTTGGGTAATCTCCGCCCGTTTATCGAAGTCGTTGGGATCGTGTACCCAGACGACGATATTGACTCCCATGGTCTCGGTGTTGGTCATGTAGTACGACCAGAGAGCCCGACTGAATTCGCTGACAAAGATTTCATCAACGGGGATATTCAGCCGTGCCCAATCGGAACCGGTTTGTACCCCGCCGACTAATTCTGCCAGCCAGCCAGTGGAACCTTTCTGGTCGAGGGGAGAGGTAGAGCCGCGCTTCCACCTGGCAGAACCATTGCCACTTGAAGAGAGGGAAACGGGGCCGAATAAGGGATTAGCCTGTCTACGTACGGGAATGGACATTTTGCACCTTCCTTACTTACTTTGGGTGAGTACCAAGCCCTCACCCACGGCGGAGATTCATTTCTTGGTTTTTTTCTTTTTCGGGGTGTTAGTTTTATCTGGTTTTCGCGGCCAGTCCGGGTGTAATTTACCCATCTAGCACCTCCTTATTGTTCGACCGCATCAGCGACAGCGGCGTGAACGTTGGGATTGTCGTCGGTTTCGTTGTAACAGGCGATGGTGTTGTAGACGTTTGCATCATCTACCGTGAGGCCATTGGTCTTGATACCGCAGAGGACGAAAGTTAACTCGTTAACGATGGCGCCGGAGCATTCAAACCCACCTACCAGGCGGTAGCCCCAAAATCTGACCCGGTCATCGGTGGACTCGGTGATATAGTGGACCAGTCCTTCGATGGTATTTCCCTGACCGGTGGCGTAGATGCGGATGGAGTCACCAGCCGCGCCCGATCTATTCACGTCGATAGCGTGGTCGGTCGCTGTTTCCGATTCGATGTCCACATTCTGGAGGTAGAGGTTGATGCGCTTGCCGACATTTTTATTATCGACTTGCAGACCAACCAGTCCGTCCCCGTGGGAGAGTCCAACACCAATCGTGGCCGACCATGTAGCAGAGGCCGCGGCCGGGTCGATACTGATAGCATTTGCGGTGACGGCCTCAACAGTGACCGTACCGGGGATTAAGGATAAAAGTTTCACGCCGTTGACATCAGGCCAGGTCACATCTTCCGCGTAAGTACCCGGGAAGCAGATAACGATCTTCCGGGTAGTTGTGACCAGGCTCATAGCCTTGGTGATAGTAGCGTAGGGAGAGATGATGGAACCGGTCCCGTTGGTATCGGAACCGTTGGGATTGACGTAGATTTTTTCTTCCGTCGAGGTAGGGACTAAACGAAGTTTATGTTCAATGAATGTTTGTAGACCTTTCCAGAACATCGCTATTTAACCTCCTTTTAGTTAAATAGTGGGGAGACTACATGCCTCCCCACTATTAGCGAATTACGGGTTTAACGGGGGTTGGATGGCAATAAAGGCATCGATCTTACCGGCGGTCACTTCCTCAGTACCGTAGGTTGTTTTAAGTCCAAGGTACTGCTTAGTTATCAGTCCGGCTGGGAGGGGTAAAGCAAATCGTTTACCGGCAGTCAAGGCAGTCACCAGAATGGGTTTGGTCTGGATGACAACAACCGAACTGGCGTCGAGGGTGGTGTCGTCTTCCTCGATGACGGCAAAGACCACCGTACCGGTGGAGTTACCAGAGGTAAAAGCGGTCGTCACATTGACTACCATGTATAGAGGGGTACCGGAGCCGGGATCGCCAACTACACCGCTTAAGTTGATGGCGTAGTTGGAGTAGTCAACTGCAGCGGAGGCCCCGATCATTTCCTGGTTATCGCAGACTTGAAGTTCTTTATCGATCATTTTCTTCTCCTTTAGCTTACGGCCGATTCGTCGGAGGTCAGGGCGTCACATACTCTTACGGGGACGCCCAGGAAGTTGACGATAGGCTCGCCAGCCGGTTTTTCGATGGTCAGGTTAACGTTGGACTTATTCTGGGCCTGGACATGGAGATATTCGGCGATGGTCTTATTGCAGTAGAAGAAGGTTTTCGCCATATTCCCCAGGGAGGTTGTGGGCCGGGCGTAGTAAGCAGAGACCATCTTCCGCATGATATCGGCCCCGGTGGCCGCATCGTCGCTCAGGTCCGATACATCGATGTTGGCGATACGGATCACGTAGCGGTAATCAAGTAAGGCAAGGCCGAGCTTCCACTGAAACTTAGTCACGTAGGCGGTGTACATGAGTCCGTTGGAGTCGGTGACCAGTTGTTTACCCATGTCCTCCGAAGTAAGGCCGGCCTTAGTGCCTTTGGGGTAGATCAGGGAACAGGTTTTCGGTCCCCATGTGATGAGCCAGATGGAGGTATTGTCACTTCCGGAACCGGAAGCACTCTTGATCTGGGACGAATAGTCACCCGAAAGTGAGTTGTAACGAGGTTCCAGACCGTGCATCTTCTCCGGAGTCGTACCCTGATTGCCCTTAAAGATGGCGGTAGCTACGGATCCGTTCATGCCGGAAATGAAAGCGTTGTCTTCCGATGCCCGGAACATGGCCTGATCGCCGTTGAGGGAGGCCACATCCACATCGATCTTTGAATAAGCTTCCAGGATTCCGCAAACATCGTCACGCTGGACGGTAGTGCTTTTCTCAGGAGCGACGCCGTAGTTTAACAGTCTCCAACTACCCGTGGGTTGGGTTGCCCGCTGCGTACTTCGATGTCCGGTGGGTAAGTTACCCTCGAACACGTTGGCATCAGCGATGACAGGATTCGAGGCCGCCAAGACCTCGATAATTTCATCAATACCCCCGCCCGGTTTTTCACGTTTGGCGTAATCGAGCAGGGTGAGATAAGTTGCGCCTATTGCAGTTGCCATATTTTCTCCTTAAGCTATTTGTACATGGATGGATAGCGAGCCTTTAATCTCGCCGCTTCGTCGGTTTCACCTTTACCCATCGTCACACCCGAGTCCACATGGCGAGGTTCTTCTTTTTTGACCTCGGCCTTAGTTCCTTTCTTGGGATAGAGGTCTTCGGCAATCTCTCGTATCGAATCTTCCCGGGCCTCGTCGTCAGCTGCCTCCAGGACATCCTTATTCTTACGGGCGAGGCGTTCGAGTTTCACCGGGTCGGCCCCCTCGAAGTCGCCTGACACCTTAAGACAGGCGGTGGCGATCTGATGTTCACGGACGGCCTGTAGTTGGGGTGCCAGTTCGTTCTTCTGCTTCTGGAGGTCCTTCTGGAGAGTGGTGTTTTCCTTCAGCAGTTTGGTGAGCCGGGTCTTGTCCTCATCATCCACCGCCATTTCGTCAAGGGCTTGTTGGAGTTTTTCATTCTCCGCCTTGACATCAGCCAGAGCCTCGTTAATGCGAGTCTCGGCTTTCTTTTCGGTGGCGGTGAGGACTGACTTATGCGTACGACCCTGCTTCATGAGGGCGTCGGATACTGCCTTTTCGACCTCTTTAAGATGTTCTTCCTGGGTGTAAGTCCGGGTCTTTGCCTCTGAAGTCCCGTCTTTACCGTCAGAAGCTATATTCTCTTTCGCCTGAAGTCCCGATCCAGACGGATTCGAATTAGTATCCTTTCCGGTTGTGTTGGGTTCGTCCATAAGGTCTTTACCTCCTAAAACAAAAAGCCCTCACGTTAATATTCCGGAGGGCTTAAAAGGGACTTATTCAGTTGTGCTATAATATTCAGTTATGGATATGATAAAAAGTTTTCTGGATAGACCAAAGACCTATACTGTGGTTGCCCTTGCGGATGTTAGGATTGCTGATGCAAGAATTTATCAGGCAAAAGCATATATACGAATAGCCTATGACGAATATGAAGCTGATTTAAGATTCATAGATAGTATGTGGCTCGGAGTCAACGACTAGATTCTCCTATTTCAAACCTGTTTGGAGTTCTTTATGACTGAATATGAAAGAAAAGCTTATTTATATATGAGGCGTTTAGTCTGGGCCGGTCCTAACCGTTTTCAGAGATGGTTTTGGGATTTGTATTATAAGTTCCGATATTAGATTACGATAAGTACCAAGGTGAAAAGCATGTTAAATTATTACTGTTTTACATGTGGTGAAGAAACCCCTCACGAGACTGTAACCCTAATCGATTCAGAGGGGCATTCCTATGAAGCCTATAAATGTACATGCGGTGCCCTCATCGATAAAGGCATTGCCGACCTTTATAGTTCACCTTCCGAATACAATATGTTTATGAAAGGTGCTAAAAAATTCGGAGAGGTTTGCGCTAACTCGGTGGTACAATTACTCCAGAGATAATTACTTCTTCATGGTCGGGTATCTATCATTGAGTCGCTTCTCTTGATCGTCTCCCATCAGGCACATAGCGTCGGTCATGGCTTTACCCTGCTTTTCGATCTCTTTCTTGCAGGCGGCATAACGCTCTTTATCGTTCATGATCTCCATGGCTCTGACGACAGTCCGGGCGTCTTCCTCGGCACGCCAACGCTTTTCTTCTGTATCTTTAGCTACTATTCCAGCCATAACATGCTCCTATTTCAGATTTGTCTGTATCTCTTTCACTAGGCAGTCCCGGCAAACATCGCCTGAAAACTTGCCGTCCAGCGAAACGGTAAGAACAACTCTCAACCTTTCCCCCTGGAGTTCATTCTTGTTGTTGCCGACGTAACTCTTATCGGTCGGTTTGCCGCAGAGATCACAGTATTTCTTGTCCATAATTCCTCCTATTTCGTCATGTAGGTTTGTTCCTTGAATCTCGGGATGGGGTCATCCTGCAACTGGAAAGGTGACTGTACGAGTTTCGCCTTTAATCCGCAGACACACTTTATATCACTAAGCTCAGAAAGGCGGCGGGTGACTTCAAACCGGCCATGAACCGGACACTCTACTTCAAATACCGGTAAGGTAGACTCCTTTTGGTTCGCATTTGACAGAGGGTGGTAGAATGGAGGGTATGAAAAAATTAGTTATTTTAGTAATGATAGGATTGGCGGTTTTAGTTTTTGGTTGTGATAATAGAGTCCAAGAAAGTAATTTACAGCAAACAACGCAGACTCAATCATTAGTGAGAACTTTAACCAGTGCAGAACCAACACTAACTATTCCCCTTAATGCTGGAGATAGAGTTGAAATTGAAGTTAAAAAATTAAGTGATGGTACTATACTGGCTAATATCACAGATCCATTCGGAAATGTGATCGGCCAAACTGCAAGAGAGCAAATATTAAATACTTACTATAATTTGAAGGGACTTCCAATAATTGAATCAGGGAATATGAGAAATAAACAAACCTATCCTTGGTATTTTTCTTTTATTGCATCAACCAATGGCAATTATGAATTGAAAGTGAAAAGGGAGAGTCTTAGTCGCTATGTGCCCTTGAATCCCATGCCCCAACTTCTCTTAACCGCCATAATAACCCCTAATCCATAAATCAGGAGTTTCGTATGATTACTACAGATGGTTTGGCAACTCAACCTATCTGGTTAGATATGTTAGGGATTCTTTTCTGCCTTGCGTTATTTTTTGTCCTGTATAAGATTGGCAGTATTATCGAAAAACACCGGTCTAAGAAACGCCCCTAAATCCCCGGTGCCTTCGGTGCCCTGATACTCATACCCATCTTTGCTTTCGGGAAACTTATTTTTTTAGTTGATGTCCGGCTAATACTTGGCGCGCTGCCGAAAGATGCAGTAGATGTACTACCTGTAGACCTTGATGCCTGATAACTACCACCGCTTGTACTGGCCTTCTTTTTAGCCAGTGCCTTCATCCCCCCTTCTTCCTGTAACCACTTATCGAAGGTAGGATTGGCTTTTCGGTAATCATCACGCCAGGTGGCCTTAGACGCTTCTTTGTGTGCCTTACGGTATGCTTCTTTCGCCTTGTCGGTGGTTAGTTTATGATATTCCGTCCATTCTTTGAGGTACTTATCAGGTAACTCTCCGGCGTCTACCTGAGACTCAGCCATGTTAAGGTAGGACGATCCGGGGAGATCGTAGTAGTCGAAGTAGGATTTCCAGAGTGTTTTATCGGAAGGGAACCGCTCAGTACCATCGGTGTCAGGCTTGAACCCCCTGATAAGATTGAGCGGTATATTATATTTCGTGGCTAACTCTGAAACCTTGGTGGCTATTTCCAGGTTTCCGTATTCTGTCCAGTCCGACCATTCACCGGCAAGAAACTGGCCTGCTACGAAGTCCGGGTGTGAGTCTGCATAATCCAACTTTTCAAGTGAACTTAAATCGGTATCAAAAGACTGTTTTTCCTCTTTATAATTCCAGACGTATGAGGCTAACGGAGATAATTCAGAACGCTGTTTATCGTTTAGCTTCTGAGATAGATAATATGTATCTTTAATTAAATCGGCAGCGTCATAAGTCCAGTCTTTGGCTTTAAGTTCTGCGATCTTATCGGTACTTGCTTTATTCTTGATTGCTTCATCCATTGCTTCTTTCATGGCATCGGAATCTTGTGCGCCCATCTTACTGAGTAACGTCGGATACATTTTCTGTGCCACTTCAAACGGTGGAGGGTCTCCTACCGCATATTCGCTAAAGATAATATTCTCCGGTTGACCTTTGCGAATTGCCTTCTCCAGTTGAATTAAGTACGGGGTAGGAACACCTAGCGCCTCTCCAGAAGTCTTAGCGAAGTTTTCAAGAGCGGATACCATATCATCGACTGTTAATTCCTTGTCAGGGTCTTGCCATTTATTCTAGATACCCCGAATCTTAGAAATAAGATTACCGGTGTCATTTATAACGGAGGTTGCCGGAGACGGTTGATAATCGAATGGTTCCCCTGCTATTTTATCCCCTAAGTTTTGAGCTATTTGCCCAATAACTAACAGGTCATTAATGGGGCCTAGTAACACCGCCCTTGCTTGCCTGTCTTTTTTGAATTGGAATCCATCGGAAACAAACTGGAATATCGCAGGCATAACAGCCCAGGCTAATGCTACCGATACTGCCGCTTTTACAGGATTACCACGTCCATACCTGATATCCCTCATATTGTTGGCAATGATCTGGAAGTATTTATTCGGTTGGTTCTGGAACATGGTCATTGCTTTCCAGAAACTCCCGCCGCTTTGAAGTGTGGAAAGAGTATCAATTGCCGACGTGTTTTGAGTTCGGTCTACCGCCATCCCGGCTTCACGCATGGCGTCTACGTCGGATAATCCCTCTTTGAGTCCCGCCTTGTATTTAGCCCACCATCCGGGTACTACACCTGCCTTGTCTCCGGATTCCATCAAAGCATACGTCCAATCCTTAACTGATCCTTGACCGGAGAAGGCGCGGCGATACAAGTTCATGCTCTTGGCGGCGGCGATGTCACGTTCCATGCCTTGCGTATAACGCGTATTAAGGTATCCCGACTTAATTGCTTTACGGTAATTAGCTATCGGATTCTTGTAAAAGTCTGCGATTCCAAGCGTTAAATCCTTTACACTCATCTCAGACAAAAACATCGGAAGTGTCGTAACCTGCTGAAGTGCAATGTTAGGTTTAAGTCCGAGTATAGAACGGGAGAAATTGGCACGTAGTATATCAAGGGCATGAACGGTATGTTGCCGATCAACTCCCGCCTTAGCGAATCTGTCTATCAGCGTATCGACTTGGCCTAGTATATCTTTACCATGATACTGAATGATTGCGTCTCTGACCTGTTTAGAACCAAAGGTAGAACGCAGATCGGTCATAGTATTCGCCCATGCCTTGAAATGCTCCATCTGCTGAATGTGATTAACGAATACCTCGTTAGCATCTGTAAATTTAAGGGGTTTACGACTGGCTACTCTTGCCTTTAGTGAGCCGTTGAGGACGGAGGCATAATTCTGCAAGTCTTCATAAACAAGTAAATCTTCCGGTATTTCGGCTTCAATATCTCTACGGATAGGCGAATAGTACGGGTTATGTCCCAGGTCAACGCCATACTTTTCTTTGTATACCTGGTTAATAGAGTCCCAATATTTTTGATAGTGATTCATCTGGTACTCAGCCCATGCCTTCTCCTTGTCAGTTAAAGAATCGACTACGGCACTTCGGGCGTCGTATCCCCAATTCATCCCTTCTTCAAAGGTTTTGTCCAGAGTAGGATCGAGCATCTCCTGATATTTCTTCATGAGTTGCCCTTTAGTAAGTTCGAGGTCGACCCACTTCGGGCCCTCAGTCGGATGCACTATCTTTATCCGCAGTTTAACCTTTTCATGGGTCATTTGCCGCCAGGTATTCGTTAGTTCCGATCTGTTTTTAGCCCCGAATATCTCAAGTGCCTTTTTCTGTGATTCACTAAATGTACTAATTATCCCTTCGGATTCTGCCTGTCTTGAGGTATACGCTAATTGATCCAGTTTAGCTAGTGCGCTTTGTCTTGGTTTCTTAGTGTACTTAGATAGTTTCTCCATGAGGGAACCGAAGGAATAGTTACGATTGAACACTTTTCCTAGTACGGTATCTTTTGTCGCCGTCATTTCGGACGGTATAGATGAGGCAACCGACTTCGTTCCCTTTCCCTTAGTAAGTTCGGATACGATATCACTAATACGTTTATCTCTAACGGCCTTCTGGTCAAGATACTTAGTAGTACGTTCCAGCCTTCCTGTCTTTTTAAGGTTCTGTATTACTTCGAGAGTGTGTTCGAGTTGTGAAGCGGATTGCCCTTTCACCCCGGCTATACTGAGAAGTTCATTTTGTTCAAGCATCTTTGCCTGGGTCATTTCGCCACGGGTGAACTTAAGAATATTATCTTCGATTTGGGCGGTTGCTTTGTCTCTGTCTATATTCAGATTATGCCGGATAGCGTCGATGTGTGCCTGAATCTCAGCGGTATATTTACCCTTGGTTATGCCATTCTCACGTTTTACGGTAGCAGTACGAAGTTCCTTTATGATATCAACCCGGAGCTCTCGCTTTTCCGCTTCATCTGCAACCTTAGCAACTTTAGCTACGGCATCACGCATAGTAGATTCGGAATTGACATTAGCGACTGCATCTATTAACTTCCCACGTTCTTTTAGTGGTAGGCGTTGTTGAATATAATCGGTTAGTCTTTTCTTGGCATCAGACAGGTTTTCAGCGGTTGCCTTAAATTCCCCGGCCTGCCCCGCTATCTTGTTTTTAAAATAGTCAGATAGTGAGGCAGTTCGATCTTCAAGGGTACCTTTACCTGCTTCTGTAGTTTCACGAACAACGTTCTTATAGTAATCAGATTGAGAGGCGATCCTGTCCCGCCCTGCCTCTAATGCCTCATTCAGATTTTCAGATGCTACAGTTTTTACCTTAGTAACCGAGTCCTGGACCGACCATTTCTGCCAATCTTTAAGAGATGCTACTCTATCCTTGAGGGCATTGATTTCTTCATCGGTTACAGTTGCGCCCTGCTCTAACCTCTTAATGAGTGTCTTACTACGAGCATTGAGTCTATCGGCATCCCGGAGAGATAACCGGGCAAGTGAAACGAGTGGATCACGATTACCTTTAACGGCCTCACGACCCACCTTAATATCAGTTTCAAGGTCTGTTTGTATCTGTCTCGCTTGTTCCAGTGGTGTACCTGAATATTTAGGGCGCTCAGGTTCTATTGTTCCCGTTCCTGCCTTCGGTGGTTCGACCGGAGGCTTGCCTGCACCCGCAAACTTGGCCCGCATGTCGGTTAGTTTGGTTTGTGCTTCTGCGGCATCCTTAGCCACGAAGGTTGAACCAGTTTTTTTATCCGTGAAGGTATATTGTGCAGGGGTGTCACCGAATCCCTGTTGGATACCGTTGTAGTTAACATCCAATTGTTTGGCGATAGTCTGTCCCTGTTCTGCGGATAGGGTCTCTTTTGCCACCTGTGCGCCTTCATTGGCGAGGGGCTGAGTGATTTGTCCTGTTTCAACCTTAACGGTCATATCCGCAGGCTTTAACCTCGCCCAATTAGGGGCTAGTTCAGAACCGTCCTGAGCAATAACCCGCCCATCATTTTGGAGTACGCCAGTGATAGTTTTCTTGGTATAAGGATCGGTTACAGTAAGAGTCTGACCGGGTTTAACTCCGAACTCATTGAAACCCTTTTCAAGGTCAGTAATCGCAGTCTGTGCCGGTTTCTCCATTCTGGGAAGTCCGGTCTGAAAGGAGGTAGAGGGTGCCATTTCCGTCTGTTTCGTAGCAAGTGCCTGTAATTCCTGCTTGGCCTCTTTGACCGACATCTTACTCACGTAGTCGGGTTGCAGGTAAGCTTCATCGACTAACTTCTTCTGCACCTGTTCAGGAAGCCCGATACTTAGAAGTTGTTCGTCGGGAGTAGAAAGGAAACGCTGTACAACATCTTCGCTGGTTGCTTCTGTTGCTTTACTACCTAAATTAAGTGACCCTCGCTGTAATTCAGGACTGGTTAACCCCTTTCCAAGTGGCGTATTCCCTAATTTCTTTAAAGTTTGGATTAAGGTCGTTTGATCTGCCTTTGCAAGAGCCTTACCTAACCCCTCTGAAATTCCAGGAATCAGATAATCAAGCCCCTTAAGTGCTAATTTAGCTGCTGGTTTTAGTTCCGGAACGGGTAAAACATTAAGGGCGGCGGAGCCGGCCCCGAATAACTGAGCCTTTATTGCTTCCGGGCTGGTGTTATCAACGTCATATAACTCAGTCTTCGGGTTAATGCCAAATAGATTTTGAGCCACCCCTTCTATCTGAGATAACAAGGCTCTTTGTTTTTCCCATTTAGGCTTATCTTCCAGCCACTGTTCGGGGTTAGTCTGATAATTTACCTTTTCCGCCACACTCATATTCGACCATTCTTCGTCGGATGGTTTCCAGTCGAACGAAGTCCCTTTTTGTGTAGCCAGTTTGATAGTCGGACGTTCGGCTTCTTCGAGGGTCGTTGGATTAATTACCTGATTAACCCTTGTTCCCTGAATAGTGTTAGATAGGTCTTTAGTTACCTTGGGAATAACCCCTAACGGTTGAGTATTTGATACCGGGTTTTCCGTCCTCCCCGCCGGGTTAGCCAACGATTGAGGTTTTGAGACATCCCAGATACCACCCTTGGATAGTGAGGAAGTAGATCCTAAACTCCCAAATATCGACTGCAGATGCTCTTCATTAACATCGGGTTTGATAGCTTTTATAAATGCCTCAGTATCCGGAGTCCGACCCAGCTTCTTCAGTCCCGACAACACGCCCTGGGGGTTAGCGTCCACCTGAGTCTTAAAGTTGGTCAGGCCGACATCGGGAGTGTCCTCAAGATTCATCATCTTTAGACCACGCAGAACACGAGTCAACGGTTTGAAGTCATATGTCTGAGTCTTATCAGTTAGAAAGTTTGGTAGAGTCATTTGTCCTCGTCTATTATGCCCATCAGAGATAATTTGGCCTGCTCGATGGCCCAGAGAATCATCGCATTGGTACCGCAGAAAGCACGATGAGTTTGTCCGTCTCTGCCAATCCAGATAAAAGCCGCGTGCTCAATTTCGCTGCGCTCTTTGACGACCTCAGCGAGAACACCAATAACCTCATCCTTACTGAGAATATCGTCAACCGTTACTTTGCGTCGGGCCATTACTCACCTTCGACAGATTGATTAACTTATCGATGGGGTTAGGTGCCTGATTAGTATGTGCGTCCAGTTTGACCTTGACCTGTTTACGTAAATCCTTGACGGTGAATCTAGGCATTTACACCTCCTGCCCCCGCATCAAAGATGTTCACCGGCTGGCTGGGTTTGACCTCACCCATCGGCTCCGATTGAGGAATGTTACCGGCAAGTACCTGGTCCAGGGTTATCCCAAGCTCGGCGGCGGCCATCTGCGCCTCAATATCGGCATCATCGTCGCCTTTCTCCGCTTCCTCAGCCAAAGCCTTGATGATCCTATATTTTCTAATAGTGGGGAAATCTCTCTCGGCCTGTTCGATGTACATCTGTCTCAGGTCGCCGTCCGGGTCTTCCCGCTGGAGGGTACCAGTGAGTATCGCCCTTGCCGGTAGTGTCCCCCGCTGTGCGGAAGCTATGGATTGTCTGGCAGCGTCGATAGTGGCGTCCTTGATCGAATACTTATACTCGATATCGAACTGTCCCTGGAGGATCGACACATCATAGGTCTGCCGGCCGATGGTTAAAGTTCTTTTTCCTGTCCGCTTGACCTCGGCCAGAATCTGCCTGATGAACATCTCGGTCAGGTCCTGCTTGGCAAGTCCTCTTGTACTTAGACGCGGACTATAGACCTTATCCCTGCCCTGCCCCACCCGGATAAGAGCGACGGCACTCATCGCCTGGGAGAAGGTGCCCATATCGAAGTTGGAGATACCACCCCGCTGCATCCTCGTCTCCAGCATCTGATGTAACGATTCGGCCTGGGTTTTAAGCTCACCGATGGGGACAGGGGAAAATCCCCCGGTTGTTTTGGTTACAGAGCGTGGATCGGTTACCTGGTCATGGAGTGGAGGATTACCGGTTAGGTCGTCTTTTTCTACCTTTTCCTGTAATGCGTGGTCGAGTTCTTTCATGTTCAGGGAGGCAATGATCGAGGCGTAATCTTCGAGTTTGGGAAAGATATCCCGAAGCATGAGAAAGATCGATTCGCCCTCATATTTGAGCGAGTTGTTGTCCATGGTCATGGCCCCGATGGGTACGATCTCATGAACCACCGGGACCTCACCGTAGGAGTGGGGATAGACTTCTTTTTGTCCTGCGATCCATACCTCATTATCAGTCCGGGTCCAAACGTCTCTGACTTCAACCAGTTCATTGGTCGAGGGAAGTTTGATCTTGGGATATTCCTGAGCAACCAGATCAGGGATTCTAGTGGTCAAGTACGAGGAATAGGCGTGGCCTTTTGAATCAAATCCCTGTACGGAATATCTGGAGTCCCACGATCTCATATCACAGATAAGCTCGTCATTCTCGATCCTGAAGATACAGGCGATAGAGGTCCGTCCCCTCCTTGTAGTCTGCTGGTCGAGGAACGGATTAAACGTTAACTGCTTACCACCGGTCCCGATACCCTTCCGCCATCTTGCGTCAACGGCCTTCCAGACCGCCTTGATAAAAGACTCGACTTCGGCCGTGTCTAAGTTCTTGTCTTCGGAGGTGACTGATAGTTGCTCCTGGGCATCGGACAGGTAAGATTCTACCGTGGTCGCGAATACTATTAAGTCATTGAGCGGGACGAAGATAGAGTTGGGTACCTTTTTAGGGTCGGAGGCGGTGTCGTAAAGAATACGGTTAGCCACATTTAAAAGGTCAGTGTCAGAGTCCATCCTCGACCAGAGGGGTTTACAGTAGGCTTCTTTATCTGTAATCGTACCTATATCCATGCTATCTCCGTATTGAGGTGGATGTACGGGAACCGGTTACCATTCTGAATCCGGCCACAAAGTACCTTCTTGAATCCATACCGTGGCTGTATTGGTGGGAATTATCGGTTGTTTCCAGTAGTCGACCGGTTTTTTGGTCTTTATCGTACCTGTGATTACGTTGCTCGCGGATGCAATTTACAGAATCTTTCGTCCAAAACTGGTAATACTGATTAACTTTCTGGATTCCAAACTCCACAGATCCCGGACCCTTTTCGGAGGGTTGAATATTGAATCCTTTGCGCCTGATTTCCTCGATACTTTTAGGTTCGGCGGCATCGGCGAGTATTAATTCCATCTTCTCGACTTTAAGCA
>Ga0172381_10001465_pt1 | contig 27697 bp, 29 predicted proteins | sample Leawel6488metaG_FD_119754 | JGI IMG/M metagenome (GOLD analysis project Ga0172381, IMG submission 119754) | Leachate microbial communities from a municipal landfill in Southern Ontario, Canada - Leachate well 64-88 metaG | ecosystem: Engineered > Solid waste > Landfill > Unclassified | place... | reverse complement strand
TTTTGTTAAGAATTTTAATTACGTAGAAAAGAATTCGTTTATATTCAAGCAAATATTCAAACATACTGCCCCCTTTGTTTCTTCGGGAAGGCTTAAGACAAAATTTAAGGATGGCGATGCTGATTATGCTACTATGATAATCGTGCCTATCTTGTATGGCAAAAAGGCAATCGGGTTTTATATTGTTGCGAGTAATCAAGAAAAGGGGTTTGAACAACGTGATGTAAAATTAATGAGCTTAATTGCTAAGGAAATCGGTTCTTTTGTGGAGCAAGTTATTAGTGATGTTTCAATAAAAAAAGAGAAAAAGAATTTCAAATCTTTTTTTAATCTCCTTCAAGATATAATAATAGTCACAGATTCTAGTGGGAGTATCTTAGAGGCAAATAATTTTGCTTTAGAAAGTTTTAAATATGAACGAAATTATTTTTTACAGCGAAAAATTTTTGATTTTTGGAAAATAGAAAAAGAGGAAGAGGCTCAACGAATTTTTTTCCAATTGCTAAGTAATCAAAATAGTATTTTCTTATTAATGGCCGCAAAAGGAGGTGATTTTATTCCAGTAGAAATAAACTCAATCAAAGGTATTTGGGATGAGAAGGAGGCATATTTTTTAACAGCCAAAGATCTGTCAAAGGCAAAAGAGGCGGAGCGAAAACTGAAAGAAAACAAAGAATTATATTCATCTCTTGTTTCTAATATTCCGAATTATATATTAATTTGCAACAAGAATGAAAAAATAGTCTATACGAATGGAAGCGTATTGTCTGCTTTGGGCTATAAAGAGAATGAGATGGTTAATAGAGATATTTGGAGCGTTGTTGCGGAAGATTCAAAAAAAATATTGCAAGAAGAAATAAAAAATAGCTTGAGTAAACAAAAAAGCAGTAATTGCGAAATAAAATTGGTTTCTAAGAATAAAGGATTAGTAGATGTAATTGTTTCGGGAGCGATAGTAAAATATGACGAGGAAGATGCCTTTTTGCTTGTTATGACTGATATAACAAACAGGAAGAAAATTGAAAATTTATTAATTGAAAAAACTAATGATCTAGAAGATTCTCAAAAGTCTTTGGTAAATGTTTTAGAGGATGTAGAAGAAGAAAAAAACAGGACAATGGTTTTGGCTCAGGATTTAGAAAAGTTTAGATTGGCGGTTGAAAATGCCTCTGATCATATTGTAATTACTGATTCCAATGGGATATTGCTTTACAGCAACAAGGGGACTGAAAATATTACAGGTTTTTCTTCTAGCGAGGTAGTTGGTTCAAAGTGCGGGTCTAAAGAAAATTGGGGAGGAATGATGGATAGAGATTTTTACAGAAAATTATGGAAAACAATAAAAACAGAAAAAAAATCATTTTCGGGGGAAATGCAAAACAAAAGAAAAGATGGAAGTACTTATGTCGCATCGGTAAATATTTCTCCTGTTTTAAATGATAAAAAAGAAGTGTTATTCTTTGTTTGTATTGAAAGAGACATTACGAAGGAGAAAGAGATTGATAAGGCAAAAAGTGAATTCGTATCTTTGGCTTCGCACCAGCTTAGGACTCCGTTGTCAATTATTAATTGGTATGCGGAGATGCTCCTCGGTGGTGACGCTGGTACACTAAATGATAATCAGCGTGATTATCTAAATGAAATAATGACTGGAAATAATCGTATGATTGATTTAGTCGGAGCGCTTCTTAATGTTTCTCGTATTGAAATGGGAACTTTTGCAGTTAATCCGATTAAGAGTGATTTGATTAAAATTGCAAAGGGGACTATGAGTGAACTTTTGATTAAAGCAAAACAAAAAAATATTGATTTAGTCTGCGATTATGGAAAAAATATCCCTTTGATTAATGTTGATCATAAGCTTTTTAGCATTGTGATTGATAATCTGGTTGGAAATGCAATAAAATATACCCCAGATGGAGGAAAGGTTTCCTTGAAGATAAAAAAGGAGCAGAAGGGTGTATTGATTACGGTTTCTGATAATGGATATGGAATATTGAAAAAAGATAAGGATAAGATCTTTACAAAGCTATTCAGAGGGGAAAATGCCAAGGAAAAAGAGGCCGATGGAAATGGACTGGGTCTTTATATAGCAAAATCAATAATTGAGCAATCTGGTGGAAAAATATGGTTTGATTCAAGGGAAAATAAGGGAACTACTTTTTATATATTGTTGCCTTTTTCGGGGATGAAAAAGAAAAAGGGGAGCAAAGAATTAGCAAAATAAAGTATGAAAAGAGTAGCTTTGATTATTGCAAATAGAGATTTTAGGGACGAGGAGTTTTTTGTTACTCGCGATGTTTTAGTTTCAAAAGGAATAAAGGTTCAGGTTTTTAGCAATGAGATTGGTCTTGCTTTGGGGCGTTTTGGCGGAGAGGTGGAGATAAAAAATTGTATTGAAAATTTGATTGTTGATGATTTTGAAGCCATTGTTTTTATTGGCGGATCGGGAGCTCTTGAACGTTTGGACAATAGTATTTCTTATGAGTTAATTCGGTCTTTTGCAGAAAAAGGCAAGATAATTGCTGCTATTTGCATTTCTCCTGTTATTTTGGCAAAATCAGGGGTTTTGGAGGGAAAGACAGCAACTGTATGGTTTTCACCAATGGATAAGTCTGCGGTGGCAATTTTGACCAATGGAGGAGCTAAATATGTTGATTTACCGGTTGTAGTTGACGGGAATGTTGTAACGGGGCGCGATTATGAGGCTAGCTCGGAATTTGCCCTAAAAGTTGCCTTACTATTGACTAATGGTCAAAAATCAATATAATAAAAACATAATAAATATCCGTAGAAAGTAGGCGTTTATGTAAGTCCTACCGAGGGTAAAAATAGAGTTTATTTTTATTCTGATCGATTCTGCGGGGAGCAGATTTTTTTATATTTAAAATATGCCTTTAACAAGAGAAAAAAAAGAAAGTGTAGTTAAAGAACTTGAAAGTTGTTTAGAAAAACAAAAATCAATTGTTTTTATGGACTTTAAAGGTATTAAAGTTAAGGATTTGTCTGTTTTGAGAAACCAACTTAAAGAGCAAAACAGCGAGATGAAAGTCTCAAAGAAGAGCTTGATAAATGTTGCTTTGAAAAATAAGAATATTGACTTTGATACTAAAAATCTTTCGGGAGAAGTAGCTATTATTTTTGGGTATGAGGATGAAGTTTCTTCAAGTAAGGCAGTATATCAATTTACAAAAACTTCTAAAGAAGCAAAAATTCTTGGAGGATTTGTTGAGAATAAATTTTATTCAGATGTTGATATCGTTAGACTTGCAGAATTACCTCCAAAACCACAAATGATAGGAATGTTTATGGGGACAATCAATGCTCCAACTACAAATTTTGTAGGAGTGCTTGGTGGAAACCTAAGAAAGTTGGTCTTTGCGCTTTCTCAAATAAAAGATAGCAAAGCAGTATAATCAAAAATTAATTTTTAAAAAATATGGCAGATGAAAAAGAAATTGAGGTTCCTGCAAAATTCAAGGACCTTGTAGAAAAAATTGAAAGTATGACAGTTTTAGACTTAGCTGAATTAGTTAAGGTTTTAGAAGGAAAGTTTGGTGTATCAGCTGCTCCTCAAATGGTTGCTGCTGCTGCCGCTCCTGCTGCTGCTGAAGCTGCAGAAGAAAAAAGTGCTTACAATGTTGTTTTGACAGCTGTAGGCGACAAAAAGATTGAAGTAATTAAAGTTGTTCGTGATTTGACCCAGATTGGTTTGAAAGAAGCTAAAGATTTAGTTGACGCTGCTGCTGCTGCTCCTCAAACAATCAAGGAGGAAGTAAAGAAAGAAGAAGCCGAAGAAATGAAAAAGAAATTCGCTGAAGCAGGCGCAACTATTGATCTAAAATAATTTTGGACAAAACAAAAATCCCTCAGAATTGAGGGATTTTTTGTTTGGTTTTTTATTTAGTTAAAACCATGTCAATTACTTTCTTTAAGCTTTCTTTTTCACTATCACTGCCAGCTCCTTCGCCAGATCCGATTCTGTAATACTTGCAACCAATAATTATGGTTGGAATTCCTCCTTCGCTATTGAATTTGCTAAAAACATCTTTATCTTTTTCGCTATCAATATTTTCATGGAAAGAAATCTTATCTCCGTAGCCTTTAACTACTTCTTCAATGATAGGTTTTTCCCACTGACAGTGTGGGCAAGATTCTGAACCGAAGAAATAAACGATTGGTTTTCCATTTTCGCTACAAATTTGGTTTTCGGTGACTATGAACCCTCCATCAACTTCATTTTTTGGAGTTGTTGGTGTAGTCTCGCTACTTTTGGCATTAGGGTCTACCGTTATGTCTGTTTCTCTAAAAGTTATAGTTTTGCCGTCAGTTGAAACATAGGTTGGAACTTCGCCACTTTCTGTTTTAACAATAAATCTGTAGAATGATTTAGTATCTTTATCAATAGTTCCTAATTCAATCTTAGTATTTGGGGCAAGATTTTTACCAATATAATTGAAAGCCTTTTCAATTATCTGTTGCTTGCCTTTGTTTCCGATATTTTTTTGATAATACACAACTCCGAGAGCGATTACCGCAATGGCAAAAACTCCAATGAAGATATACATCATCTTGTTCTTCTTTTTTTTGACGCTTGGGTTTGTTGTTTCTTCAGTCATATTATTTATTTTATTTATATAAATCACAAGCCCTACATTTTATTGTAGGGCAAAAGTTGACTTTAAATTATTCGTCTTCGTTCCCGAAGCCGTTATCATCGTCCGCATCGTCTAGATCGTCATCATCGTCTAGATCGTCATCATCAAAGTCGTCGTCCGCATCGTCTAGATCGTCATCATCGTCTAGATCGTCATCATCAAAATCATCATCAAAATTTTCATTATAGTCATCTGATGAATCGTCGTCGTAGTCATCAAATGATACGATTTTTTGGATGTTTGGTTCTAATTCTTCAATGTTGTTTAAGAATAAATCTTCTTTTGACATTGTGTTAAAATTTATTTTGTTATTCGCTGTCTTAAATAATATCTTAAGACATTACGACCTTTAATATTATCAAGATGTTATCATTATAATTGCGAATCTTTTATTGTCAAGATTAGACATCGCTTAAATAAAAGGTTATAATTTATTTACAATATTATTTTAAATATAGCAATGGCTAACTTAAAATTTTTCAATAATACTCATAATATTTATTGATTAATATTATTATATCTATTGTTATTTTTTTGTCTATTAAAATGTCCATTCTTTTAGCCTATTTTTATTGGCATTATTTGGAAAGACCGAAGGATTTGTTTTTAGTCATGTCAAATTATGTTAATTTTTGGGTTTTCTTTTTTTCTGTTGATCGGGTAGTAAAGTCACTTTTTGCTCCATGGAAAAAAATTGAATATGCAACCGAAAAAAATACTTTTGATATTGTTGCTTGGCTTGACGTCATTTTTTCTAATATTTTTTCTCGTACAATCGGTTTTATTATGCGACTGCTTTTGCTGTGTGTTTTTGTGATATTTGAGGTTTTAACTATGACTATCGGTATTCTTTCAATTACTTTTTGGATATTAATGCCGATTATATTTGGTTACCTATTATTTTATATTTTTTTAAAAATGAATGTTTGATTTCAAAAATACAAAATTTTATCATGGGATTATCGTTGAACCATTTTTCAAGTTTAATAAATCACTGAAATGGTTTGCTTTTGGAGTTACTGCCATTTCTATTGCGGTTTATATATTTTACGCATTTGCTGAAACTTCCAATATTAGGATATTGCCAATAGTTTTTTTATTCTTTTCAATACTTGTAATTTCTTTATGTGTTGATTCTTTTTTTGAGGATTGGATGAAAAAAAACAAAAATAGAATAAAGCTATCAAAAATTGAAAACAATGAAAAGATTAACTGGGCAGAATATTTAAACTTTGAGTCGGTAAAATACTTTTACAGTTCTTTTTCTATTGGAAGCAATGCAATGACAGTTTCGTCTTCGCGTCTTTTATATAATCTATTTGATAAAAAAAATAAAAAAGCTAATTTTATTTTTTCGCGCTTGTTATTGGATATTGATACCCTAAAAGACATTTTTTATGAATTTTCCAAGAATGGAGACAATACTATTGAGTGCGAGCTGATAGTTGAAGAGGCATTAAAGAGTGCAATTAAAAGAAATGGAGCAGAGATTTGCGAGGGAGACTTGATCTGTGCTTTAAGCGAACTTGAGCCGAATTTTAAGAAAATTTTGATTGATCTCCAGATAAAACGAAGCGATTTTGAAAACATTAATTGGTGGGTGGAGTATTTGATTAAGAAAGAAAGATCAATTAAAATGTTTTGGGAATATGAAAACCTTATAAGAACTGGTTCGGTTGGAGGAGATTGGGCTTGTGGTTGGACGCCTACATTAGATGAATATTCTATTGATTGGACAAATACTGTTAGGGGTATGGGTTATGAAGAGTCTGTTGGACATAGTGAACAAGTTGCTATTATGGAAGACTCTCTTACAAAAAGAGGCAATAGAAATGTTTTAGTCGTTGGAGAAATTGGGAGTGGAAGAAAGAGCGTTGTCCATCATTTGATTAGAAAAAGTATTTACGATATGTCGCTTCCAGAAATAAATGGGAAAAAATTTATTCAACTTAATTTAACTTCTTTGGTTTCTAGTATAGAATCAAGTGAAAAAGTTGAATCAACTCTTGATCAATGCTTCCGTGAAGTAATCAGGGCAGGGAATATAATACTAATAATAGATGATTTACACGAATTTTTAGGAGGAAATCAAAGGACAGGAATTGTTGATATCTCAGGAATTTTGATTCCATATCTTGATGATCCAAATTTGCAGTTAATTTGTATTACAACTTATGCTGGTCTGCATAAACAGATTGAGAGTAAGCCGGCAATTTTGCAATCATTTGTAAAGGTTGAAGTTTCAGAATTGTCAGAAGATGAAACTCTGCTTATTTTGGAGGGAAAGGTTTTTTCATTGGAGGCACAATATAAGAAGTTTATTTCCTATCAATCATTGGCTGAAATAATCAAGACTTCTGGGAAATACATATCAACTCCTTTTCCGCAAAAAGCAATAGATCTGTTAGAAGAATCATTTTCTTATTCGGATACTAAAGGTATTAGTGATATTGTTGAGCCTGAGGATGTTGATTTTGTGATAACAAAAAAGACAGATATTCCCATTGGTTCTGTTAATAGCCAAGAAAAGGTTTTACTTTTAAGCATGGAAGAAGAGCTGCATAAACGAGTTGTTAGCCAAGACGAAGCAATCAAAGAGATATCATCGGCACTAAGAAGAGCTCGCTCTGGGGTCCAGACTAGGAAGGGGCCAATGGGAACATTTCTTTTCTTGGGGCCTACTGGTGTGGGAAAAACAGAAACAGCCAAGGCAGTTGCAGCAGTATATTTTGGTTCGGAAGAAAAAATGATTAGGATTGATATGTCAGAATTTCAAAGAACAGAAGATATTCCTCGTTTAATGGGGTCCGAGACTCAGGCAGGAATATTGACTACCAAAGTTCGCGAAAGTCCTTTTTCGTTGGTTCTTTTGGACGAGCTTGAAAAAGCACATCCCGATGTATTAAATTTGTTTTTGCAAGTTTTGGATGAAGGTTATCTAAATGATAACTTGGGACAGAAGGTTAGTTTTGTAAATACTATTATAATTGCAACATCAAATGCTGGATATCAAATAATTCTTGATTCTATTCGTGATAATAAACCAATGGAAGAGATTAAAGAATCTTTATTGGATAATATTTTCCAGAAAGGAATATTTCGTCCAGAATTTGTAAACAGATTTGATGGATTGGTTGTTTTTAAACCTTTAACTCAAAATGATTTAATGCAGATTGCAGATCTCCAACTCGGAAAACTTAAGAAAAAATTGATGGAGAAAGAAATTAATTTTATTGTTAGCGAGGAATTGAAACAAAAAATTGTTGAATTAAGTTATGATCCAATATTTGGGGCAAGAGAAATGAAGAGGGTTATTCAAGAAAAGGTTGAGGATTGTTTGGCTCGTGAATTCTTGGCTGATAGTATTAAAAATGGCGCAACAATTGAAATAAATCCTGATGATTTTTCTCTAAAAATCAAAAATCCAGAATAATATATGAAAAGTCAAAGTTTTACTCTAATTGAATTGTTGGTAGTAATTGCAATCGTGGGGATTTTGGCTGGGATAATTATTGTTTCTATGTCGGGAGCGACTGATAATGCTAGGCTTGCTAAGGCTAAAGTTTTTTCAACATCGGTTCGTGATTCGTCATCACTAGGAATCGTTTCGGAGTGGACATTTGACGAATTAACAACTGCAACTAATGGAACATCGGTTCGTGATTCTTGGGGTAACAGCAATGGTGTTTTGTACACTAGTGACGGAACAGTTGAAAAATTAAAGACAGGAAATGATTGTGTGTTTGGAAACTGTATTAGCTTTGACGGAACAGATGATTATATTGATTGTGGCAGTAATCTGCCAATTGGCCTGAATAGTTTTACTTTCAGTCTTTGGGCGAAGACTTCGCGTAATACTCGGCCTCAGACGGTGATTAAAAGAGCTTCTTCAATAACTGGATGGGCCGGACAACTTGCTATTCCGCTTCAAAGTGATAGAAATGCGATATTTTATGTAACTAGTAGTACTTATTCAACAACTGGTTCAATATATCGTTATGCCGATCCATATGATAGTCCTTCAACAGTTGATGGTAAGTGGCATTATTATGTGGGGATCTGTGATAGAAGCTTGCATAAAGCGCCAGAACTGTATATTGATGGAAATCTCCAAAAAGCTGGTTACCATGGTTATTGCGACCAATTAGTTGATGATATTCCCTTGGGGTTGCTGACTATCGGAGGAGTCTCGGGGATGTATTTTCAGGGATCGGTTGATGATGTACGTATTTTTAATATAGCCATAAAATCATCACAACTAAAAGATTATTATACGACTGGATTGGATCAATTGCTCGCTAAGGGGGAGATAACTAGTCAGGAGTATTGGCAGAAAGTGGCAGATATCCAGAATGGGAGTGCTAAAAGATAATTAAATATTCAAAAATTTGAAAACTCGCTTTTAGCGAGTTTTTGTATTATCAAATTTTTCAAAATGTTAAGATTTTATGCTCTGAGTGTCTTTTTTTGTTGACAAATGTATTATGGTGGGATAAAATGGTGGTACAGTGTTAATAAGTGGATGAAAGTGGAATTTTATCAATATGATAATAGGTCAATACAGCTACAATTTGGATCCCAAAAAAAGACTAACTATCCCTACGAAATTTAGGAGTGTTTTGTCTGATGGAGCTGTGTTAACTAGGGGAATAGATGGATGTTTATTTCTTTATCCATTGAAACAATGGGAAGAATTAGCGGAAAAGATGAGTAAGCTTCCATTGTCGGCCGTTAATGCTAGGAATTTTTCAAGAGTAATGCTAGCAGGCGCAATGGATGTAAAAATTGACAGTTTGGGTAGAATACTTATTCCTGATTATCTGAAAGATTATGCCTTGCTTGATAAAAAAGTAGTTATTGCTGGTCTTTACGATAGAATAGAAATTTGGAACGAAGAAAAGTGGAAAAAGTATGGCGAAACTACTGATGCTCAAGTAGGCAACATTACTGAAGGATTAAAAGATTTAGGATTTTAATTTTATGCACATCCCAGTATTGCTTGAGGAGACAATGGAATACTTATTGCCTTCACCAGGTAAAAATTTTGTGGATTGTACTTTGAATGGAGGTGGACATACGAAAGAAATTTTGAAAAGAATAAGCCCAAAAGGAAAAGTACTTGGAATAGAAGTTGATCCAGAAATTTTTAAAAATATTAAAGATGAAAATATTGAAAGATTGATTGCCGTTAATGATTCTTATAGCAATTTAAAAGAAATAACTGAAAAAGAAAAATTTAATAATATAGATGGAATTTTATTTGATATCGGAATGTCGTCATATCATATTGATTCAAGCGAAAGGGGATTCAGTTTTTTAAAAGACGAGCCATTGGTTATGAGTTACAACACCGATAAGGGAAATATGATTACGGCTTACGAGATTGTTAATGGCTACCACGAAGAAGATTTAGCAAGTGTTATTTATGAGTATGGGGAAGAGAGGTACAGTCGTAGAATAGCAAGAAATATAGTTGAGAGAAGGAAGATAAAACCAATAAAAACTACTTTTGAGTTAGTAAGTATTATTGGAGATTCTGTTCCTCCTCCTTACAAACGACAGAAGATTCATTTCGCGACAAGAACTTTCCAAGCGATAAGAATAGAAGCAAATAGAGAACTTGATAATTTTATAGATGCATTGCCACAGGCGATTGAAGTTTTGAAGCCTGGAGGCAGATTAGTTGTGATAACTTTTCATTCGCTGGAAGATAGGATAGCAAAAGTATTCTTTAGAGAGAGACAAAAGAATCAGGAGTTGGAGATCCTAACAAAAAAACCAGTAATTGCCGCGGATGAGGAAATGAATAGTAATCCTCGTTCAAGATCAGCAAAATTAAGAGCAATTGTAAAACTATAAAAATGAAGAAAAAAAGAGATCAATCAAAATTATTTTTTTGTCTTGTTATTACTTCTATTGTTGCTTTAACAGGATTTTATGTTTTTCAAATTTCAGAAATGAGTCGTGTCAGTTATCTTGCCAGTAGCAAACAGTCGGAGATAGATTCCTTAAAAAAAGAAAATTCGGGCTTAAAGCTATCTATCTCTAAGAGTAAAAATTTAATAAGCATTGAAGAGCGAATTAAAGACAAGGGCTATGATAAGGTTGGTAAAATAAATTATATGATTGCTCCAAGCAACACAGTTGCCGCAAATCAGAAAAACTAATTGCCTTGATTTATGAATAGTAATACTTTTAAGTTAAGACCAAGTTTAATTTTGATTCTAATTTTTGCTTTAGGAGGGGTGGTTTTATTCCGCCTCTTTTGTTTACAAATAAACGAAGGTTCAAAATATAGAGCTTTGGCTTCGGGGCAGCAAAATAATGTTTTGGATATTGAGGGTAAAAGGGGTGATGTGTATTTTAGGGGAGGAGAACCATTGGCATTAACTGAAAAAGATCCATTGGTTTATGTTTCTCCAGAAGAAATAGAAGACAAAGATTCAGCAGCCAAAAAGCTGGCTGAAATTTTGAATATGGATAAGCAGGAAATACTTCAGAAGATGAATAAGTCTGGGAGTTTTTATCAAATAATCCAGCGCAGTGTAAGTAAGGAGGTCGCTGATAAAGTGAAGGCAGCTGCAATTAAAGGGGTGTCAATAGATGATAAAAAAGAAAAGAGATATTATCCAGGTGAAAAAACTGCTTCGCAGGTCATTGGATTTATAAATGAAGATAAAAAAGGCCAGTACGGAATAGAAGAATATTATAATGATCAGTTGGCGGGAAAGAAGGCTGCGACTATGGTGGATCGTAATCCTTGGGGATTCGTTTTTTCGTCTGAGGATACAAGTTCGCTCAACGGAAAATCTTTGACTTTGACAATTGACTATAACATTCAATTTATGGCTGAAAAGTTTTTGGCTGAAGGTATAGAAAAATATGGTGCTTCAGGGGGAAATATTATTGTGATGGATCCTAATACTGGCGAGATTATTGCTATGGCACAAAATCCAGGTTTTGATCCAAATAATTATAAGAATGAAAAGTTTGAAGTTTTATCTAATTCTTCTACCCAAAAAATATTTGAGCCAGGATCCATATTCAAGCCAATTACAATGTCTGTCGGAGTTAACGAAAAACTGGTTACACCCGATTCAACATTTACTGATACTGGGTGTGTCCCTTATGGAAAGTATAATGTCTGTAATTATGCCAACAAGGCTTGGGGAACAATTACTATGACCGAAATCTTGCGAAGATCTGTTAACACGGGAGTGATGTATGTTGAGAAAAAAATCGGACATAAAAAATTTCTTGATTACTTAGATCAATTTGGATTATTTGATAAGACAGGAGTTGATTTGGCGAATGAGGCCGCAACTGAGAATAAGACATTAAAAAAAGCTTATGATGATAAAGTTGAAGTTGCTTTTGCAAACACTTCTTTTGGACAAGGAATCGGCATAACGCCGCTTCATATGATAACTGCTTTTTCGTGTCTCACTAATGGTGGGAATTTAATGAAGCCATATATTGTAAAAGAGATAAGCAGTGAAACTTCAAAAGAAGAAATAAAGCCCCAAGTCGTCCGTCGCGTAATCACAGAAGATACTAGTAATGATCTTCGTAAAATGTTGGTTCAAGTTGTTGAAGGAGGGTTCGGTCATTTAGCTAAAGTGCCAGGCTACTGGATTGGGGGTAAAACTGGAACGTCACAAGTTCCTTATGCTTCGCTTGGAATAAATCAAGCAGGATATTCTAGTGCTACTTGGCAGACATTTATGGGGTTTGCTCCTGCTTATAATCCGAAATTTATTGCACTTATTAAATTGGATAATCCGACAGCAACTAAAACTTCAGAGTATTCTGCGGTGCCAATTTTTCATGATTTGGCTAAATATATTTTTGATTATTGGCAGATTCCGCCTGACTATAATGTTGATGAAGTAAATAAAGAGGGCGCCTTGGACAAAAAGTAGTTTTTGTGCTATTTTTATTATGTTTAAAGGCATTTTGGCCCTATCGTCTAGAGGCCTAGGACTCCAGATTCTCAATCTGGCAACACCGGTTCGAATCCGGTTAGGGTCACTTATTAAAAAATATTAAATATGGACTTTGCTTCAATTTATTATATATTTATTTTTTTACTTTCCTGTTTTGGTTTTTACGTTTCGGGCGAATTGATTGTAAAAAGCTTGATTCGTATTGCTAAAGCTCTTGGGTGGAAAGAATTTGTTGTTTCATTTTTGATAATGTCTTTGGTTGGGTCTCTTCCAAATCTTTTTATTGGAATAACTTCAGCACTTTACAAAACCCCCCAACTTTCCTTTGGTGATGTTATTGGTGGTAATGTAGTTGATCTTACTTTTTCGGTTGCCTTGGCAGCTCTTTTTTCAAAAAACGGAATTCCAGCAAAAAGTAAAACTATTCAACAAACTATCTTCTTTACACTTTTTTCGGCAGCCTTGCCAGTATTCTTGGCTTGGGACGGAGTGCTTTCCCGTATTGATGGAATTATACTAGTTTCTGTTTATGTATTTTATCTTATTTGGCTTTTCTCTAGTAAAGAAAGATTTGTTAAGATTTGCGATGAAGCTGATAAGCAGAAAAAGAAAATAGCATTATCCTTTGTGAGTTTGCTGAAAATAATTTTGGCTTTAGTGATTTTTATTGTTGCCTCCAATGGTATTGTTAACGCTGCTAATTATTTTGCGATTGCCCTGAACGTTCCTTTGGTTATGATCGGATTATTTATCGTTGGACTTGGAAATTGTTTCCCCGAAATATTTTTTGCAATCAGTTCTGCTAGAAAAGGAAATGATTGGATGATTCTGGGGGATCTGATTGGATGCATTGTTGTTCCTGCAACTTTGGTTTTAGGTATAGTGGCAATAATTTATCCAATTGATTTGACTGGGTGCATGAAGTCTCTAGAAGTTGCCAGGATATTTTTAGTTATTTCTTTGGTATTTTTCTTTTGGTTTGCAAAGCAAGACCAATCTATTAATAAGAAGGAGGCAGCTGCACTTCTTTTGATTTATATTCTTTTTATAATTGCTGAAATTTTTATAAGATAATTTTGAAATATGAGAATTAAGACTAAAATTAAAAGCTTGCTTCTGGGAGCTGTAATTTTTTTAACTTTAATTGCTTGTATGTTTTTGATATATGGGTCTTTTTTGGATATAAAAAATAATCAATCTTCTATTCTTGATATTTTTAATTCTGTCAAAACTGATAGTGTTCAAAATGTTAATAATAATATCAATTCTCACGATGTTAAATTAGTTGCAGTCGGAGACATAATGCTTTCGCGAGGTGTTAATGCAAGAATGGTAAAAAATGGCGATGACTATCCATTTTTGAAAGTTGCAGATTATTTAAAAAGTGGCGATATTGTTTTTGGAAATTTGGAAAGTCCGATTGCTTTGGGGGATACAATTGCTTTAGATGGAACGGTTTTTAGAGCGAGGCCGGGAGTTGAAAAGAGCTTAAAGAATGCTGGGTTTAATGTTCTCTCACTTGCTAATAATCACATGGGAAATCAAGGACAATCTGGGGTTGAATATACGATTAATTCGCTTAAGTCTGTTCTTATTAACACTAGCGGCGCCGGAAAAGATTATAATAGTGCACATACTCCAGTAATAATTGAAAAGAATGGATTAAAATTTGCCTTTCTTTCTTATACTGATGGTTCAATCATACCTGACTCTTATGAGGCAAAAAATAGTAACTATGGAGTTGCTTATATGGATGAAGACAAACTCAAGGAAGATGTTTTGAAGGCTAAAAAGTTAGCCGATTTTGTAATTGTTTCAATGCATGCTGGCCTTGAATATACATATCGTCCTACTCAGAAACAGATTAGTTTTGCACATACTGCAATTGATAGTGGGGCAGAGTTAGTGCTTGGACATCATCCCCATCAAATTCAGGATGTTGAAAATTATAAAGGAAAATATATTTTTTATAGTTTGGGTAATTTCGTTTTTGACCAAGAGTGGTCAATGGAAACAAAACAAGGTTTGCTTGCAGAGATATATTTCAATAAAAGCGGTCTAGTAGATTATAATTTAATACCTATCTTAATTAGTGATTATGCTCAGCCTAATATTCTAAGTGACGATGAAGCTATAGAGGTTTTTAAAAGTATAAAAAGGCCGTAAAAATAATTTATTTCAAGTCCAAACTTTAAAATTCAAATTTCGGATCAGTAGAAAATTACATGATCTGATGCATATTTTCTTGACCGAAAGGTAAAAATGTGGCTATAATACAGAAAAACAATAAGACACTCATCTAGGGTGCCTTATTTTAATTGTTATATCAATATGTCTAACGAAGTCATAATTAGGTTTGATGAAGTATCATTTGAGTTTGACAAAAAGCTGATCCTTAATGCAGTTGATTTTTCTATTAGACGAAATTCAAAAGTTACTTTAATGGGACAAAATGGAGCAGGTAAAAGTACAATATTCAATTTAATTACTGGAAAATTAAAACCAGAGTCGGGTAGAATAAATATTGCCCAAAATTTATCAATCGCAATTGCACGACAAGTAATCCCTAGGGATCAACTGTCGCTAACGGTAAGAGAGTTTTTTGAAAAATGTTTTCCCAACAAAGTTTACGACATTGATCCTAAAATAGACGAGGTTTTGGAAATCGTAAATCTTGTTGCTCCAAAAGATAGAACCGTTAAGTCTTTTTCTGGAGGACAACAGGCAAGGTTGTTACTTGCATCAGCCTTAATCCAAAATGCCGATGTTCTTTTACTTGATGAGCCAACTAATAATCTTGATCGTGACGGCATTGCTCATCTAACAAAATTTATAATTGATTTTAAAAAAACATGTGTTGTTATTTCGCATGATGCTGATTTTTTGAATTCTTTTACTCAAGCAGTTATTTATTTAGATATTTATAATCGCAAGGTGGAACAGTATGTTGGTAATTACTATGATGTAGTAAAAGAAATATCCGCACAGGTAGATAAGCAGGAAATGAAAAATGCTCAACTTGCAAAAGGAATCCAAGAGAATAGAGATAAGGCTAATTTTTTTGCTAATAAAGGAGGGCAAATGAGGATGGTTGCGAAGAGAATGAGGGATAAGGCATCTGAAATGGAAGAAAGCAAGGTTGAAATTAAAAGAGAAGATAAAACTATTAAACCTTTTAAGATTCCAATGCAGGAGGGAATTGGTGGCGAATTGATGTATATTTCATCTCTTTCGGTTATAAAAAATCACAAGCCGACAGTAAAAAAAGTTAATATCTCACTTCGTCGCAATGAGCATTTACTTTTGCTTGGACCTAATGGAATCGGGAAGACAACATTACTAGAATCTTTAGCTCTTGGGACAGCAAAGGGGGCAGCGGTTGCCTCTAATGTTGAGATCGGTTATTATCGCCAAGATTTTTCTACTCTTAATTTTGATGACACGGTTTTTAACTCATTACTTGCTGTGGCAAAAAATCTAAATGAAGAGCAGATGCGTTCTATTGCTGCTGGATTTTTGATTACAGGAGAATTGATGCGATCAAAAATTGGCAGCCTTTCCGAAGGGCAAAAAGGTTTGGTTTCTTTTGCAAGATTGGTAATGCAAAAACCGGGATTACTAATTTTGGATGAACCAACAAATCATATTAATTTTCGTCATATCCCAATTATTGCTCAAGCATTAGATAAGTATGAAGGGGCAATGATTATTGTGAGTCACGTTCCAGATTTTGTAAAAAAAATCAGAATTGATGAAATTATTGACTTAGAAAGAATTTAGTTTTGTTTAAACACTAAATGTGGTATTATTTTATTAGTATGAAAATGAGAGAGTTTTTGACTTTGACTAAGTATAAACTTTTACTTAAGTTTTATGCGATTAGAAGAGTTGTTTGGAATAGAGGAATATTTCTTTTTTGGTGTATTCTGTGGGTTAGAAAAAATGAATTCCACTACAGTCTATCACTAGATGTTGAGGCGTTAGTCGGCTCTTCTGTTGGATTTAAGGCTTGGTGTTTTAATTCTCTTAATAGGAGAAGGGGAATTGCACATAAAAAAGATTTGATTTTTATGGATAGATTCTTTTTCTTTAGAGAGTTCATTTGGAAAAATGCCTAGATAAAAGACTAATGTCTTTTATTTTTTTGTATAAAAAAAGGGGGATTAATCTCGGCCACTATTTTTAGATGGTTTGGATTAATCCCTTGGGGCGTTTTTACGATCCTTATGATATAAAGATCTTTGTATTGAGTACTTTCAATAACAGTTTCTTTTTTGATATCCTCTTCAATATTGCCATTGAGGGTAGCAAATTCTTCTGGTGTCAATTCGTACTGGATTATTATGTTTTCGGAATAATAAAATTGTCCTGATAAAGAAACGGTGCGATAGCCTGCGAGAGGGTAAAAAACATGATAACCTGCGGCATAAATATTATTGTTATTATCTATTTTTATTTTTCTTTCTTCAACGGTACTAACAGTTGAAACTAATAAAAATATTAATAAAAGTAATAACGGCGCTGTTATCAAAAGAGCGGAAAGATTTACCTTTTTATCTTTTTTGGCAATGTTTTTGAATATTACTATTGCAATAATTACAATAGCAATAATAAGAACAGCCAGTACAAGATAGTCTTCGTTAATCATGGTTTCCTCCTAATTCTAAGTTTCTAGCTTGATAATACGACTAAATCTCCAAAAGTCAAGGAATATGATTTTTCTCTTGATTTTTAATTCTAAAAATGAGATAAGTATACTCAGACCTTTGAGGTTATTATGGTAGCAGAATTAATGGTGCTTTTTTATTTGTTGGGACTTGTTGCTCCATCGTCCGAAGTTAAGATTCCCAATGGTTTCTTGAGGGAAGTTACTGAAATAACACCTTCTCAAGGAAGAAGTAATATGACTCGGAAAGGTTATCCTCCAACTTATTCTAGAACAAGATATTAATCTTGTTTCTTTTTTTATTCGTAATATTTGCTATAATTCAATTAATGAAAAAGAAAGCTGTTTTTGGGAAAAAAGAAATAGAACTGGTCAAGGCTGCTTACTCTCTTGGTCTTGTTGCGGTTATCCCAACCGATACCATTTATGGGGTTACCGCCTTGGCCTTGGATAGGAAAGGAGTCGCGGGTCTCTACAAGCTACGAAAAAGAAACCCAAAAAAACCTTTTATAATTTTAATATCTTCTTTGAGTGACTTGTCTTTGTTTGGAGTGGAGTTAAGCAATTCGGAAAAAATATGGTTAAAGAATGTTTGGCCAAATAAGCTGACAGTAATTCTTTCGTGTAGACAAAAGGAATATACTTATCTACACCGAGGGAGTAAGACGTTAGCTTTTAGAATGCCAGATAATAAATGGCTTAAAGAATTAATAAAAACTGTGGGGCCAATTGTTGCTCCGAGCGCTAATATTGAAGGAGAGAAATTTGCTGAGACAGTAGAAGAAGCTTATAATTATTTTGGAGATAAAGCAGTTTATTTGGATACTGGACGAGTCAAGGGGGTTTCATCAACGATTGTTTCTTTAGAAAATAATTTTAGAATAATTAGACAAGGAGGTTATAAACTGAAAAAGAATGAATATTTTAGATCCGATATCAATAATTGAAACTGCTGGATACATTGGCTTATTCTTAGTAGTTTTTTCTGAGACAGGAATCTTATTGGGATTTTTCCTTCCAGGAGATAGCTTATTATTTACTGCCGGATTCTTAGCTTCTACGGGAATGATTGATTTAAAAATTGTTATCATCCTGTCATTTATTGCGGCAGTGATTGGTGATGGAGTCGGTTATTATTTGGGCAAAAAATATGGCCCTAAGATTTTTACAAAAAGCAATTCTATTTTTTTGGATAAAAAGCATATTGAAAGGACAGAAAAATATTTCAAAAAATATGGAGGAGAAACAATTATTTTGGCTAGATTTTTACCTGTGATAAGAACAATTGCTCCTGTTATGGCTGGAGTAGGAAGGATAGGATACAAAAGATTTTTCGCTTATAATGTATTTGGAGGGTTAATGTGGACAATATTACTTCCAAGTATGGGATATTATTTTGGAAGGATTATTCCTGATGCGGATAAAATAATTTTGCCCGTTGTCGCATTGATTATAGTCATTTCGCTTTTTCCAGCAGTAATTACTTTGTTTTGGGATGAGGATAGGAGAAACGTTATTGTTAAAAAATTAAGTAAAATAGTTAAGAAAAAATAAAATGTACAAATTAGTAATAATAAGACATGGCCAAAGTGTTTGGAATCAGGAAAATATTTTTACTGGATGGACTGATGTTGATTTGTCATTGCAAGGAGTTGAGGAAGCAAAATTGGCAGGCATTATTTTAAAAAAATCAAATTATGAATTTGATGTGGCTTTTACGTCTGTTTTACTTAGAGCCATAAAAACACTTGATATCATACTTGAAGAAATGGGACAGACTATTCCTATTTATTACAACTGGAGGCTTAATGAGAGGCATTATGGGGCGCTTCAGGGGATGAATAAGTTTGAGATTAGGGATCAATATGGTGAAGAGCAGTTTATGCAATGGAGAAGGGGTTATAGCTTTAGACCGCCAGAATTAAAAGAAGATGACCCACGGTCATCACGAGGAGACCCAAAATATAAAGATTTAAAAAAAGAAGAAATTCCTTTGACTGAGAGCTTGGAAGATACTGAAAAAAGAGTCTTGCCTTTCTGGAACGAAACAATAGTTCCAACGATTAAGGAAGGGAAAAGAGTATTAATTTCGGCACATGGTAATAGTATTAGGGCAATAATGAAATTTGTTGAAGAGCTTGATAGCAAAGAGATAGAGCAAGTAGAGATTCCTACGGGCGTACCAATAGTTTATGAGTTTGACGAGGGAATGAAAATGATAAATAAATATTATCTTAATGAAGCGGCTAAATAGCCGTTTTTGTTTTGGCAATCATAGGTATTGACTGATAAAAAAAGAGTGTTATAATTTTGATAATATAAATTTGTGTAATTAATCTATGATTACTGAACGGCAGGCTAAAATTCTGAAAGCCTTGATGAAAGAATATATAAGAACAGCAGAACCAGTTAGTTCTGGTTTTTTAGCTGAAAAATATGATTTCGGTCTTTGCTCTTCAGCGATTAGGATAGAAATGCAAAATTTAGTTCAGATGAATTATTTAGAACAGCCGCATACTTCTGCCGGAAGAATTCCAACAGATAAGGCTTATAGATTTTTTGTTGATCAAATGCTTTTGGATATAGAAAGAGATAGGGAATCAAAACTTGAAAAATTATTAGAAGATGTGGTTGAGCGAGACATAGAGGATCGTTTTCAAATGGCTAGCGATTTGGTAAAAACCCTTTCGGAAATGTCTTCTAGTTTTATAATAATCCATTATCCAAATGATAATATTTCTTGGAAGTCGGGATTGGATGAAATAGTTAGTAAGCCAGAATTTTTTCAACATAATTTTGTTTCAGAATTTTTACGCTTAGTAGATGATATTGAAGAGAAGCTTGACACTTTGGAGATGCAGAAAGAAACAAAAATTTATATTGGAGAAGAGATACCAATTTTTAAAACTTGTAATATGAGTATTATCTGTGCACGAATAACTTCGCCAAATAATGATAACATAGAGGCCAATGTGGCTTTGGTTGGTCCAAAGAGAATGAATTATAGTAAAAACATTTCTTTAATAAATCATTTAAATAGAATTTTAAGTGGATTCAAATAGTATGAAAAAAGACGACAAAAAAGAAGTTAGGGAAAAAGCTCCAAACGAAAAAACTAAAAAACCAAAGATAGATGATTCCGTTTCATTATTGGAAGAGAGGATTAAAGAATTAGAAGTACAAAACAAGGAAGTTTTTTTGGGTTGGCAGAGAGCAGAGGCTGATTTTTTGAATTATAAAAATCGTGAAGGAGAGAGATTGGGAGAATTAAGCTTTAGAATCAAAGAAAATATTTTTGAAGGGCTATTGCCAGTTTTAGATAATTTTAATTTAGCCGAAAGGGCGATACCAGAAGACAAAAAAAATGATAGTAATATCAAAGGATTATTATTGATTAAAAAACAATTAGATTATTTTTTGTCTTCAATCGGAATCCAAGAAATATCTGTTACTGGATCTTCGTTTGATCCATTGACTTGTGAGGCGGTTGAGGAAGTAGAGGTAGAGGATTGCGATGCTGGGACGGTAGTTGAGGAAATACAAAAAGGCTATAAGCTGAATGAAAAGGTGATAAGGCCAGCTAAGGTAAAAATAAGCAAATAAACAATTAGCACTCTTGACATTTGAGTGCTAAAAAGATAAAATCTGAGTATAATATAAGGTTAAATAAGAAAAAATATTATGGCAAAAGTATTAGGTATTGATTTAGGTACTGCAATTACAAAATATGCTTCAATTATTAATGGTGAACCAAAAGCAATTGAGAGCAGGGAAGGTTCTATTTTGACTCCTTCAGTTGTAGCAGTTACAAAAGGTGGTGAAAGGGTTGTCGGTATTTTGGCTCAAAGACAAGCCATTACAAATCCTAAAAACACTATTTATGCTGTTAAGAGGTTTATTGGAAGACGATATTCAGATCCAGAAGTTCAAAAGGAATTAAAATTGCTTGCTTTTGAAACTAGAAAAAGGGCAGAAGATGATAGTGTGGAAATTATGATGGGAGACAAGTGGTATACTCCAATTGAAATTTCGTCTATGATTTTACAGAAAGTAAAAGCTGATGCTAGGGAAAAGTTAGGTGAAGATGTTGTTAATGCAGTAATTACTTGTCCAGCAAACTTTGATGATTCTCAAAGAAAGGCAACAATTGCTGCTGGAGAGATTGCTGGACTTAAGGTGCTTCGTGTTATTAATGAACCAACTGCAGCTGCACTTGCTTATGGTTTTAATAAAAAAGAGGCTCAACAAATATTAGTATATGATTTTGGAGGAGGTACATTTGACGTTACTGTTCTTGAGGTTTCTCCAGACGTAGTAGAAGTTTTGGCTACTGGCGGAGAGGCTCACTTGGGAGGAAATGATTTTGATCAAAGAATAATTAATTGGATACTTGATGAATTCAAGAAAGAGCAAGGAATGGATTTGGCAAAAGATCCATTGGCATTGCAGAGATTAAAAGAGGCTGCTGAAAAGGCTAAGACAGAATTGTCTAGTGCAATGGAGACCCATATCAATCTTCCTTTTATTTCTTCTGATGCAAATGGGCCAAAGCATTTGGATTACAAATTATCTAGATCTCAGTTTGAAACCATGACTAGGGATCTAGTTGAAAAGTCAATTAAGAGAGTAGAAACAACTCTTCAGGAAATAAAGATGAAGAAAGAAGATATTGAAGAAGTTGTTCTTGTCGGAGGAACAACATTGATTCCTTCGGTCAGAGATGCTGTTCAGCAATTTTTTGGAAAAGAGCCAAATAAGTCTATTAATCCAGAAGAAGTTGTTGCAATCGGAGCTGCAATTCAGGCTGAGATTTTGACTGCAAAGGAAGAAGGACGTACTCCAGAGGGAGACATAAAAAGCGTTTTACTTTTAGATGTTTTACCACTTTCGCTTGGTATTGAAACTATGGGTAGTGTTAATACAATTATGATTGCAAAAAATACTACTGTTCCTACTTCCAATTCACAAGTTTTTTCAACTGCAGTTGATAACCAGCCTTCAGTAGAGATAAATATTATCCAAGGAGAGAGGCCAATGGCTCACGATAATAGATCGCTAGGTAAATTTGTTTTGGATGGTATTGCGCCAGCACCAAGGGGTTTGCCTCAAATTGAAGTAAAATTTGATATTGATGCGAGCGGAATTTTAACTGTAACTGCATCTGATAAAGCAACTCAAAAGACTCAATCAATCAAGGTTCAAGGTTCAATTGGTCTGTCAAAAGAAGATATTGAAAAGATGAAAAAGGATGCTGAAAAGTATGCGGAGGAAGATCAGAAGAAGAGAGATTTGATTGAAGCGAGAAATATTGCTGATTCCTTGATTTATAACACCGAGAAGACATTAAAAGAAAATGGTGATAAGGTTTCAGAGGATATAAAAACAGAAGTTAATCAGAAGCTGGAAGAATTGAAAAAAGTTAAAGATAGTGATAGTATAGACGATATTAAAAAGAATACTGATAACCTTTCTGAGGTTATACAAAAAATTGGAAGTCAGATATACGGACAGCAAAAAGCACCAGAAAATCCTTCTTCACAGGGAGACACATCAGGAACAGAAGGTGCTAGCGAGGCAGAGACAGAAGAAAAATAGTAAATATTGAAAATTGAAAATAATGGCAATTAATTTTGCCATTATTTTCCTCTAAAAAATGCAAAAAGATTATTATCAAATTTTAGGTGTACCTCGCACTTCTAGTGCTGAAGAAATAAAGAAAGCTTACTATAAATTAGCTCATCAATATCATCCCGATAAAAAGGATGGCAATGAAGAAAAGTTTAAAGAAGTGAATGAGGCTTATCAGATTTTATCGGATAAGGAAAAAAGAGCTCAATACGATAGATTTGGGACTGTTTTTGGTAATGGTGGAGCTCCAGGAGGAGGCGCTGCTGGTGGTGGATTTAATGGGAACGTTAATTGGGAAGACGTGATGGGCGGTTTTGGCGGAGGTGGAATAGAAGATATTTTTGAAATGTTTGGCGGTGGTTTTGGCGGCTCACGTGATCCTCAGGACATTAAGCGAGGTCATGATTTGGAAATGGAAATAGAACTTTCTTTGGAATCAATTCTAGATGATCAAGAAAAGGAAATACCAGTTGTAAAAAATATAAAGTGTGACCGTTGTGATGGCAGCGGAGCAGAACCAAATACAAAAGTAAAAGAATGTTTTACTTGTCGTGGGTCTGGCCATGTCCAACAATTTAGAAAGACAATATTTGGAACTTTTACTCAATCTAGTGTATGTCCTGAATGTAATGGCGAGGGCACAAAGCCAGAAATTCCTTGCAATGTTTGTCATGGTGAAGGAAGGATAAAGAAAGAAGAAAAGATAAAAATAAAGATACCTCAAGGGGTTGACAACAATCAGATAATTAAGGTAAAAGGGAAGGGTGATGCTGGAAAGAGAGGTGGAGCTTATGGAGATCTTTATATAAGAATTTTCGTAAAACCACATTCTGTTTTTCAGAGAAAAGGTGACAATCTTTATTTAAAACAAACAATAACTTTTTCTCAGGCTGTTCTTGGAGACAAGATAGATATTAGGACTTTGGATGGAAAAGAAATATCTATGAAGGTACCGAGCGGAGTTGAGTCTGGGAAAATATTAAAAATTTCTGGAAAAGGAATTCCTCACTTCAATGGATTTGGACGAGGTGATTTGTTTGTTCAATTAATTGTTAATGTCCCTCAAAAACTTAATAAAAAGCAGAAAGAACTACTTGATCAATTACGTGATTCTGGACTATAATATTTATGTTATAGTCTTTCTGCCCCAATAGCTCAGTTGGTAGAGCAACAACCTTTTAAGTTGAAGGTCACAGGTTCGAGTCCTGTTTGGGGCACCAAAACAAAAACACCCTTTAGGGTGTTTTTAGTTTTGGCCCAAACAGGATTTGAAGCTGGAAGTGCAGCTGGCGAAAAAGAATCAATTTGAATTAGACTGAAGGTTTTCTTGATTTTTTAATGGCAGAGGTATATATTTCTTGATAGAGGTTTTTAGATGGAAATCATAATTATTGAAAACGACTCAAAGCCTAGTGATGCAGGGTTTGAAGATAAATATGGGTTCTATGCCTTATTTAAGGATTTGAGCGAGAAGTATCGTTGTTCAAAGTGTAATGATTTTTTCGTGTATAAAGATAACACGAAGGCTTTTTTAATATGCCCCTCATGTGGTTTTGAAAAGCCAACTCCAAAAAGTTAAACATATCGCCTAATAAACTATTTTGGGCGATTTTTTTTGGAATTAAATTATTGATTTTTTACAAATATAGAGATATATTTATGTCAGAGGTTAAAAAGATGACAGTGAGTGATGTGGGTGATGATCTTAGTTCTTATGGCTTCAATGGAAGAATAAAAGAAATTGATACTAAATACCATTGTCCTTCTTGTGGTCGGTTGTACCAATCTAAGGATGGAACTAACGATGTTTTTATTTGTCCCGAATGCAATCTGAAGAATTAATTTGAGCGTTAAATGTAATGCTCATTTTTTTATTTGCATTGATATTTAATTTTTGTTAAAAGTAGAGTAATGAAATATTTTATAAAAACCTATGGCTGCAAATTAAACCATTCTGATAGCGCATTGATGGAGTTTTTTTTGAATAAAAAATATGAAAAAGCATCTAGTGAGATAGAGGCTGATTTTATAGTAATGAATACTTGCAGTGTTGTTGATACAACTTCTAGTAAAATCTTAAAAGAAGCAAAGGAGTTAAGGGGTATGGGAAAGATAGTTATTTTTGGAGGATGTCTTCCTGAGGCAATGAGAAATGAATGTGAGCAAGTTGCAAATGGAGTACTGGTTCCAACAAATATTGATAAAATATTGTCGGTTGTTGAGTCGGTGATTAATGGAAATAATATATCAATGTTTGAAAGTACTGATATAGATAAGTCTTTATTTTTGAAAAACAGCAAACCCCAAAATTCTATTTCGGGGATAGTTGCAATCTCGGAAGGATGTCTTGGGTCTTGCACTTATTGCGTGACTAGGCTGGCTCGCAAGAAGCTAATTTCTTTTGATTCTCAAAATATTATTGCGCAAATTAATAATCTCCTTAGTAGTGGATTCAAGGAGATTCAATTAACTTCTCAAGACTTGGCTGTCTACGGGCTTGATTATGGCAGTCAAAAATTACCACAATTATTGAGTGATATAAATTCTCTGTCAGGAGATTTTAGAGTAAAGCTTGGTATGATGAATCCTGGTTGGGCAGAGAAAATAATTGATGGTATCCTAACCGAATTACAAGGACGAAATTTTTATAAATTTTTACATATTCCTATTCAGTCTGGCGACAATGACTTGCTTTTAAAAATGCAACGGGGATATAGTATTGATGATTTTAAACTGATAGCTGATAAATTTCGTGATAGATTTAGTAATTCTATTCTTTCAACCGATATAATAGTGGGGCATCCACTTGAAACTGATGAGATGTTTTTAAATACAGTTAAAGTTTTAAAGGAAATTCGTCCAGAAATCATCCATATTTTTAAATTTTCAAAACGACCAAATACTATTGATGAAAAACATAAAGATCTGCCAGATAGAATAAAAAAGGATAGGTCAAGAATAATTACAAAATTATTCCACGAAATGAACGAAGAAACTAATAAAGGTTTTATTGGAAAAAATGAAGAGGTTTTAGTAGTAGAAAGGAGAGCTGATGCTTTTATCTCAAGAACTAACTCTGGAAGGGCGGTTGTCCTTAAGGAAAAGGGGCTTAAGCTGGGAGATTTTCTAAAAATAAGGGTGATTGGGTCAAAATGGAACTATCTAGTGGGAGAGATTGTCCAAGATTAAACCTAGAAAGCTGGTTTTTGACTGGCTTTTCAATTTTATTTTTATTTTGTATAATAGGGATATGAATTTAAAAAATATGAAAAATTGGAATAGAGCTAATTATGCGATAGTTATAGTTGTTTTGATATCTGTTACAGCGGCTTTTTTGAGCGGTTTTTATTTTAATCAATATATCTGGCAAAAAAAATATGATTCTGCCCAAGGAAATCTTGCAAAAATAGATTTGCTATTATTGAGCGATGTAATCCGTGAACTCAATAATAGTTTTGTTGATTCGGATAAGATTGATCCTGAGAAGATGACCTATGGAATGATCAGTGGAGCTGTAAAATCCTTAGGTGATCCTTATACTGTTTTCTTTGACCCCAAAGAAACGGTTGCGTTCAAGGATGATATTGCTGGTTCTTTTAGTGGGGTAGGAATACAGGTTGGTTCAAAAGACGGAAAATTAAAAGTAATTGCTCCTATCAAGGATTCTCCAGCCGATAAGGCGGGTATTTTACCAGGGGATATAATTCTGCAAGTAGATAAGGCATCTATTTCAGATATGCCAGTTGACGATGTTATTCAAAAAATAAAAGGCGATAGGGGGACAAAAGTTAGTTTGACTATTTCTCGTGATTCAAAGATAAAGGACTTTGATCTTATTCGCGATACAATAAAAGTTCCGACCATGGATGTTACTGTTAAAGAAGTAAATAAGAAAAAAATTGCTACCTTGAGTATCTATCATTTTTCGGAAGAACTATATACTGATTTCAAAAAAGAAATACCAAAGCTTAGTCAAGTTGATGGAATTATTCTTGACCTTCGTAATAATCCGGGCGGATTGGTGAACCAAACGCAAGAAGTTATTAGCTGGTTCTTAAAGAAAGGAGATGTTATTTATACTGAACAAGACAAGGCTCAAAACAAAAATACCCTATCATCTTTTGGTTATGGAGGATTGGAAAAAGTTCCAATGGTTATCTTAATTAATGAAGGAAGTGCATCGGCTGCTGAGATTATGGCTGGAGCATTGCGTGACGATAATAAGGCTCTTATTATTGGTCAAAATTCATATGGAAAAGGAACGGTTCAAAAAGTTGTTGATTTGTCAGACGGTTCAAGTGTAAAAGTGACGATTGCGAAATGGTTTACTCCGAGCGGTCTCCGAATTCAAGATACTGGAATAAAACCTGATATTGAGGTAAAAATAACTGAAAGCGATTACGCAGCCGACAAAGATCCTCAATTAGATAGAGCATTTGAGGAGATAAAAAAAATAATAAAATAAAAAAATGAAGGTTATTTTATTAAAAAATGTTGATAAAATCGGAAAAGCTAATGAAGTAAAAGATGTTCCTAGTGGATATGCTAGAAATTTTCTTCTCCCAAAAAAACTCGCTGTTTTGGCTACAAAGGATACACTTGCTAGTATTGAACAGAGAGCGAAATCGGACAAGATAAGGCTTGAGAAAGATATTGCTGACAAAAAAACTATGGCTGAAAAGATGAAGGGAATGGAAGTTAAGATCGGTGTAAAAGTCGGTAATGAAGGTCAATTATTTGAATCAGTAACTTCACAAAAGATTGCTGACAGATTAAAAGAAATGGGATTTGTTATTGAT
>Ga0172381_10001464_pt1 | contig 27705 bp, 17 predicted proteins | sample Leawel6488metaG_FD_119754 | JGI IMG/M metagenome (GOLD analysis project Ga0172381, IMG submission 119754) | Leachate microbial communities from a municipal landfill in Southern Ontario, Canada - Leachate well 64-88 metaG | ecosystem: Engineered > Solid waste > Landfill > Unclassified | place... | reverse complement strand
TCTTGGGATTGTCCGGATTATCGGGGTCCATAGATTTCCTGCATCCTGTTTGAGGGATCATCAATCCGCCAAAGAAGATCATGATCATCAGGGACCAGAATGGGTTTACTTTTGTTTTCATGGGGGTAAAGGGGTTAAAATTAATAATAAATCGACCAAAATTACTTCAGCGGGAATTCAAAATCAAACATGAATTTGTAAATGTACAAATTTGAACGCGAAACGTGTTATATCAATTCGTATTTGTTATGAATATATTATTGTTAATAAATTTTTTCCTGGTTCCGGTATCCTGGTTTATCCATATACCAGTCTTGATAGACCGTCCCGGAAGACTGGGCCCATTCAGCAAAGTGCAGGTGTGCGGTCAGGATGTCAGCTGTTTCGACAGGATAATCAAAATCTACCGGTACCTCAAATGCCCATGGTAAGGATGTTGTTGACCGGTAATAATATCCCTGGGCAGGATCTGACACATCATCAAATAAATGGAAATAAGCAGTGTTGACCAATTCCGTGGGTGGCATATCTTTCATGTGGACTTCTTTGCCACGATCCTGGCCGACAAATATGAAAGGATTGTAAGGAGGGTATCCGATGGTTTCCTGAGCCTGAACGGTCGCGAAATGAATGGTAACGACCTGGAGTGTTGGCTGTACCGTATAGCCGCCATGGATGGTATTCACGTAACCTTGTCCCATGATCTTAGTGACTGCATCAAAGGGGACGATGACAGTTTCGAGGGTATGTCCGGCTTCAAAGCCTTTGGGATCAAAAGTGACCGCGTTTCCCATCTGTATGCATCCCGTTACTTCACCGATGGTAGCCGGCGGAGTATTGAGGACAATGCCAAAACCATTGTCCAACGAGGCGCCAACCGCTTTAATCTTATAATTGGCAATGATATCCACAACTTTGTTTTGGGCGTTGGTTACGATCTTATACTGGAAGTTAACGACCATATCATTGAAATCATAATCCCCGTACGAAGGCCAGAGGTCCTCAAAAACGAGCGTTCCAAAATCTATTTCGTTGGGATAGAAAGAGTTGAAGGCGCGGGTCGGATCGGTAGGATAGGCATCCAGATCATCTGGGACGCCATCGCCGTCGGTATCGGTCGGGCCAACCGGGGCTGTGATGGTGATTAACAGGGTTTTGTTATCCTGTCCATAGCTGTTGGTTGCACTCAGGGGCGCCTCAAACAAACCAGTTGTCGCTGGGATTCCGGTGATGGCATTGTCGTTGAAAACGAGACCTCCGGGAAGGCTTGAAGCGGCAAAAGCGATGGGTTGCGTACCAGTTGCCGTAATGATATAACTAAAAGGTTGCCCGGTGGTCCCGCTGGCTGTGAGTGAACTGGTTATCACCGGTACAGTCCCGCCGCCACCAACGGTCAATACCAAAGTTTTTATATCGGTTCCGAAATAATTCTGGGCTGTCAGGATTACATTAAAGGTTCCCGCCTGGGTAGGGGATCCGCCTATTGTGGCGCCGCTGAATGTCAGACCTGCAGGAAGCCCTGAAGCATTGAATGTAATGACCGGCGATCCGGAGGCTGTAATCAGATAGGTGAACTGGGTCCCAACCGTCCCGGAAGCGGTCAAAGGACTGGTAATCGTTGGCACGCTTCCGGTACCGGGATTACAATCGGTAGGAATGATCTGGAAAATACAATAGGTAACATGGGGACCGATATTTCCATGATTGGATTCAATACCGTTTGGATCACAAAGATCCACATAGTTCACAACCGAAGTTCCCCAGCCAATATTGGTTGTACCGGATATGTTGATCCTTGAACCTGGAGACGATGGGCCCGATATGGTGCCGTTCATCTGAAGGTTCGTCGTCTCCATGAAAGCCTGAACCCCCAGGTTGATGACTGCTCCCCCATTGACAGTGGTGGTCCCCGAAGTGCCAGGAGCTGTCCCGGAAACCTTGATATAACTGTTGTTATTAATCGTTCCCATTTGATTCAGATCACCGCCGATCAGCACTTTACAGGAATTGGTCAGGGTAGCGCCCCCGTTGTTGGTAAAAGTTTTGCTTACCGAGATCGTCCCTGTATTATTGGTAACTGCCATATTGCTCATGGCGTTGTTGACCGTTAGCGTCCCCGAATTGTCCAGGGATGACCCTCCATTAACATTGAATGGATTATTATTGATGGTTAAAATGCCGGAATTAACAAGGACAGCGCTGTTGTTTAAACCGCCGTTGATAAGGAGCGTCCCCGAATTGTTCAGGGTCACGGACCCTCCGTTATTATTAAAACTTCCCGAAACGGAAAGATTGGCTTCGTTGATAAAGGAACCTCCGTTGTTGATAGATCCGCTTACCGTTGTTGTAGAGGCAGGATAGCTGTGAAAATATCCGCCTGAATTGATATTGATCCCCAACGTATTGATGATCCCGTAGCTTTCCACCTGCAAGCCATTCCCGTAACTCATATTGTTGAAGTTGAGGATCCCGGTTGAACTGACGATGATAGAGCTCGCTGACCAACAGTTAACGCTGCTTATGGTGACATTGCCACAAATCATTAAAATTGCACCGTTGTTGATCTGAAGATTGTTGATGGTTGCCGAAGCGCCCGACAAAATGCAGGTCTGGCCTGAACTGATGGTCAGGTTTCCGACATTTCCTTCAACGGTTTGGGAACAACCGGTACTGCAATCAGGGCCGATTAAAACGGCTTTCTGGGATTTCAACTGCGCCGGTTTACTGAAATCATAAGTCAGGGTCGTACCGGAAACAGGGACCACTACGAACTGGTTATTACCATCGGAGGATAATTTTCCGATGTATAATTCTTTGATATCGGAAGGGATGCGAATGTGTGTCTTGTATTCAAAATTATTATCCGTGGCGCCTTTTGAAAGTAATTTCCCCCCCGTCGCCGGATTACCCTGGAAGATCTCAATCACTTTTAATCCCGATTTAGCGGCGCTTTCAACCTTTATGGTCGCATCCAGATCCACCGAATTTTTGAACTCAAAATCGGAACTGACCTTTAATCCGGTGAATTTTGTCGGGATATCGCTGGCCCCGTTTTCCAGGTCCTTCTTGCAACCAGGGACAAACATAAGCAATACCAGGGCAATCAAAGAAGCCGGCACAAGAAGGATAGAGCGTTTGGGATAAGATTTCATAACAACAGATTTTTTTATAATAACTTACAAATATATTTTAAATTGAAAAAATTGTCAAACGGAAATAAGTAACCGTAGATAAAAATGATCAAAATGAAAGTATTTATACTGTATGTGTGGCGGCGTTTGTGTAAAAAATCACGTATCAAATAATCACTATCTTTGCGTCCGATTTTATAACCTTATTTCTTGACTTCAAAAACCAGAGTCATCGTTGGCCTGAGTGGGGGTGTTGACTCCTCGGTAGCGGCATACCTGCTTAAACAACAAGGGTATGAAGTGATCGGGGTGACCATGGCGCTTTGGGATGGTCAATATAAATCGACCGGGAAACATGCTTGTTATGGTTCCGATGAAGAAGAAGAGATCAGGGAAGCGAGGGAATTGGCCGAAAAACTGGAAATTCCTTATTATGTTTTCAATTGTGCCTCCGAGTACAAACAATCGGTCCTGAATTACTTCAGGGCCGAATATCTTGCCGGCCGTACGCCCAATCCCTGTATCCGGTGTAATCAATTGATAAAATTCGGATTATTACCAGCAATGGCCCATAAAAGCGGGATCTCTTTCGATTATTTTGCAACCGGTCATTATGCCCGTACCGGGTTTGATGAAAAAACAGGGAGGCGCCTGTTAAAAAAAGCCGTTGATGCCAAAAAGGACCAGACCTATTTTATCTATCGTCTTTCACAGGAACAATTGGCAAAAGTGTTATTCCCCGTCGGGGAATTCACTAAACCGGAGATCAAGCAACTGGCTTTGAAAGTGGGAATTACGACCGATGATAAAGAAGAGAGCCAGGATTTTTATGGCGGGGATTATAAAGACCTTCTCCAGGTCAATGAAAATCCCGGAAATATTGTGGATTCGCGGGGTAAGGTCATGGGTAATCATAAAGGGATCTGGAATTATACTATCGGGCAACGCAAAGGTTTGGGCATTGCTTACCAGGAGCCCTTATACGTGATCGGATTTAACCGGGAAGAAAATACTGTCATCGTCGGGACCAGGGCGGAGACATTCAACGATTCATTTGTCATCAACGACCTGAACTGGATTTCGATACCTTATCCGCGAAATCCACTTGACTGTACCGTCAAGATCCGTTCGGCACAGAAGGAACGGGAAGCCACAATCATACCATTGGACAACGGGGAGGCCCGGGTAAACTTTTTTCAACCCAATGATTCCATTGCCCCCGGGCAAAGCGCGGTTTTTTACTCCGGCGACCTTGTTCTTGGCGGAGGTATCATCCAGCCAAAAACCTAATGCAACAATCCTAAACCAAAAATCTGAAATAGTCAATAGTCAATAGTCAATAGTCAATGGTCAATGGTCAATGGTCAATAGTCAATAGTCAATGGTCAATAGTCAATAGTCAATGGTCAATGGTCAATAGTCAATAGTCAATAGTCAATAGTCAATGGTCAATAGGTAATCCGTCCCTTCATGCGTTTTCATTCAATACTCACAGCCCTTTTCCTTCTTTATTCCGTGAGTGGAATATCCCAGCCCGCGGCCTTATCAGCCCGTGATCTATACAGCGATGTGCGTTTCCTGGCCTCAGATTCCCTCAGGGGGAGGAAACCTGGCACACCTGAAATGGCCGTGGCTGCTGCTTTTATCCGCGACCATTTTAAAGCAGATGGCCTGAAGCTGATGGGTGATGAGGGATACCAATGGGTTGAAATCGTAACGGATGTTTCGACAGGGGAGGGGAACAACCTTTCTTTTGAAGGTTCCATGGGAATTCTCCGGAAAGATTTTATCCCTTTATCTTTTTCCTCGAACGGGACCTTAAATGCTCCCGTAATTTTCGCTGGTTATGGATTTGACATCGAAACCGATAGCTTGAAATGGAGCGATTATAAGGGATTAGATGTTGCCGGAAAATGGGTAATGGTCTTACGGGCAGATCCGGAACTGGACAACCCCGGAAGCAAATTCATCCCATACAGTGATATCCGCAGTAAAGTGCTGACAGCAAAAGATCGGAATGCAGCCGGAATATTACTTGTGACGCCACGGGGATATGAAAAAGAAGATAAACTCATACCCCTGACTACCGAAAACAATGATATAACGGGTGGAATACCGGTCATCAATATAAGCCGCAACTTTGCCGATAAAATTTTAAAATCAAAAGATATCAATATCGACAGCCTTGAAAGGCTGATGGTTCAGCAAAAGCAACCTTATAGTTTTGCGACTGGAATAAACCTGACAGGTTCGGCCGACCTGATTCAGAAAAAAGAAAAAACAGCCAATGTCATAGCCCTTCTCGAAGGATATGATCCGGTATTCAGAGAAGAATATCTGGTCATAGGCGCTCATTATGATCACCTCGGAATGGGAGGTCCCGGATCCGGCTCGCGGATGCCTGACACCAATGCCGTTCATAACGGAGCAGACGATAATGCATCGGGAACTGCCATGGTCCTGGAACTTGCCCGTTATTTTGCTTCGACCGGTGAAAAACCTAAGCGGAGTATGATTTTTGTGGCCTTTACCGGTGAAGAGATGGGGCTGATCGGATCGAAGTATTTTGTGGGCCATCCTCCGATAGAACTGAAAAAGATCAAAGCCATGTTCAACTTCGACATGGTAGGCCGGTTTGATAAAGAAAAAAATTCAATCTCTGTAAGCGGAACGGGTACATCCGTTGAAGCCGACTCCCTGATGAAGCTGCAGGAACCCGGTTTATCTTTTTCTGTTGTCCATTCACCCGATGGCTATGGCCCCTCGGACCATGCAGCTTTTTACACCTCCAATATCCCGGTGCTATTTTTTAACACGGGTGTGCATACCGACTACCACACTCCCCTGGATGATACGGACAAACTGGATTTTGAGGCGGAACAGGAAATTGGTGCGTTTGCGGTGAAAGTTATCAGGGCAGTGGACGACTTTCCGCGGGCTTTGACCTTTAAAGAATCAGGAAAAAAGGATGGTACCGGTCGCGGCGGTCGAAAACTGAAGGTTACGCTGGGCATCATGCCCGATTTTGCCGGGACCGAAAGAAAAGGGCTCCGTGTTGATGGGATAACAAAAGATGGCCCGGCTGATAAAGGAGGTTTAAAAAAAGGAGATATCATCACCGGTATCAACGGTCTGCCGGTTGGTAATATTTATGAGTATATGTCGCGGTTACAAAAACTGAAGCATGGGATGACCATATCCGTGGAGATCATCCGTGAAGAAAAACAACAGGTTCTAATCATACAGCTTTAATCAATGGAAATACTATCTTTTTTTTCTGAAGCTTTTCTGCTGAAATTCATCAAGTTTTCCCTGGTTGGTTTTTCAGGGGTATTTGTCGATTTTGGCGCGACATTTATTTGCAAAGAGTATTTTAAGATCCAGAAATATGTTTCCAATGCTTGCGGGTTTACCCTGGCAGCGACATCCAACTATTTTTTGAACCGGATCTGGACATTTCACAGCGGTAATCCGAATATCATGCAGGAGTTCTCGCGGTTTTTTATCATTGCCCTGATCGGGTTGGGGATCAATCTTCTGATCGTCTGGTCCCTGTCGGGGAAGTTCAAGGTTAATTTTTACCTTTCCAAACTCGTGGCCACGGTGGTAGTAACCCTATGGAATTTCCTGATTAACGCTTACTATACTTTTGCTTGATTTCTCAATAAGTCTTTGTCATAGAAGAGGGGATAACGATGATAAAATCCGCTTTCTGTGCATCGGCGTTTGAGAGGGTATCGATATTCTCCTGTTCCTGGCAGGTGATGGTCATGATTTTCAGGTCAAAATTTGTTTTCCTGATGGCTTGCCTGACATACCAGACAATTCCCTGGTAATTGTCGCTGTGGTAGGAACCATTAAAATGCAACATGGTCTTTTCGCTGTAAACGCCACTTTTAACAATGTTCTGGGCCATGGTGGCATCTTTGATTGCCTGCGCTTTCCCCAGGTTTTTGGTCAGATGGGCCGGCATCCCTTCACCAACATTTTGTACAATGTTCTGATAACAAGCGAGGGTATCTATATATTTTATGGGGAGGGATGCGATCATACCGCGTTCCAGGGCATTGATGCTGTCTAAACCTTCAAAACCTTTCTGGTTGACAATGGCAGCAAACCGACGCGGGATGCTGGTAGCAACAAATTTAATTCCTTTTTCACGGGCAAAATCAACAAGGGGGGAATAATCGGTTTGATAATTTGGCCATAGTTTTGTTTCCGCTTCAAAATCTTTTTTCCGGATCATTTTCGAAAGGTATTCATTCAGTAACAACTGGTTATCCGATTCCAGCATTTCTGCGCCCAGGACAAGTTTTTCCCCTTTTGCCTCAAAAAGATCTTTGGTCAATTCCATTTCCAGCCAATGACAGATGGGATTATTATGCAATTCACCAAAAAAGATGATATCGGATTTTTTGGCAGTATCCAGGATATCCTGATAATCTGCTTTATGCCCTTTTGTATTATAAACCCGATAGGCTTGCCGGTCACTTTTCATGGACACGAACAGCAACAAAAAGGCGATCAGGATAATGGAGCTTTGAAAACGCATGATGATTGAGGTTTGATGAAAATAAATTTATATAAATCAGGGCTTTACCAATCCTTTTTCGCGGAACATCAAGGGTAACAACTGTTCCATGTTGTCGATCACGAGCGCTTTTCCTGTTTCCCCGCCCAGGATGATCCGGATTCCTTTATTGAACTTCATTTCATATTCCGCAATGGCCTGACGGCACATACCACAGGGAGGGACCGGTTCAGTGACATCGAAATTATCGGCCCTGGCGCTTATTGCAATTGCCTCGATGGCAATTCCCGGGAATTGCGAAACAGCCGCGAAAAGAGCTACCCGTTCGGCACATAAACCAGCCGGGAATGATATGTTCTCCTGGTTGCTGCCGGTAACGATCTGTCCGCCGGTAAGTCTTACCGCGGCGCCTACATGATAATGAGAATAAGGCGCGTATGAAGTTAGTGTGGCGGCGCGGGCTGTTTCCAAAAGCTCCCGATCCTGGCCGGGCAGCTCTGCGGATGATAAATATTCCTGGAAATCAATGGTTTGTACAATATGTTTCATCGGGTTGATTTAGTTTTCCGTTTCCTCATCCTCTTCGCTATTAACAGGGATTTCAGGTTTTGGCTGAACATATTTACCGGATAGGATAGCCGAATATTTTTCTTTATCCTTCAGGGTCGCAATGGCGGTTACCAGCTCAGGATCGTTTTTAAGGGATGATTCCACTTTGCCTTTCTGGTAATAATAGCGGGTCACAATCTCCAGCATAAGTAACTCTTTGATCTGGTTTTTGTACCGGGTAAGGTCTTCTTTTTTATCATTTTCCATGAGGCTTTTCATGTGACTGTAATCGTCCTTGACCGCGTCGAAATAATTTTCCTTTAACGCGATCTCTTTTAGCTGTTCGAGGGCCCGTTCGCTCTTGGTGGAATAAGAATAATCCTTTCCCTGGATGAACTGAAGGAAATCATTATAAACAGAATCACTGATTTCAAAATTCATGGCAGGTGGAATGGTAGGATGCTCGCGGGTGAACTTGGTGGCATAATCAAAGATCATGAACTTCCCGTACAGGGAGAGGGCGACGTTGCTGAACCGTTCAGGTTGCATGACGAGGTCGGGGTTGATCCCACCACCATCGTAAACGGTACGGCCCCCCTTTGTTTTAAAAGCGCGGATCAGTGAATCGGGGATGATGGTAAACGAACCGTCTTTCATTTTATGCGAATAATCAATGGCTTGGATACACCGGCCACTGGGAATATAGTATTTGGCCACCGTGATTTTCATCTGGGCATTGTAACTCAGCGGGACCACATTCTGCACGAGGCCCTTCCCAAAAGTGCGTTGCCCGATGATGACCCCCCGGTCGAGATCTTGTATGGATCCGGCTAAGATCTCGCTGGCCGAAGCGCTTTGGCGGTCAACCAGGATCACTACCGGTATGGTCAGGTCAACCGGCGGGCTCATGGTCATATGGGTCCTGTTTTTATCGGACATCTTGCCCTTGGTGGTCACAATTTCCTGTCCCCGTTCAACAAAAATATTGGCAATATCAACTGCTTCATTCAGCAATCCCCCGCCGTTTCCGCGCAGATCGATGATGATCCCGTGAAGGGTATGGGCCTCTTTAAGTTTAAGATAAGCCTGCTTTAACTCTTTGGCTGCATTTTGTGTGAAACCGGCCAATTTGATATATCCGATGGTTGTATCTACCATACCGGAATAGGGAATATTATCAATTTTAATGATCTCGCGGGTGATAGTTTTTTCAAGGGGACTGGATTCGCCGTCACGCTGAACGACCAGGTCGACGGTGGTGCCAGCTTGTCCTTTAAGGAATGTACTGACATCGTCATAAGATTTTCCCTTGACCTGTTTCCCGTTGATCTCCAGAATTTTATCTCCTGCCTTCAACCCGGATTTATAAGCCGGTGATCCCATGTATGGTTCCGATATCACGACATAACCACCCTGCTGGTGGATCAGGGCCCCGATACCGCCATACTGTCCCGTTGTAATAAATTTATAATCCTCAACTTCCGATTCCGGGATGAAATTAGTATAGGGATCCAGCGACTGGAGCATGGCATCAATTCCGGTTCGCGTCAGTTCACCAGGATTGATTTCATCCACATAGTCCAGATCCAGCTCCTTGATCATGTTGGAATAGATGTCCATGTTTTTCATAATCTCAAATCCCTGTTGGTTCGGTGCTTGGGCGAACGACCCAAAACTTATGAATATCAATAAAATGAAAATGAAATATGAGCCTTTGCCCCTGAAATTATTTATCCTTCCTTCCATTCTGAAACTTTCTGTTAATATTTAATTCCTTATTTCTGATTTCTGATTCTTCATTCTTATGGTACCGGATCATACCCGCTTCCTCCCCAGGGGTGGCATCTCCCAATCCGTTTCAGGGTCAGCCAGCCACCGCGGAAAGGCCCGTGTTTTCTTATCGCTTCGATCCCGTATGCAGAGCAACTTGGGTTAAAACGGCAGGAAGGCATCAGATAGGGTGATATGGCGCCCTGGTAAAAACGAATCAACAGAATGAAAAAACTACTTAGTAACTTTTTCATTTTCTTCCCTTAAACGCTGTAAAATTAAGATTATTATCTCTTGGACCGTTTTGTATGGGAGGATTTCTTTGGCAGTGTAATGGATGGAAATTAGAAATTGCCGGTGTTGTGTTTGAAGTGATTCATAAAGGGGATGCTTATTCTGCCGGAAAGCTTCGCGGATCCGTCGGCGGATCAGGTTGCGGTGGACCGGTTTCGGGAAAATGCGTTTTGATACGGGGATCAGAACCTGAACAGGGGTGGGCGAAGCGAGTGTATGGAACATCCAGGTAACGCGGAATGGCGCTTTGTGAAACGTGGAGCCTTCGTCGAACAGTTGTTTGATCAGATTGCGTCTGCCTAACCGTTCCTTCCTGTGAAAAGTGTTTTTCATGATCATAGGCCAATTCGATCCTGGATGGGGATCATTGATTCAACGAAGATATGGTAAAAAAGATTATTTCTTTTTAGATTCGCCCTGCAGGTATTGTTCAATGGCCATGGTCATGGAGGGCGCTGTTTCGGTAGGGGCATTGACCTGGACGGTCAGGCCGGCATCATATACTGCCTTCTGAGTGGAACTCCCAAATGCGCCAATAGCGATATCTCCCTGAACGAAATCGGGAAAATTCTTGAAGAGCGATTTGATCCCTGAAGGGCTGAAAAACACCAGCATGTTATAATCATTGATCTTCATATCGGATAAATCACTGGCCAGGGTCCGGTAAATGATGGCTTTCTTATATTGGATTTTATTTTCTTCCAACATTTTAGGGATTTCCTGTTTATGAATATCCGAACAGGGAAGCAGAAATTTTTCCGTTTTATGTTTTTTAACCAGTTCAATGAGGTTGGCGTAATTTTCTTTGCTATGGAATATCTTGCGTTTCCTGAACTGGACATATTTCTGAAGATAATAAGCGGTGGATTCGGAGATGCTAAAATATTTCATGGTTTCCGGAACCTCCAAACGCATTTCTTTACAGATCCTGAAATAGTGATCAACGGCATTACGCGAAGTAAAAATGACAGCGGTATAGTCAAGGAGATTGATCCGGTCTTTCCGAAAATCTTTAGCCGGTATCCCTTCAATCTTGAAAAATTTTCGGAAGGCAATGGTTACATTGAATTTCCGTGCAATTTCTCCGTAAGGGGATTTCTCAAAATCGAGAGGTTGTGGCTGGGAAACGAGAATATTCTTTACTTTCAAGGCTGTAAGTTATTAACGTTCACAAACTCGAAAACCCTTGATAAATCATGGATGTGTGTAGCCAAGCAAAAGTTTTACCAACACAAGCAAGGGTAAAATTTCGAGGCTGCAAAGATAAACAAATAAAAATAAAAACGAAAATTTCCTTAATCCCATCCCAATATAAAAACCCCGCAGTACCCTAAAAATAAAGAAGATAGAAAATATGACCAGCGCACAATAAAGCAGAAAATCAGATTTCATATAGACTATAAAAACCAGGAAAATAAGGATAACAGGACCGGTTATCAGGCAAAAAACAAGCAGGTTCAGCATATACTGATAGGTGGAGTCCCTGGTCTTGAACACAATCCCGAGAAACCTGACAAGCAGGAACTTGATGGCCCAGTATCCTAATAAACCTACTAAGATACAGAGATACAGGGTGATATTTTGAATGCCGAAAAAATTAAATCCAAACAATCTTTCTTTTATCTCGTATAGCAAAAGGGATCCGGTCAGCAGAAAGATAATCCCTAATGCCACAGAAACCCGCTCATTCAGCAGATTTCCTTCCCGGACCAACTGATTCATGAACCGTTTTGAGATGGGGGCTTTGAAAATCTGGCGGATACGGTTATGATAAAAGACCTGGGCCCAGGCAACAAGGATAAAGCATAAAACCAGGACCCCTAATATCCAGTCGGGCTGGAATGGCTGATGTTCCCGGGTCCGGAACGAACCTGGCGGAAGCTGATGCGCGGTAAAGACTGAAGGGGCGTAATCGATCTTTGGCCAGCTCAATGTCTGGATAGTAAGGGTCGTATCATGATCAGAGATGAACTTGTTCATGACAGCGGATTTTGTGGGGTTTGCCGGGACTGGAAAAAGTTCCATAAGGAGTCATCCGGGACCGGCGCGATGACGGTCAGTAATTCCTTACGGACAGGATGGATGAACCGGATCTGGCGAGCATGAAGGTGGATAAATCCACCGGGGTTGGATCGGGCGGACCCGTATTTCAGATCACCTTTGACAGGACAACCGATGGATGCAAGTTGTGCCCTGATCTGGTGGTGCCGGCCGGTAAGCAATTCTATCTCAAGAAGATGATAATGGTCGCCTGAGTCCAAAACACGATATATCAGTTCTGCTTGTTGTGCCCCGGATACCGGTTTTTGATAGACAAATGATTTGTTTTGCTCTTCGTTGCGTACTATGAACCCAGTCAGGTGGTCACACGGTTTCGGAGGTAGGTTTTTTACGATGGCCCAATATTGTTTTTGGATTTCCCCGTCGCGTAACATGATGTTAAGCCTGGTCAAAGCTTTTGATGTACGGGCAAAGATCACGGCTCCGCTCACCGGGCGGTCCAACCTGTGGACGACGCCAAGAAAAACCTTCCCGGGTTTATGATAGCGGATTTTCAAATATTGTTTAATGGTTTCGCTGAGAGGTTCATCGCCCGTTTTATCTCCCTGTACAATGTCGGAAGCATGTTTGTTCACAATGAGCAGGTGATTGTCCAGGTACAGGATATCCTGCTCAATATTGCTCTTTCTCATTGGGGAAATCGAGGGTTTTTACATCATTGATGTAACTGTTCACCGAACCGCGGATCTCTTCAGATAAATTATGATAACGGCGAAGGAAACGGGGAGAAAATTCAAGTGTGATACCCAGCATATCGTGTAAAACCAAAACCTGGCCATCCACGTATCTGCCTGCTCCAATCCCGATGATAGGGATTTTCAATTCCCGCGTGACCAATTCCCCTAATTTGGCAGGGATCTTTTCCAGAACGACGGCAAAACATCCTGCTTTTTCCAGTAGGTGTGCATCTTCAACCAGTTTGTCCGCTTCCTCTTTATCGGTCGCACGGACCACATAGGTCCCGAATTTATGGATGGATTGAGGGGTTAGCCCCAGGTGCCCCATCACCGGGATCCCGGCTGAAAGGATGCGGTCAACCGATTCAAGGATCTCTTTGCCACCTTCCAGTTTCACGGCGTCGGCCCCGCATTCTTTCATGATGCGGATGGCTGAATTCAAGGCCTCTTTCGAATTCCCCTGGTATGTGCCAAACGGAAGGTCCACCACCACGAGGGCGCGTTTTACGGCCCGCATGACAGACGAGCCATGATAGATCATCTCATTGAGCGTGATGGGCAGGGTGGAAGTGTGACCGGCCATCACGTTGGAAGCAGAATCGCCGACCAGGATGACATCGATGCCGGTGCTATCCAGGATCCGCGCAAAAGAATAATCATAAGCAGTCAGCATGGCAATTTTTTCACCCTTTAACTTCATTTCCTGAAGGACATGGGTTGTGACCTTTGACACATTACGAAAAGAAATTGAAGCCGTCATAATTATCTTGTTTTAAAATAGCAAAACTACAATATTTTTATATACTTTTGTCTCATTGCATCACTCAATTGCCTATGAGAACACCACGTGGACTGATCCTGTTAGCAACCTTATGTTTTTTCTTGATATCCTGTAAGAAGGATTTGACTGTCAATGCTGACTGGACGGACATTACAGTAGTTTATGGATTGCTCGACCAGGGCGCCGATACCACTTATATAAAGATCACTAAAGCGTTCCTGGGCCCAGGGGATGCCATGCAGTTTGCACAGATCCCCGATTCCAGCAATTACCCCAACAAACTGGAGGTACGGCTTGATGAATATGATGGGACTACTTTACTGCATTCTTATCCTTGCGATACGGTAACCATTCACAATAAAACGGCTGGCGATTCCATTTTCTATTACCCCGACCAGTTAATGTATTTTACAACCTCCCCGTTGAATCAAAATTATTCCTATCAACTGTATATTAAAAACAGGGAAACAGGAAAAGTGATCACTTCAAAAACCGAACTGGTCCATTCATTCAGTATTAACCGTCCCCAGATCATTGCCAGTTTTCCACCGGGGCAAAACTTTGAAGTCAAATGGGAACCTGCCGAAAACGGGAAACGGTACCAGCTTGTGATCCGTTTCTTTTATCATGAAGCGCTGAAGACCGACCCCCAGAACATGACCCTGAAATATGTTGACTGGCTTGTTTTCAACAACATACAATCCACTGAAAACCAAACTTTACCTTTTGACTATTACTATCCGGGCGATGCATTTTACGCGGTTGTGGGATCAAAAATTCCAGTGGACGAAACGGTTACCCGGAGCGCATACCGGGCGATTTTTTACTTTACCGTAGCTGCGACAGACCTGGCTACCTATATGGAAGTTACTGAACCATCCCTTTCGATTATCCAGGAAAGACCTTCTTTTTCAAACATTGAAAACGGAATAGGGTTGTTTTCTTCCCGGTATATCAATCCCACCGATTCTCTCTCCATTAGCAGCATCACTGTGAACGAGCTGAAGGTCAACAGCCACACAAAGGACCTGGGCTTCTGATCCCGGTCATTTTTTGCTTTTTTACTGTTTCTGTCTTTTTGTCACCCTGCTGTCAAAAAAATGATTTTGGCACGGTGATTGACTTAATGGCAGCAAATTCTGAAAATTCTTAGTTTATTTAATAGGAGATTTTAAAATGGGAAAAATTATTGGTATTGATCTTGGAACTACCAACTCGTGCGTAGCCGTTATGGAAGGAAATGAACCGGTTGTGATCCCCAACAGCGAGGGTAGGCGTACGACTCCATCCATTGTCGGATTTACAGATAATGGAGAACGCAAGGTAGGTGATCCGGCAAAACGTCAGGCTATCACCAACCCTAAAAACACTGTCTCTTCCATCAAACGGTTCATGGGCGAAACCTGGGATCAGGTACAGAAAGAAATTCAACGGATGCCCTATCAGGTCACGAAAGGTGACAACAACACGCCACGGGTAAATATCTATGGAAAATTATATTCCCCGCAGGAAATTTCGGCCATGGTCCTTCAGAAAATGAAGAAAACAGCCGAAGATTACTTAGGGACAGAGGTCAAGGAAGCGGTCATTACCGTTCCTGCCTATTTCAGCGATTCACAACGTCAGGCAACGAAAGAAGCCGGCGAAATCGCGGGCCTGACTGTAAAACGTATTATCAATGAGCCAACGGCTGCTGCCCTGGCCTATGGACTTGACAAGAAACACAAGGATATTAAGGTTGCCGTGTATGACCTTGGTGGTGGCACTTTTGATATTTCCATCCTTGAATTGGGGGAAGGGGTTTTTGAAGTGAAATCAACCAACGGGAATACCCATCTTGGAGGCGATGATTTTGACCACCTCGTCATTGATTGGCTGGCCGACGAGTTCCAGAAAGACGAAGGGCTCGACCTCCGTAAAGATCCCATGGCTTTACAACGGCTGAAAGAGGCTGCTGAAAAAGCGAAGATCGAATTATCCAGTTCCATGGAAACCGAGATCAACCTTCCTTATATCATGCCGGTTGACGGAGTTCCCAAGCACCTGGTAAAAAAACTGACCCGCGCAAAATTTGAACAACTGATCGACAACCTGATGCAATCGACCATTCCTCCATGCCGTCAGGCATTACAGGATGCCGGATTAAAAGCTTCTGATGTTGATGAAGTCATCCTGGTGGGAGGATCCACGCGTATTCCTGCCGTTCAGGCAATTGTCCGTGAGTTGTTCGGAAAAGAACCTTCCAAAGGGGTCAACCCGGATGAGGTCGTCGCCATTGGCGCTGCCATCCAGGGAGGGGTATTAACCGGAGAAGTAAAAGATGTCCTGCTGCTGGATGTTACCCCATTATCACTGGGTATCGAAACCCTGGGCGGGGTCATGACAAGGCTAATTGAATCGAATACCACCATTCCGACCAAAAAGTCAGAAGTGTTTTCAACGGCAGCCGATAGTCAGACCTCGGTAGAGATCCATATTTTGCAAGGTGAACGGCCCATGGCTAACCAGAACAAAAGCATCGGGCGATTCCACCTTGATGGTATCCCACCTGCACCTCGTGGTATTCCTCAAATCGAAGTTACTTTCGATATCGATGCCAACGGTATCCTTCATGTAACCGCCAAAGATAAAGCTACCGGCAAATCGCAGCAAATCAGGATTGAAGCATCTTCAGGGATTTCTGAATCCGAAATCCGGCGTATGCGCGAAGAAGCCCAAGCCAATGCTGAGGCCGATAAGAAGATGAAGGAAGATATTGATAAACTGAACCAGGCTGACAGTCTGATTTTCCAGACCGAAAAACAACTGAAAGAATATGGCGATAAACTGCCTGCTGATAAAAAAGGCAGCATTGAAAAGGCAGTGGAAGAGTTGAAGACAGTTCATAAAAATCATGACCTGCCGGGCATCGATCGCGCCATGGCCAACCTGAATGCCATCTGGCAGACGGCTAGCGAAGAGATGTACAAGAATGCCTCCCAGGCTGGTCCGCAACAGGGCCCGCAACAGGAACAACAATCCGATCCCGGAAATTCAAAAACCGGAGGTAGTGACGATGTGACCGATGTGGATTTTGAAGAGGTAAAAGATAAATAATTGCTTGACTGCTTAATCCTGAAAAGGGGAGGAAAGTTTGATTTCCTTCCCTTTTTTTGTTAATTATTGATAAAACCCTGTGAGAAAAATGAAAAATATTACCATATTTGTATCTCAAATATTATATGTTTTTCAATTGTCAGTAATTCAATATAATAGCCATTTAAAAAATTGTTTATGATTAAAAAATACAGGATTTTAATAATGCTGCCACTGCTTTTTGCTGTATCGGCAATTATGGGACAGGGACTGGAAAACTTCGATAATTACCCGGAAACGGGAAATGCTTATCATGACGGTACATTTACGGGGCAGGATGGATCCACCTGGTCGTATTTCCAATCCCGTGGCGACTCGGTTATTGTGGCCCCTTCTCCCACACTGGGAAAAAACAGAACTCCGACCGCGGAAGTTAAATCGGGCGCTCTTTTAAATGGTTGTGGCGCCCTGAGTTTTGATTATAAACAGGTATTTTCGAGCAATGTTTCCATGGATGTTTTTGTAAATGGGGCTTTGGTATATACGGCTGTAACGACCGGGGAACAAGGTATCGTGAAAAATACAGGCGCCATAACCGTCAACGTTTCGGGTGAATTCATCCTTGATTTCAAGCAACAATCAACCTCATCAGGTCAGATCTGCATCGACAACGTTACCTGGACCGCTTACAGTTCCGCTCCTTTGCCGGAACCAACCAATTATCCCACGGCATTTACTGCCGCTCCGTTCCCTTATTCCATCCAGCTAACCTGGATCGATGCCACGGGAGGGCAACTTCCATCCAAATACCTGCTGTTAGCCAGCGAATACGATAATATCCAGCTTCCGGTTGATGGTATCCCGACGCCCGATGATCCGGATCTTGCCGACGGACAGGCAGCCATGAATATCTTCCCGGGTGTACAGGGATATCAGTTTAACAATCTCCCTTCGAACAAACAATATTTCTTTAAAATTTTCCCTTACACCAATGCCGGGAGCGACATCAACTATAAAACCGATGGCGAACCTCCCAGCGCTGCCGCAACAACACCCAACATCATGGTTATTAATTCCGAAAACTTTAACGATGGAACTTTCGGGACCTGGAACCACATGAGCGTAGTGGGCGATACGGCATGGATTATCGATCTGACCCATGGGGTGGGAAGCACTCCCTGTGCCAAAGCCAGCGGGTATTTTACCGGTTCCTCGCACATGACCGAAATGTGGCTTTTTTCTCCTTCAATGGATCTCAGCCATATCACCGGCGGGGTACTGACTTTCAAAACTGCCAAGAACTACACCGGCCCACAGCTTGAAGCGTTGATATCAACCGACTGGAACGGGGTCAGCGATCCCAACGAATTTACCTGGGCCCCATTGACGGCAACCCTTTCCACTGGCGGTTGGGCCTGGACCTCTTCCGGCAACGTGGATATTTCGGCGTTTACAGGCAGCAATGTGCATGTAGCCTTTAAATTCACCAGTACGGACACGGAATCATCCACCTGGGAGGTAGATGATATCCTGGTTATGGGAATCCCTTCCTTTAATATTCCGGAGGTCGCGACCAATCCCTCCTTTACAGATATAACCTTTAACTCTGCTACGGGAGGTGGCAATGTTATTGATGATGGAGGATCCCCGATCCTGGCCCGCGGGCTTTGTTATTCCACATCGTCCAATCCCACCATCAATGACCCGCACACCACGGAAGCCGGGGCCACGGGTGAGTTTACCAGTACCATGACCGGGTTGAACCCGAATACTGCCTATTACGTAAAAGCGTATGCCACCACTGACCTGGGTACCGGTTACGGTGATGTTGCCTCTTTTATTACTCTTTGTGAGCCTGTTGCTCCAATTGCAGATTTTTCAGCCAATGTCACCCTGGTAAGAATCGGAGAATCCGTACAGTTTACCGATGCTTCCACCAATTGTCCAACCGGTTGGGAATGGACCTTCGCGGGCGGCACACCGGAATCTTTTTCCGGGCAAACCCCGCCGCCAATACAGTATAATACAGCAGGTATGTATACGGTTTGCCTGACAGCAGCCAACGATTATGGCAATTCCGTCAACTGTAAAGAAAATTACATTACGGTATTAGGACCAACCAATGCCCCGATCGTCATGACTGAGATCATGTACAATCCCCCCGAATCCGGTAATGATTCCCTGGAATTTATTGAATTGTTCAACAACGATCAGGTTGTCTGGAACCTGAATAATTTTTCGTTCAGCAGAGGGGTAGTTTATACCTTCCCTGATTATTCCCTTGAACCGGGAGCTTTCCTGCTGGTTGCAAAAGATTCGGCAGCGATCCGGACCACCCTTCATGTTCCCTCTTTACAATGGGCCGAAGGCGCCTTAAGCAATTCAGGGGAACCGATCGTAATTATTGATAATAATGGTTTTGTGGTGGATTCTGTCTTTTACGGTCCGAATTTGCCCTGGGATACCCTTGCCAACGGACGGGGCCCTTCCCTTGAATTGTGTGATCCGGGTTCGGACAATACCGATCCGGCCAACTGGCGTCACGCCATTGAATTCCAGGCTGTCAACTTTGAAAATGATTCCATCTGGGCATCACCCCTGGCAGGATGTTCATACCCGCTGCCCACTGTTATAACAGTCGGGGTGATGGATGTAACACCCACCACCGCAACCTGCCAGGGAAATGTTACCGGCGATGGAGGCTCGGTGATTACCGCCCGCGGCGTATGCTGGTCGCACCTGGAGAACCCTACCCTGGAAGATAATCATACTACGGAACAGGGAACATTAGGCGAATTTTACAGTTACCTGACCGGATTAGATCCGCAAACGACCTATCATGTCAGGGCTTATGCCACCAACCTGGGAGGTACGGCTTACGGGGAAGATCTCTCTTTCGTGACAACGACGATTTATTTACCGGAAGTTACCACGGTTGCCGTGACGGATATCACCCATAATTCGGCCGTTTGCGAAGGCGATGTAACTTATGATGGCGGTGGCGCTATCACCGCCCGCGGGGTATGCTGGTCAACATCGGCCAATCCCACCCTGGAAGATAACCATACAACGGAATCCGGAACGACCGGTGTGTTCTTCAGCAACCTGACCGGTCTTACGCCTCAAATGACGTATCATGTGAGAGCTTATGCAACAAACCAGACCGGTACGGCATACGGGACAGACCTAAGCTTTACTACTTTATGCGAACCAGTTGCGCCACTGACCAATTTTTCGGCCAATGTGACCACCATCATGGCAGGGGATTCTATCGATTTCTTTGATGCCAGCCTTTATTGTCCAACCACCTGGTATTGGACCTTTGAAGGCGGGGTCCCATCAACTTCAACCCAAATGAACCCTACCGATATTGTTTATCCGGAGGCGGGAGTTTATGAGGTTTGTCTGATCGCCTATAATGAATATGGTCAAAATACATTATGCCGGCCTGGATACATCACAGTCCTCAGCCAACCGGAACCCACCAATGCCAACATTGTGATCACCGAAATCATGTATAACCCTCCTGAAAGCAATACGGATTCACTGGAATTTGTGGAAATTTATAACAACGATACCACAGCATGGGATCTGGAGAATTTCTATTTTGATAAAGGTTTTACTTATGTTTTTCCTGAAAAGGTCTTAAATCCCGGTCAATATCAACTTATCGCAAAGAATTCCACCGCCATTCAGAATACTTTTAACGTGGGATCCATGCAATGGACCGATGGCTCCCTGAGCAATGATGGTGAAGCCATCGTGATCCGGGATAATTTCGGTTTCGTGGTCGATTCGGTATATTACCTGCCCGATCTGCCCTGGGATCCTTTGGCTAACGGACATGGACCTTCACTGGAACTGTGCGATCCAAACAGCGATAATACCGATCCTGCCAACTGGCGTCATGCCCTTGAATTCCAAGCCGTGAATGCATCCAACGACACCATCTGGGCATCCCCCTTAGCCGGGTGCTCTTACCCGCCGGTCGCCGATTTCTATGCTGATGATACAACTATTCATCGGAATGATTCCGTAGTTTTTACCGATGCATCCTCCTCCAATACCACGAACTGGGAGTGGGTTTTTGAAGGAGGGACACCGGCAACATTCTCAGGTCAGGACCCACCCCCGATCTATTATCATGACTTTGGCCTGTATGATGTAAAACTGACAGCATCGAACATTGCCGGTCATCATACCCTGATAAAAACCCATTATATTGATGTCGGATGGGTCGGAATTTCCAAACCAGAAAAAACAACAGGATTCCATATTTACCCGAACCCTACCAACGGACAATTCAAAGTGGTCCTGAATACTGAAAAATCAATGCTGGTCCGGATCCTGGATCCCCTGGGAAATATCATCCTTGAAAAACAAACGCTTTCCGCTGTAAACCAATTTGATCAAAGCCTATTATCTCCCGGTGTCTATCTGTTACAGGTTATCGACACCAGCACGAACGAATCCAAAAGTCAGAAATTAATTATTCAATAAACTAACAATCTATTTTATGAAGAAACTTATCTCAACAATTGTCATGGTTGCCGCGATGTTTACTGCATCGGTAACCTTTGGACAGGGTCTGGAGAATTTCGCAAATTATCCGGAAACAGGGAATGCTTATCATGACGGTACTTTTACAGGACAGGATGGATCCACATGGTCCTATTTCCAATCCCGTGGCGACTCAGTTATTGTGGCCCCTTCCCCCACGCTGGGAAAAAACAGAACTCCAACTGCTGAAGTTAAATCGGGCGTTCTTTTTAACGGTTGCGGTACCCTGAGTTTTGATTACAAACAAGTATTCACCTCAAACGTTGCCATGGATGTTTTCGTTAACGGTATCCTGGTATATACAGCCGTGACCACCGGGGAACAAGGCATCGTGAAAAACACAGGCGCCATTACCGTAAACATTTCGGGTGATTTTATTCTTGATTTTATTCAGCAATCAACATCCTCAGGCCAGGTGACCATTGATAATGTTACATGGACGGCTTACAACAGCGAGCCGGAACCTGAGCCCACAAACTACCCGACCGACTTTTTAGCGGTGGGTTCTCCCTATACTATCGACCTAAGCTGGGTTGATGCAACCGGTGAACAATTACCGGCAAAGTATCTGATCAAAGCAGGTACTTCCCCCAACATTGAAGCTCCGGTTGACGGTGTCCCTGTTCCAGATGATCCTAACCTGGCCGATGGATCGGGAGCCTTGAATATTGCACAGGGTGTTCAGCATTGTCAGTTTGCCGGCCTGCCCAGCAATGTACCTTATTATTTCAAAATTTTCCCTTATACCAATAACGGAAGCGCCATTAATTATAAAACCGATGGCACACCTCCTGATGCCAATGCCACCACCCCCAATGTTACCGTAATGAATTCCGAAAACTTCAACAGCGGAACTTTCGGTACCTGGAGGCAGATGAGTATTGTTGGCGATACTGCCTGGACGATTGATCAAACCCATGGCGTTGACGGGACCCCTTGTGCCAAAGCCAGTGGCTATTTTGGCGGATCATCCACCCAGACGGAGATGTGGCTTCTATCATCTCCCCTCAATTTCGATCTCTTCACGGGAGAAGTACTGACTTTTAAAACAGCCTCCAATTATACCGGTCCAGCTCTGGAAGTGAAGATTTCCAATGACTATGACGGTACCGGTAATCCCGATAATTTTACCTGGACAGACCTGCAGGCTACCTGGTCAGCCGGTGGATGGAGCTGGACATCTTCAGGAAATATTGATATTTCGGCCATTTCCGGGACCGATGTTTATATCGGCTTTAAATATACCAGTACAGCTACTGCTTCGGCCACCTGGGAAGTGGATGATATTGTGATCCTCGGTGTTTCCACCGTCGGGCCTTTACCTGAACCGACCAATTATCCTACCGGTTTCGCGGCTGCCGCTGCTCCATATACCATTAACCTGAACTGGGTTGATGCAACCGGAGAACAACTTCCTTCAGCTTATCTGATCAAAGCCAGCGCTTCGGATAACATCGAAGCCCCGGTTGACGGTGTGCCGGTTGCCGATGATCCGGATCTTGCCGATGGTTCCGGCGCCCTGAATATTGTGGCAGGCGTTCAAATCTGTCGCTTTGCTGATCTTCCGGTGAACACACCCTATTATTTTAAAATTTTCCCTTATACCAACAGCGGGATCGATATCAATTATAAGACCGACGGAACGCCACCCAGCGCCACAGCCACAACACCCAATGTGTCTGTCATCAATTCAGAAAATTTCAACACAGGGACATTTGGAACATGGACCAAGATGAAGGTTGTTGGCGATACTTGCTGGTATATCGATATGACCCACGGTGTGGGAAACACCCCTTGCGCTAAAGCATCCGGATATGTTGGTGGAGCTTCAACCGCTACTGAAATGTGGCTCCTTTCACCCTCAATGAATTTCGATCAATATGCCGGGGAAGTACTGAGTTTTCAATCGGCCAAGAATTATACCGGACCTACCCTGGAAATCCGTATTTCCAACAATTACAGCGGTACAGGGAACCCGAACACCGCGGATTGGACATCATTGACTGCCACTCTTTCATCCGGTTCCTGGACATGGACTCCTTCCGGGAATGTAGATGTTTCAGCCATTTCAGGGACCAACGTTCATGTCGCCTTTAAATATACAAGTACTGCATCAGAATCGGCAACCTGGGAAGTGGATGATATCGTTATTAGTGGCGCTGCCCTGGGCATCCCGGAAACCGAGATGAACCAAGGGTTTAACCTGCTGCCCAATCCATCTGACGGCCATTTCAGGCTTCTTTTCAACGATAATGCCAACAGGGAAATCCGCATCATCTCCATGATCGGTACCGAGGTCTATCGTAATGCAACTTCCCAATCAGACTTTTCTGTCAACCTCCCGGAACTTTCTGCAGGGATCTATTTTGTACAGGTAACAAAAGCCGGGTCAGACAGACCTGAAGTAAAAAAATTGGTGGTCCGTTAACCGGAATATCACCCTGATAAAAGAGGGCGCCTCAATTTGAGACACCCTCTTTTTTTTATCTTTGTCCCGTCAAATATTCCTGTATGATAAGATGCCGTTTATTTCTGCTGATTTTATTTTTCGGGATGATGGTATCTTCATCCGGTCAGGGACGACAAAAAGACCAGGGCGACCCACCGTTGCGTATCGAAATACCAGCAAAATCGGATAAAGAAACCTACCGGATCATCCCCTGTGATACAGCAGGCATGATCCTCTTTTTCAGAAGTATTGAAGTGGCTGATGGTAACCAGGTAAAATGGTATTTTTCCTTTTATGATAAAAACCTGAAGTTGATATGGACAAGAAGTATCCCCTTGTTGAGCGACCAGGATTACTTTGACCATCAGATCATTGACGATACCCTGTCGATGTTATTTGTCCATACCGGCAATACCCCCCGCTCAGGTGTAACTGCTTTTGAGATCCTCCGCGTTTCACTGGTACAGGGAATTTTTATTCTGAATACGGGAAATGTTCCGGTTGACGGGGATGTGGCTGCTTTTGGTATCCGGGATGATAATGCCTGGCTTGGGATCAATATCAAAGGCAAGGCCGGGCAGATTGGGCACCTCCGCCTGTCATCCGGTATCTTTAATACCTTTCAGTCAGGCATAGGAAATTCAATAACCATTCCCTGGATCCGTCCTGATTCCCTGGGAAATACCGTTTTTGCTATTGTCAGTCGCAAGGTCGCAAAAAAAACTACGGAATATTATCTTGTCAGTTATGATTCTGCCGGTAAAATCCGGAACGAAATATCCCTTCATGTGAACACGGTAGGGCAGGCGCTCAGCCATTTTCAATACAGGGAGATTAACCCCGGAACTGGTATTGTTGTCGGAAGTTACGGACAGGAAACAGCCACCACAAAACAAAAGATCAAGGAGACCGAAGAGCTGACAGGTTTGTTTACCGCTTCTGTTGCCAACCGTTCCTTAAAATCAATATCCTTTTACAATTTTCTTGAGTTGAAGAATGTATCATCTCTGTTGACTGAAAAAGATATGTCGAACCTGATAAAGAAGTCTTCGAAAAAAAACAAAGAGCTCAAGGATTTCTCCGTTTCATTTTCCCTTCTTTTGCATGATATTATTCCCTGGAAAGATCAGTATATTGTTATCGCGGAGATATATGCGCCACAATATCATACAGAAAATTTCACAGAAATCGATTATTATGGGCGGCCTTATACGAATAGTTACTCTGTGTTCGACGGTTACCAGTTCATCAATGCCATTGTGACCGGTTTCAGCCACGAAGGCAAACTGTTGTGGGATAATGTCCTTGAGATCAGGAATCTCGTTTCCTTTGATCTTACGGCCAAGGTCTCTTCCTTTTTTTCGGGAGACGACCTGGTGTTGTGTTACCTAAGCGATGGTAGGATAGGATCAAAGATCATACAGGGTGACAAGGTGATTGAGAAATCCGATTTTTCTCCTCTTGAACTGATGTTTGATGAAGATAAACTCCTTTCGGAATCAAGAAGCCGGATTGTCCCTTGGTATGGCAACAACTTTCTTGCCTATGGCTACCAGGAAATTAAAAATATTGCGCTGACCGGTAATAATAAACGGCTGGTGTTTTTCTTTAGCAAAGTGAAATTCGAAAAGTAACAGGATACGTTTCGCGTTCCAAATTTCGGGAAATCAGGATTACGATAGCTGAAATGTTAAAAATCTCTTGGATGTATAAGTGATCTTTGTATTTTTGTCCCTAAACCAATACGCTCCAACTATGAAAAAAATTTTTCCTTTTTTGATGCTTTTCGCATCGTTTTTCTTGATTCAAACTATCTGGGCGCAATCCGAAGTCCAGGTGACCGGTTTAACAGCAGATAATGTCTGGCCCGTGGTAAGTCAGGTCCTCAAAACATGCAATCTTGGTATTGCAAATCTTGACAAAAATGCCGGAATATTGGTCACAGCCCCAAAGGAATATTCCACCATGATGGCTAAATTTCGCGCATCCGTTGTATTTACTTATAAAAATGATGTCCTAACCGTTTCTATGAAAGACAAGCAATCCTATACTTCTTCGGGATGGGAAAATTCGATTTTACCATCCAAAAAAGCAGATGATAAGCTGGTAGGCGATTTGGCAAATGCTGTTAAAGCTGTTGTTGCAGATCCCGCTCAACTTGCCAAATTGAAAGAATCAGCCGCTCCTGCCGCAAAAGCCGCTGCTCCTGCCGTTACAACGCAGGCAGCTTCAAATTCCGGACTATTAGCGGGGCCTAAGCCGCCTTCCATGGCCAATGCCGTCGAAGTACGGTTCGATGACGAAGATAGTTATACGTTCAGCGAGGGTTTGTGCGCTTTAAAAAAGAACGAAATGTGGGGGTTCATCGATACTACCGGAAAGGTTGTCATTGACTATACTTTCTTCAAATGGACAAACCTGACCCCGGAATTTTCATCAGGGATAGCCCTTGTTGCAAAACCGGATCCGAAAACTTCAGGTCGGGCGCCCATCTATATTGATAAAAAAGGGCAGGAACTGTTCAAACCCCAGAAGTTTACAGGAGCCACCCCTTTCCAAAGCGGTGTTGCCATCGTTGAAAAGACCAATGAAACGAGCAGGATGCGGACTTATACTTTCATTAACAAACAGGGACAACCGTTACCTGGGGCGGTCAATCCGGGATCAGGCAGAGGGTTGTCGCTGAATATGAAACCATTCAGCGAAGGATTAATGCAGCTTTATGATAGTAAAACTGGCTCCTGTGGCTTTGTAAATACCCAGGGAAAATGGGTGATCCAGCCTTCAGCCTATGGTGAAACCGGTGAGTTTGGCGATGGACTGGTTGCCGTTCAGAACAAGGTGAACTGGTACTGGGGCTATATTGATAAAAAAGGAGAAGTTAAAATACCGTTTGATTATAAAGCACAACCCGGGAAATTCTCCGATGGGTTTGCTGCTGTAAAGAACTCGCAGGAAAAAACAGGATATATTGATCAAAACGGGAAGACCGTCCTGCCCTTCGTTTATGGAGATTTTGCCTCTCCTTTTAAAAACGGTTTTGCCGTGGCTTATGTCCAGGACAGCAAACCAGGTTATGCCATCATTGATAAAACGGGAAATGTAATCCGTCGGTTCGGACCTGAGGGAATTCAGGTATATGACAATGGATGGATTTATTACAAGGAGTGGGTCAACAGCATGTGGGCTGTTGGTATTTCTTCCCCGGAAGGGAATACCATTCTGGCGCCCGGATATTTCAGCTATGTCGGTGAATTCCGGAACGGGTTGGCTTATGCCTGGGCCAAAATTGATAATAAGCGGGTCAAGGGATTCATAAACCTTAATTTTGATTTTGTGATCCTACAGACTTATTGATCGATGAATTTTTTGTGGACATTCAAATTTTTTGTACTTTTGTCCACTCAAATCCCGGTTTGAACCGGGATGTTTCGGGGCGTGGCGCAGTTGGCTAGCGTACTTGCATGGGGTGCAAGGGGTCGGAAGTTCGAGTCTTCTCGCCCCGACAAGAGGGTAACCAGTAATCAGTTGGTTACCCTCTTTTATTTGGGCTAAGGTTACATCTCTTTTCCACCAGGGTCTTTCTGTTTATTTATTCTTTCTTCTTTTCCTTGACCAGTTGCTGGTACAGATTGTATAAATCATCTTCAGGTTCATGCATGGAGATGGATTTTATTTCTTCCTGGTTTTTCATCCACCGGTACACCCAGGAGATCCCCCATTTCTTGTAGTATGTATCTTCCTGCTGATAAACATTATCCTTCAACGCTTCCTTAAAGCTGATAAAGATATATTTTTTCTTTTTCAATTCATTCAGCAACTGGGGC
>Ga0172381_10001462_pt1 | contig 27748 bp, 50 predicted proteins | sample Leawel6488metaG_FD_119754 | JGI IMG/M metagenome (GOLD analysis project Ga0172381, IMG submission 119754) | Leachate microbial communities from a municipal landfill in Southern Ontario, Canada - Leachate well 64-88 metaG | ecosystem: Engineered > Solid waste > Landfill > Unclassified | place... | reverse complement strand
GCGGTACTTGCTGAGTGTAAGGGTGAAAGGTCGGTTGCTATACCAGAATATCCCCAAGGCTTAGTTATATCTGATAGTCGGGGAGAAGGATTTTTCGATGGCGTCATGCCCTAAAGATTGTCAGCTTGATTGTAACCAGTGTCATACGCCGTTTAGTGTGACGGATATTTCGATAACAACAGAACAAACCAACCAGTGATCTATATGCACCTTAAAAAAGCAGTTATACACCTAAAAATAGAAAACTCTGGATCAATCGTAAACAGCCAACATATCAGAGTTAAGCCTTGGTACCAAAATGGCATACTAATCGACAGTGATGCTGAAAATATTGTTATTTCAAACTGTATTATAGAAGGTTGCCCTTGGCATAAAATATTTTCATGGTTATTCAAACCAACAGTTGAAACCATATAAAACTTACAGTAACAGAAACGTTTGAGTTGAATTTTGATGGACAGCATTGACTTTAGTTGTCACGAATCAGTTTTTGCCGCACGTAAAAGTGGCGGTAAGCTTGCTAAGAAACAGAATAAGCATAAAAACAAGCGAACATCGGAGGTGACAACTTAAAATGCAAACAATCACACAAAAAAAGAAACTCTCCAAAGGCACATGGGTATTAATCTTCTTAGGCATCGCCGCACTCATAACTTTTATAGTATTAGCCGCAGTCGGAATTATTCCAGTAAATTTCTTAACCGACCCCTATGACATGGAAACAGGCACATCTGGCTTACTCGTAGCATATGCAATGTTCGGCACTGCCTCATGGATTAACGCCGCAATAATGATCGTGCTACCGCTTCTCGCAGGCATGGTTTTCATGTGGATAATCTACCGCTGGTTTAAAGGACAAACCGTAACAGTCGCAACCGCAGGCCAAAGCAGTTACACACCACAAACAGGCGCAAGCGCATCCGCAGCTTCAGGCACCACAACGGAGATTAACTAATGGGCATTCTTGACGCATTAGGCATAAAAACCGCTACACCAAAAGCCCAAAACACAAGCCAAATACTCGATAAAACCAGCACAAGAAACACAATAGCCCTCATAGGCACAAAAATGGTAGGCAAAAGCACCCATGTCGGCGGCATACTTATAGCCGCAAACACCTACGTAAAACTAAAGAAAAACGATGTCTACCGCTTCAAATGCATACCCAACGATGCAGGCACAAACCTACTCGAATGCGCCGCCGACCTATGTGCAGGCAAATTCCCAGACGCCACGACATCAGGACAAAAAATAACTGAACTACCATCTTTAACACTTGAATGGAGCTATGAACCCGCAGTTAAATCACTCATAGGCTGGAAAAAACAGGCAGTTATGCCTATCCTCGACCTAGCAGGTGAAGACCTAGTAAGACTCATAGCGCAAGTCAACGCAGCCGATGACCCCAGCCAAATCACCGATATGAAAGCTATACATGAATTAACAACCATCGTTAAACAAGCATCAGCACTCTTAATAATTATCAAAATCACACGCAGTAAACAACTAGCAGGTAATCATTACGAAGCAGAACCCACCTCAATATCAGGTTTGAGTCAATATAGTGATGTAAACCTAGTTCACATGATTCTCGAAATAGCCAAATACAAACGCAAAAACCCGATAGCCCCAGCACTCCGCAGATGCGGTGTAGTAGTCACATGCCTCGACAAAATCCCCAACATAAATAAACAACTGGAATTAATGGGTGATGAACCCTTCGATCCATTAGACCCGCTCTTTAGCGAAAACTCGTTAGAGCAACTTGTCTCCGCAGCCTACCCACAAACATACGGTGCACTCGTAAGCTTAGATATTCCCGTAACATATTTTCCCAGTGTATTTATAACAGAAAAAGACGCAAACGGAAATGAAATCTGCTGGGACGCCGAAAAGAAAAAACCTAAAATTAAACTACGACCCATCAAAGACGTAGACCACCCAGAAAACGCCTGGCACTACAATATGAATAAGCCACAGTATAGTGAAGCCTTCTTCCTGAAAGAAATCGAGTGGCTGAAAGAATTTGCGGAGTTGAAATAATATGCGTTCCGCCCAATTCGTAAAAGGCAAAATCTGGAACGAAGAAAAACAAGACAGCTTTGAACAGACTTTTGAATCGCCCCAACTCGAAACATTCTTGCCATACGAAAAACTCGCTAAACTCCGCACACAAAAATACATTACAGAACAACCCAAAAAAGCATACTACAAAGACGAACACATATTGACATTAATTGACGTTAAAGAAGCAAATCACACCGACGCCGCTGGACGGGGCGGTTTAGTTGTTCATGGCTTTCTTGTAGATTGTACCCCCCCACCTAGAATTGATGGCTTTCCAATAAAACTGGATGACGCAACCTTTCTTGAGGAAGTATTAGCAGATAAGTGGCGTCTTAAAATGCCGCCTTTTCCTGAACTGAAAAAACCCTTAGATGTACCAATAATTGAATGGGAGGCTCACCCATGAGTTTAAGCAAATTCCAGTTCACAGCAAAAACATGGGCAATATTTATCGTTATCGGCATAGTTGTCGTTGCGGGCGTAGCTTACTATTTCTCTCAGCAACCCTCTACCACCACAGCTAAAACTAAGCTCTCCGAAACCATAACCGTCACAATCCAGAAAAACGTAGGCATAGACCTAATCACATACGAAAACTTAGATAACCCCGGCGAAATCAAAACCCTCTCAATAATTGATTTACCATACATGTTTAATTGCAGCCGCGGCGACACACTCTCATTCAATTACACGGCCCGAAGTGGATACATAACTAACACATTGGACTTTAGCCCTACAGGACGAAGCAGCCACGACAACCCCCTATTCATAGATTCCAGCGATCCACTCTACTGCTACAATAATAAAATTGATGTAACCCCTACCTTCATTTCTCTACGAGTCACTGCAACAAACACACCGACTCCAACAACCAGCCCCACACCATCACCCTCACCTACCCCAACAACCGCCCCCTTTAGTTAACAGGAAACAGAGACTATGAACAAACAAATCTTTCCCCTTTTATTATTCTCACTCGCAGCATTAGCATGCGCTCTAATCCCCCTTACAGCAGCCCAAACAGAAGGTAACATGTTAACTGACGGCGTACAATGGATAACTGACGGCGCAGGTAACTTGTGGAATCAGGCGTCTACTTTTGTCTCTGAACAGCCGTTAGCTACAGGTGCATTAGCAACCACTGGGGGAGCCGCAGGCGTTTTAGGAGTAGCCTACAAATCAGCATCATCAGCAAAAACCAAACTTCAAAGCGCATTAAACGGGGTAACGGGAAAATTTGAGTCAGCCCAGCAAAAAGCATCAGATGCAGCCGAGCAACTAAAAACCTACCAGTCACAGGCCCAGACACAAATTGAAACCTACAAAACCCAGGCATCCTCCGCAACAGAACAACTAGGCGGAATACAAGACAAACTAACACAGGCTAATCAACAGAAAGCCAGCGCCTTAAACGAAATCGAAACCCTCAAAGCACAACTAAAAACAGCACACGACCAGTTGGCAGTGTTGAAGCCTCAAATCAAATAGTAATGGGGTGGGGAAGGACGCTCATCCAAACACCAACCGAACCTACACTCGCGTTAACGATGGCCTCCAACCACCCCTTACAAGAACCTTTTTACCGAAAAAGCTTCACCAAAAACAGGAAGTAAAACAAATGACTGAAAACAAAAAAGAATGCGGCCTCATATTCAACAGACATAACTGGGTAACAATCGGCAGAACATCAAACTGTCACCTTTTCCAATCCTGCTCTAAATGCGGTGAAACAATCGAATCCTACCCTGTCGGAGCAAGCATTCACACTGTTACAATTACCTTTCAGGACGCCATAAATCGAATAAGAAATAATGATAAGCTTGAAGATTCACGTCAACAAGCATTAACCTATTTGAAAAACCGCCGTTAGAAAATAATAGGGGGATGTGGGCGCTAGAACTCCAGCCGAGGATGAAGCGCCGCACCCCCTAACCATAGCTAATTAGCGAACCATATAGGTTATAACAGAGTTATAAAAGTTTGTATCACAAGCAGGACAGCAACAAGTGAACCAAACATGGCAACCCAAACCCTAAAAAAAAACTGTCAATCAACATAGCCCTCTGTCCCCACTGCACATGCTGGTTCACCACCCAAACCGCCCTCACATTTCACCTTAAAAATTACTGCACAAGGAAGAAACATTAATGGAGCAACAACAAATCCCAATAGCCACAATAACCGCCACAATACCCGAAACCACCCCAACACTACCCCTATTCACCACTACCCCCCCAGCAAAAACAGATATAATAATCGACATTATAACCGAACGAGAACGCCTAAAACAAGTACGACAAGAAATAAAAGAAGGCACCCGACGCCCCAGCAAAATCTTAACCGCCGACATGTACCTCACCCAACTAATTCTACAAGCAGACAAAATCGCGTTATACGCAATAAAAGAAAACATCTTAACAGTAAACAACAACACCCAAATTGACATCACAAACCAAACAAACGCATTAATTAAAGTCAGTGAGGAAGCATGCAAGAATCCTGTAGCCGAAGATACACCCTCCTAGGCTACGAAGCCACATACGGGCAACAAGCAATCGTAGGGGCAGTATTAAACCCCAAAGTAAAACGCTTAATAATCTCATGCATGACAAGATACGGTAAAACCCGTTTTGTCGCTATAGGTTTACTTTTACTTATCGCAAATACCCCCATAGTTTTAAAACAGAAACCCAAACGCATCCTAATAATCGCTCCAAGCACGGACCAAACAAAGATTTTACGGGGCTACATCTCAGAACACATAGCCAACAACAAAACCCTCTCAGCCCTCGTAGATAAACCTGACCGAGCAACCCCCGAACGCCTCAAAACCGAAATGAGCAAACAGCGCATCACATTCAAAAACGGCTGGGAACTCATCACACTCACGGCACATGCAGGCGAGAACGAAGCGGATCCCGCGCCTAACTTGATGGGTTGGGGCGGCGACATCGTAGTAGTTGACGAAGCCTGCCTTATCCGTCCCGAAGTCTACACTAGCCGCATAAGCCGCATGTTAGGCGATGATGCAGCAAACAGCAAATTAATAGTCATAGTTAACCCATGGAATAAACTGAACTTTGCTTGGGATGCATGGCAAAATCCCTTATACACAAAAATCCAAATCGGGTACAAACAAGCTTTAGCTGAACACCGCACCACCCAAGCATATCTTGATGAACAAAAAGCTTTACTCTCGGATTATGAGTGGCGGGTACTTTACGAGTCAGAGTTTGCAGATGAATCCGAAGATACCTTAATCCGCTATGATTGGATTGAGCGTGCCATAAACAAACAAATCACTTTCACAAGCATCCCCCAAAAAACTTGGGGACTCGACGTAGCTGAACAAGGCGCAGACAAAACAATCTTAACCCCCGCAGAAACCGACAGCATCCACTACAAAATAGGCCAACAAACTTGGATACGTAAACAGGAAACAATGGATACCGCCAACGAAGTCGCCGCAATAGTGCCTCCAACAGAAAACATAAACGTTGACAGCATCGGCGTAGGCGCAGGAGTCTATAGTCGCTTAACCGAATTAGGCCACAAAACCATGTCTGTCCGTGTGAGTATGGCACCGACTTTAGAAGCAGACCGATATTTAAACCAGAAAAGCCAACGTTGGTGGCGACTCAGATTACTCTTCGAACAGGACTTAATCAGCATACCAAACGACCCTAAACTTATTAGCCAACTTAACCAGATGCGTTACAAATTCACTTCCGTCGGCAAAATCCAAATCATTGATCCTGAAGGTAAAAGCCCTGATTATGCTGATAGTTTGATGTTGACTATTCTTGAAAAGATTGTTGATCCTGAACCTGTTTGGGCTTTCGGATAAAACTAATAGGAACTAATCTAAATGGCTGAATCTCCAGTAACACTAAAAAAAGATGGCGGCATGTCCGTTTACGCTGCACCAGTAGCGGACACTGCGTTAGACGGCAGCAGCATTAGAATCCCCCAAGTCTCAACCACTATGGGCGCGGACTTCGGCGAAACAATCACAGACGACAACCGATATTTCGCTGCGAAACGTGAACCCATCGCAGGCTTCTTAATTTATGGTATTGCGAAGGCTATTACAGAAAAATGGTTTACCATCAACGACATCACCACAAAGAAACCCGATACAGAATTAGACAGAGTTATTCAGAAGGAACTTAAACTCCTTAAGTATAAGTCTGTTTTAACTGACTTCGTAATTTACAAGCGTCTCTATGGTAATACTCTTTTAGTGGGCAGTTTTGATGATGCACAGCAGCTTCAGGATTTGATGCAGCCACGCAAAGAATCAGCATCGTTAAAGCTGTTAACGGTTATTCCCAGAATTAATTATAGTGTGGTATCTTACGATAAAGAACCCTTAAGCCCACGATTCGGAATGCCCCTCATCTATCAAGTTACCAACGGCAACCTAAAAAGCGATAACAACCAATCCGCAACTTATCAACTGCATTGGACCCGTTGCTTTGAACATGTAGGCGACAGCGTCTTAGATTTGATTTGGGATGATTTGACCTGTGGACGCAACATCCGTTGGGGTGTCGGGCAATGGGTTTTCAGGACAGGCGGCGGCTTCGCAGTCATCAAATTCCCAAAAGAAATCAACGGCAAACCCACCACAAAAGCCCAATTAACTGAGTGGATGAATGCGAAGGAATGGAGCGACATCACCCACCGAACATATATCGGGATTCTTAATGAGGTTATGGATTTTGAGTTTAAAGGCGCATCCGGCGCAGCCATGAACCCCGAACCCTTCTTTGACACAAACACTAAACAGATAGCGAAAGCCACTGGCTACCCTAAAAGTATTCTTGAGGGTGCGGAAGCTGGCGCATTAACAGGAAGCGAAAAGAACGACCAGCAATTCTATAAGCAGATAAGCGGTGAACAAGAAGCATTAGAGGATGTTAACCGTTGGGTTATCGACCAAATCCCCTCTATGCGGCGTGTTCCTGTTGCTTCGTTGGATTCTGCCCCTAAGTCTTATGGCTCAACACTCAGACGCCTACTTCATAGAGTCGCGCCTTCTCTTGCGGTAGATAAAGATGCAGAGCAATCCGCAGTTGAGTACGAGATTGTATGGAACAGCGCCTTCGAATTATCAGCACTAGATGAAGCAAGAGTTGAGTTGACACATGAGCAGGCGAACGTGTCTAAACTACAATATATGACAGTGGATGAGGTACGCGCACGAGTAGATGATGAATTGAAACCTTTACCGAATAAGGAGGGAGAGGTTGTGTTATCTCTTAAAGCCCCTGTTTCGCCTTTTGGCGCTAACCCCAACGACCCAAACAACCAGCAACAAGGCAACAACAATCAAAATAAACCCCCACAGGAAGACCCAGATATGACTCAACCACAAGACAGCGCCATCCCCAGCCTAAAAATACTATTAGGCCCCATAATTAAGAAAGTCTATAATGGCACCCTAACACATGATGCAGCCTTATCACAGGGATATGCGCTCATAGACTTTTATAATGATTCAGAAAAAGAACGCGCTTTAAACTACACCCGAGTAAAATTCAATAATGCAACTCAATTCTTGAGTCCTGAACAGGAACAGGAATTTGCAGATCAAGATGCCCGATTTAAAAAAGACTTCTTAGCCATCTTGACTCAAACGGAGAAAATAGCGGGGCAACAGGTTAATGCTTGATGCTGAAGGCGGCTTCTGGAGCACCCTCGATGGGTTACTAGAACGCTTAAACCTTTTAGCTGATGATGTCCAGCAAGGCACCTTTAACAAAGCAGTAAAGATTTACGCTACCAACGTAGGCGCAACCGACTTCACCATAAGCGGTGTCTTAACTAAGAATAGCTGTGAATGGTGCGCGTTACATGTCGGGCAAACCTATCACAGGGGGCAGTTTATGCCTTATCTCCCAAAACATCCCCATTGCAACCACTTCTACGAGGTGGGGCGTGTAGGCGCTGAGAATGAGGAGTCAGCGTTTGCAGCGTTTTGGGGTTTACAATAACAGAGGAAAAATTATGTGGCGTGAATTAAAAGACAAAAACGGAAAAATCATCCTAAGAGTGCACATGAGCACTTTTCCAACTATTTACATTAAAGAAGAGGCAAAAGTAAGTTGAGTGAAAAACGATTTCAAGCCATAGACACCAGCCAATTTGAAACTGAAGCGGACAGCACAAAAATCCGAATATTACGAGACGACGACCAATACCTAGTAGTTAAGTCTGTGTTGGCTTCGGAGATTGTGCAGCCCTACCGAGACGCCCAGGGTAAAACGGTTATGGCGTATAAACCCGCCGATGAACTAGAGAAGGCAACCCTCACATTCAGAGGCGTACCCATCAAAGCTTTAGAGCACCCGAAGGGTAGCCACATCGAAGACGCAGCAGACGCTAACGGACGGGTAGAAAATCCCATGTTCCGCAAAGACCTCATGGATCCCAAGACAAAGCGGCCCTGTAGACGCGGCATAGATGCCGAGTTATGGTTCTACCGTGACGGTTGTGTGGAAGCGAAAAGCGGCAACTTCACCCCCATAACAGACGCAATCGCACAGAGCATCCGAGACGGCACACTTAAAGACAACAGTATAGGCTTCAGCTGCTTCAATTACCCAACCCCCGGCGAGTGGCAGGGGCAGCATTATGATGTTGTGCAACGCCGCATTTTTGGTAATCACTTAGCCGCACCAATCGAACGCGGACGATGTCCAAGTCCTTACTGTGGTATAAACATGGATACAGAAGAAACACCTAAACCCGTAACGCTTGCAGATGTAACAGAAGAAAAAGACAAAGCATGGATAGCAAAACACCAAACCATCGCAACCGATTGTCCTATATGCTTAAAGATTGATGAGTTAGGCGTATCTGAAGCTTCTAAGCGTTTGATTAAAGCTTATGGCGCAGCTGACACGTTGCTTGTTTTACAGGATGCTAAGACATCCGAAGAAATAGAAGCAGAACGTGTAGCGAGAGAAGAGGAAGAAAAGAAGAAAAAAAAGCCAATTCCAGAAGACGAAGTTATATCTAAAAATAAAGAGGCTATAACTGCGCTGGATTCAGTGTTAGATATCTTTGCCTAACCACTTCTTACGCCACGCCGCTACAGCCTTAATATATTTCACCGTTTTCTCTTCTATCTGCCGTTGAATATCGGCTTCAAAATGCATTCTTGAAAGATAACAGTTAACAAAGTCTGAGGTTATATCTGCAACTGGGTCAGGCATCTTTGGGAACTCAGCAATAATTATAGGTTCTAACTTAGGAAAATTCGATATAGCCGTATCCAAAACCGCCTTCAAATCCTCATAATTAACCGACATATCTACCTCTTCAAGGGTGCGTGTATCGCCAATGTCTTTGTTATGCTGTTCGTATTCTTCTTTAGTTTCAGAATCCCAGCAGTGAAAGGCTTTAGCTTTTATTTCCTGTTTTAATTTACCTTCACTCATTCAGTCTTCACCTCTAACATGGCAACTCTTACATTTAACTTATACACTTGATAAAGCAGAACCCCAACCAATGTCGATAAAACACTCAACCCCAACTCAATAACAAGTTCACTCATTCAGATTTTACCTCTGTAAAACGCTTGAAAACTTCCGTTGGAACAGCAATACGCTCATAAACCTCAGCAGGTCGCGGCTTAATAGTTAAGGCTTTACTTATCGCCATATCCTCAAGTAAATACAAAACTTCAAACTCAGCCTCATTAACAAGGCGTAATTCAGAAACAGCAATTTTCTTAATTGCTTCACTAAACTCTTCATCATTTGTATAAGGCTCATGTAAAACTAAGGATTGCCAACCTCTCAGGATTTTCTCTTGTTCCGTAATCATTTGAATTTCGTATGTTTGACGAAATTTGGGTATATTGTGGGCTATGCGAATCATCATTGCAAGTTCAATATTTGGCTTTAACTCTTCAAAGAACTTAATATCTAAATTATTGCCTAACACGGTTGAAAGGCATAAGCGGATAATAGTTGTGTTCTGTTCCTTTGTTAAAAGGGGATATTTGGCTTTAAGTTGTTCAAGTTGCCACTCGTCAACTCTGACGGGTATCTGTTTAGGTTTACCATCATTATTGTGTAACATAATGAAACATTATGAAACAATCCGCTTTTAAATTTTGTCTTATTCACCCCTCACAGGCGATTCACTTCTTTCAGTCAGTGACTAAACAGACTGTTCACCCCCCAGTGACTAAACAGGGAACACAAAAAAGGAGATTAAAAACACATTGTCAGAAAAGAAAATGATTAGCGTAGCCGAAGACGACTACAAAGCCCTGCTCGCAAAAGACGCCTCACTCTCCACCAAAGTAGAGCAATTAACCAAGCAACTCAGCGACAGCACCGAAGCCCTCATAGTCATCAAATCCAAACTAGACAGCGCCGAAAAAGAAGAAAAAGACGCCGTCATCAGCGAACTCGTCCACGACAGCAACGGCAAACTATCACCCGAAGAATTTAAAGACATGGGCCTCGAAACACTCTACACCGTCCAACGCACACTACGAAAAGCCGAGCCGAAAAGCTTTGTATCCGTCATGAAGCAACGAGAACAGGACCAAAACAAAACCCCAGCACTAGACGCTATGGGCACAGGCACCTTTAACCAAGAAACAGGCAAATGGGAAGGAGGAGCCGCACAATGACCACCGCAGTATCCTACGGATCAGCAACCGCCGATCCCGGCATCGGGCCACAACCCAGCAACGCCATCATAATTAAGCGTAATGATAGCACGCTTGTACGCTACTTCAACCTTGAAACCGCAACCGAATGCTACCCCGGCCGACTCGTCGCATGTGGCACCCACAGCAACGACGTTGATGTATGCGCAGCCGCAGAAGCCCCAGTTGGAGTTTTAGGATATGAAGATGCACCTAAAGCGTATCGCCCCGCAACACGCGCAACCATCTACGTTGCAGACACCCCCGTACCCGTCATCAGTGGACCTGGTACAATCGTGATGCTTTATCTTTCAGCAGGCGCAGCAACCATCGTTAAAGGTAGCCCATTGGTTCCCGCGGCAAATGGCACCGTTACTATTGCTACAGCCGCAAAGTTTGCGACATCCACAGCAGCCGCAGTTCTTGGCGCTAACGCTTCACCAACCATCGCAGGCAACATCCCCACCGAAGGCAACGTCGTAGCACGCGCAATGGAATCCGCAACAGTCACCGATATCGGCGGCTGGATTATGGCGGAGCTACTATTCTAGGAGGCTATGAAAATGAAAACTATGCGATTTGTCGGAAGAGACGAACCATTACAAACCGAGCAAGGACTATACCTAAACCCATCTATAATTAAGATTGCACGCCGCGATTTCAAAGGCAGACGATTAATGCCCATCAAATACGTTGATCCAAACACCAAAACATTCGCCTATGATAAACTCACAGAAATGAGTGGCGCACGCATCGACCCCAACTACCCCGGCCCCGAAACCCTTGACATCACAGGCATGACCCGCAGCAACGTCAACATGAACACCATCCACAAAGAATTCGAGATCCCCAAAGAAGACCTTGACGCAGCTAACATGAGCGGTCAACCACTCCCAACAACTTACAGCGACGCAGCAGCCTACCAAGTCGGCCTCTTAGAAGATACTATGCTGATTAAAGGCACAACCACCGAAGGCACAGTCATAAACGGCCTCTATAACGGCGCAGGCAACAGCTTAGCAACAAACTATGACTGGGCAACCCCCGCAGACATCATCACAGCCACAAACGCAGCAATCGCATTAATGGAAGCAGACCACATCTACGGCCCCTACAACTTAACCGTACCCTCTGAACAGATGGGTTACATGCAAGTCCTCGTCAACGATGGCCCCTCAACCTATTACGATTGGGTGCAGAAACGCATCGGCGGATTCATCCAGCAAAGCGAAGTCTTAACCGCAGGCACAGCATTACTCACAAAAGCGAATCCAGTTAGCCTCTTCGAATACGTTATCGCCCGCGAAGTAAACGCAGAAACCGAACTGCAAGGCGTCCGCAAGGGCAACAGCATGTTTGGCCGCGTATTCGTTAAAGGCGCACCAGTCATCTACAACTCTAATGCGATCTGCTCTATAACTGACTTAACCTAAATAATCCCCTATCTTTTCTTTTTTTTTGTAAACTATACGGAGAAATAATTATGGTAAAGAAAATAACAGAAGAAACCCCCACAGTTGAAGAAACACCAGCCACAGAAGAAACTTTCACACCTCAACTTATGATCGCCACCGCACCCGTAGAGGTAGCAGCGCCAAAACTTTTGAAAGTACAAGTTCAAATCGGCACCATCATGTTTGAAAAAGGCGAGTTCCGATATGGCGCAATCCTAGAAGTATCTGAGGACGAGTACAGACGCATGAAAGACTACGTTAAACTTGTCCCATAAACCCCCTTTTTATGGTTATCTTTATGACTAAACGGCTTCGGATATTAGCAGCGGTCCCCACTTGCCACATAGACCACGTAAAATATCGCCCCCAAGTTGTAGCGGCAATACAGGCTAATATTGACGCTAACCCAGACTTAGATGTTACTTTAAGTGTCTGTGAAAAAGCTGATAACAGCGTCGCGTTAACTAACAGTTGGAATACGGTGGTTGCGAATTTTCAGGAGTTAAGTGACCGCGTAGTATCCGAAGGCTACGATTATCTTTGGCTTGTAGAAGCCGACGTTATCGCTCCCCCCCACGCATTACATCATCTACTATACAATAAGGTCGCAGTCGCGTGTGGGATTCAACCCTACCACTTCTATGAACAATACAAGAACGTGGCGGGCGCAGAAATCTATTACAAAGACCTAATGACCACAGGCTACGTGTTACCCGACGAAAAAGGCGCACCCACCTTTAGCGTTCATAACCTGTATAAACGGGAAATATTGAACCGCACTTTAACAGGTAGCCGAGAGCATCCCATATTTAACGGTACAGGTTGCATCTTAATCCACCGCGCCGTCCTTGAGAAGATTAAGTGGCGTTGGGATAACAAAGTTTCAGGTTTCGATGTGTACTTCTGGTATGATGTGCAGAAGGCTGGCTTCACCGCTGTAACTGATGGTTTTGTGGATTGTGGGCACCTTGACGGCTAAGTTAGCTCCCGTTACGGTTCAGCGTGATAGTAACTTACCCTATAATGAACTTAACCAAACTTACAAATGTAGGCGGTGTTGGCATTGCTGCATCACAGCCGAACAGGGTATTAATTGGCGGCAATTCTATAAGGATTTTGAGTTGCCGCTAAAATGGATAAAACTAATCACAGAAAATCCACAAGTCCATATCTGCCCCTTCTTAGTTGCAGAGGATGGCGAATCGTCCTGTTTAATCTACACTGAGCGTCCCGACATGTGTAAAGCAACCTTTTGCAAATGGATGAATACAAAATGAGTTTATACGCTGACATAGCTCTTGATAACACGGGCACTTATACGGCGCTGTGTGAAATCCCCACAGGCTATTATGATCCTCCAATGGATTTAGCTGGCAAAACAGTGTTGGACATCGGCGCGACTTGTGGCGAAGTCTCAATCTACTACATCCGACGGTTTCATGCGGCTCATGCGGTATGTATAGAATGTAGCCCGCTACCCCTACCCTATTTAACACAAAATAGTAGACTCGTAAACCTCACGATAGTGCCCGAGCCGTTTAAGCTAGAACACCTCACACAGTACAAGGCAGATTTCATTAAATGTGACGTGGAAGGATATGAAATGGTTTTGCTTGAGTATGTGGCGAAGGGCGGTGTGTTGCCTCCGACAGTTGTTGAGGTTCATACCAACTGGATACGTGAACAATTCCAGCGGGCAGGCTTCAAAGTAACCCAAACAATCAATGATACATCGGTGCAGATTGCGGTGTACATTATGACTAACTACGAGAAACTTGGATACGTGAAACAGAAATGAGTAAATCCTTATTTGAAGACGCCATAGGGCAGAAAATAGAAGCAGACGAAGTTCCACAAAAACCAGTTATGCCCCGCGTTAAAGTGGACGAGGCCGAATTAACACAGCTCGAAATACAAGAAGCCAAACTAATTAGCCAAATACAAACCCAACTCTTAAAGAGATATTGACATGACGAAGATAACCGTTGACTGGTTTTATCACGCCAAAGTACCCTTCACTGGCGGCGTTGGCTGTGAACCTACAGATTTCCAGATGGTAGGCTTAAAACTCTATTATGCCAAAGGCACGAACAGCAACGGCGTCATGTACTTAGAAGGTAAATGCAACGTTGATTTCAGTGATGTACGTATCTGTGACTCAAATGGCAATATGCTAAAGATTTACAGGCGCAACGTTATGGACTCGACTAGTTGTGACTTAGATTTCTTGTATGTTGGTAATGCTAACATTTCAGGCAGAGTACACCTGTACGCTGGAAACTCGGCGGCGTCGGCGGCTGATGACGGCACCGTATATGTTGATATTATAGAAAACCTTGCAACAAGTTTACCCCTCAACGAAGGAACAGGAAACCCACAGGACCACAGCGGAAACAACAACACAGGTACAATAACGGGTGCAACATGGGTAACAACAGGAAAATTCGGAAACTGCTTAAGCTTCGACGGCAACGACTCAGTAGTTTGCACAACCGCAGCCACCACACAGTTTGGAACAGGCAACTTTAGCTATATAGTTTTCTTTAAATCAGCTTCAGCAAGTCCCGCGGCGGCTGGATCAATAATTTCTCAGATAACCCTCGCTAATGATGAACGTATACAATTATACCATAATACCACTAACAAAATAAAAACCACATTAATTGATGGCGCAATAAATAAACAAAATGATGGAAACACATTAGTCGGCACAGGTTGGCGCTGCCTAATTTTTGTTAGAAACGGTGATACAGCAAAAACCTATTTAGATAACGCTTTAGAGGTTACTCAAACAGGAATTACAGCCGCAAGTTTCTCAGGAACTTATCCGTTAACATTGGGTAAACGGGCGGATGCTAATAGTGAATATTTCATTGGATTAATCAGTAATGTTATTGTTATTAATGCTGCTTTGTCTGATGAGGAAAGAATTAATGCGGTTCCGAATTTTCCTGATTGTACGCTTGAGGTGGGTAAATGTTGTGTTAGGAAATTTGCTTCTGTTACTCAACCCCAACTCGGTACTCCTACCACTTTGAAAGGTATCTATGGGGCACCCCAAACTGAAAGCCTAGTCGAACCCTTAACCCAACTTGCCTATAATTTGACACAGCAAAACGCGATACTACAACAGAAAATAGGCGAGGAACCAACTTACCCCCCAGATATGCCAACCGTGTACCCAAACGCAGAATCAAACATAGCCGCCCACGTAATCCAACTTTTAGAAATAAAAGATAAACTCAGAACACAATTAAAGGAGAAAAAAAGAGTATGACAGCTTATACAGCCCCCCAAATCTTAGCCCCCCTAAAATTGACTATATCAACCGCCGACCAAGAATACATCATCACCGCCATAGTGGACCAACTAAACCTCTGGGGCGCACCAACCGTAAATATAACCGAAACAGTCTCAACCCCCGAATCAATGACTTGGACATTAACATCTGCAGAAAAAGCAGCCGTCCTATTCGGTGCACGCGCCATATACTCAAGTTTTTATAAAAATGCTCAAGCCATACAAAACAATAACATTGGACAAGTAAGCGTAAGCCAAGCCGACATGATGAGTAACCCCACCGTGTTAGCTACCATAAAAGCAGCGGCGGAACAGTTACGGCAGGTAGCAGTCGGCGACGACTTACCCATAGTTATAGGAACAGATGACAGTTAAGAGGAATATAGTGTGCGGTATCAAATTTTAAAGGTACTCCTATTAGCAGCAAACCTATCCTGTATCACTTGTCTACTTTACCTCTTCTACAATATCGCCGTTTATGGGGTAATCCGCATCTTTGAATCTTCTCAACTGATTTTAACTTTAGAAATCGCTTGCTGCCTCGGCGTCTTTACAGCTACAGGCACCTGGTTAATAAAAGAAGTCCTTAAGGCGATTAAACCGTGACAAAACTAACCGATGCAATAACACAGAAAGAAAACAAACCCCGAAACACCATCTGGGTACCCTACCTCTGGACCCCCGGGTTATGGGAAAAAACCCGTTTACGTGACGAATTAATGAGAAGAGAAGGCTAAAACAACATGAGTTATCCACGAGCATATCCAATTAGTACAGGCGAAGCCCTAGACGAGCGCGATTATAAAGCATTACGTGACCGATATAGTGGTATCACATTAAATGGCGTCCGCAGTTACCCATACACATTCATAATACGAATAAATGGCGGAAAATACGAAGCCATCAACAGCACCCACGACCTAGTATACGGCGGCACAGACGACGCAGGCACCATTGACGGCGACAGTTTATCCGCAGTCCTCAACGCATGTTTAGCCACAGGTAACGTAAGCATCTATCTATCCCCTAGCGTATCATACGTATTAGATGCCACAATCACATTAGACCAATTCCAATACATTATCGGCGGCGGAATTTATAAGCAGACAGTTGTCACTATACCAACAGATATAGATGGCTTTATTTTTAGTCACGCTTACTGTGGAATAGAAAAAATAGGCATAGTTGTTAGCGCCGCAAGTTATACTCATGCAGCCATAAAATTTGAAGATTCAACCCATATGTGCCACTGGAATACTCTTCGCGACTGCTTCATTGAAAGCACAGACTACAATGGCGACGGAATTTTAATGATATCAACAGTAAATGGTATCACCCTAAATAAACTGGATAATAACATTGTCTGGAAATTCGGCAACTGCCTAAGACTAAATCAAGGCGCAGGTGGCACCTCAGGATGGATTAACAGTAACAACTTCAATTTCCAGCAACTATACAATGCTACCTATGGCTTATTGATGGAGCGTTTAAGCACAGGCAACCCACAATGCAACGTGTTTGATCATTTAACTTATCAAGCAGGCGCAATCCCCGTAACATCAGCAGTTACATTAGATGGTTATAATAATAGTTTGATTAACAGTCAAATATGGGATGTACCCGACGCTGAAACAGGCTTAACAATCAACACAAACGCTGTCTACAATGTAATTGAGAACACTTATTTCCAAGGCGTACTGGTAGATAACGGTTCTTCTACACAGTATCATCGCACAAAACATCGAACATCCGCTGGAGTTACTACATTATCAGAATATGGTTCTATGATTTCAAAAGCAAGCGGCGATTATATCGCACATAAACTATTCGATACACCCAAACATATACTTTTTGGAGCTACGCGAGCAAATACTAGATCCGCTATAGTGAACTATATTAATGGTACTATTGATGCGACGCAGTTTCAGATTAGAATCTATTATGTTGATGATGGAAGTGAAGTGTCTGGGGCTGTGGATTTCTCTTATTTTGCATCTATAAACTGGTGAATAAACATGGTTAGTTATAATGTTACACGTGGCGCTCTTGCTTCAGACGGTACATATACAAATAGCACCATCAAAGGCGATATTCAGCCGGGCGGCGGCAACGTCGGCGGGGTGCCGGGCGCATGGGCAAAGTATGCTCATAGCTTTTTCACTTCTGCCACTATTATTGAGGGCGACAGAGTAACCCATTTAACCGTTAACCTCTATGATGTCCACCATTGCTCGCCTTATCGTGAGGGTGACAGTTTTGAGCATTATATTTGTGAATTGGTAAAGATTTCAGCGTTTACACTCCAAACCTTAACACTCGGTGCTACAGCGGACACTATAACAGGCCACTACCCCCAAACATTTGCGGAAACAACAATCTACGGCAACCTATCCCCAAAAGGGCAATCGGGAATATCTACAGCCGCTGGCTACTATAACCGATACGAATATGTCTTTGTCACCGCATCCACGGTCCTTGAAGGCGACAGAATAAAAGACACCGATAACACAGTGTATGAAGTTAAGCAGGTTACGCAGTATAAGAGTAGCCGCACAGACTTCGCTTTCTACTGGAAGGTATGCGGATGCATAAAAACCGACTTTGCGGTGCAACCTGCCACAAGCGGTACTTGGCATGTAGATAGCGCCTCGGTGAAAACTGATCCACGTAACCGACAAAAAGTGCTTATTGACACTTACCTTACGGCAGCGAATATTAAGAAAGATAACGGCACAATAAACGCAAGCACCTTAACCTGTTTTGACGGCTTAACCTACCCCATAACAAGACTATTCCTAACAAAAGACTTAGATGCCATCGCCGTTATATCTCGCAAACCAAGCACACCCCTATACACCGACAAATTACTGGGCCGCAAACCCTACGCATTCAACGAACAAATAGAAATCGAAATATATTCTGTTAACAAGTCAACTGTAACCGCAACTCGATTAGCTGAAAGCTTTGAACAAGAAATTAGGCGCATCTACACAACTTATGATCCATACGCAAACGTCAGAGACTTAGACACCATCACCCCGAAAATAACAGATTTAGGCTACGGCTACCTCTACCACATCGCCATCTTAATAGAGTACAAACGGAGCAATGACGATTATACTGCTGCGCTTCCAACAATCACCTACGGCGACACACAAGGCAGCACATATACTTTTCCAAACGCAACAGAAATACGAGTACGCGACCCCGACACAGGCGATATTAGATTGCTTCCGCCTGGCAGAATAGGAAACATAACACAAATTTTAGGCATGGACGATTTTGAAGTTGATATCGTTGCTGATTTGGATATAGATGCTTCAGGTAATAAAAGATGGCTCAGACCCCAGACCAGCGGCGCAATTACAGATACCGTCAAATGGCAAGTATTCACAGAAATAAAGTTTGGTGGTAAAACTGACACTGACCAAGTATATCAAAACTTAAATTATTGTGGAACAACAATACCCGTTCGCTTAGTAGATTTTGAAGTAGACGGTTCTACCTTAACGGTGACATTTAGACGGTATTCAGCAACAACAGGTAGTGGAAGCACTTCTAAAGTTTGGTATGGAATCAGCTAATGACAACAATACAACTAGACATAACCGATCCCAACCTTAAAGAAAAACTCGCTGTCATACCTGAAAAAATGCTTGAATACGCCGAAGAAGTGCTGTTAGAGCAAGCGCATCTTATTGTAGGGTTAGCACAGGTTTATTGCCCCGTAGATACAGGTAGCCTACGAGATTCTATTAGGGTTGAACGTGGAGGTCAAGGTTTGCATTGGCGTGAAGTACGGGTACGCGCAGGCGGCTACATCACAAATCCTGAAACGAATAGAATAGTGAACTATGCAGCTTATGTTGAAGCACACACCCCTTTTTTAGGTCCAGCCGTTGAAGAAGTAAAACCAACTATACAAGCAATGTTAGCAAATAAGGTGTTAAGTGATGTCTGAGGGAATACAAAGCCAATATTTAAACTCAAACGTAACTAGTGAAACTCTATCCGCAGATACAGGTATAGCTTACGCTTTAACCGTTAACACAGAAATGGCTTATAGCGATGTAAAAAAACTTGAAATTGTATTAGTCCGCTGTCTTGGGTATGCTGAACGATTAACAGGTGATCCAAACCTCAAAAATGGAATCAACACAGTTCAAAATGCTATCGTAGCCCTCAAAAGTTTACAGCAGGTTATGCGTATGACTCAAATCGCTTCAGGTCCGATTGGTTGGGCGTTGCTTGCTACCTCTGCTATTGCAGCGGGTGTAAGCGCTGGAACCACCATAAGCGGTGTCATGATGGATATAGGAGAATAACATTTTGAGTATACAACCTGCCTCAAAAATAGAAATCTGGGACACCGACGGCGACCCAGTTTATACAGACACATCCGCGATAACTGACGCATTAAACATACGTGTGAAACCTGTTGTAACAAGCGGCCCCGGCGATTTTACCATAACGCTACCTGCGATAAAAGATTTTTCTACAGTCTATGATGATATAGGATTAAATTATACTCTAAAAATATACCTCGGATGGGGTACACCATCAGCAACGCCAATATTAACTGGAAAAACTCTGAAGCCGCATACACAAGCAAGTGAAAAAGGCGCTTACCGAATTTTTGAAGGTAAAGATTTAGGAGAACAACTAGAAAGAACTTTCAAAAAAAATAAACGCTGGCAAAACGTAGAAGCCGACGATATAGCGGCTGAATTAGCTAATGACTTAAGCATATATGATGCCGCTAAAATCGCAACAGATACCACCACAGAAATACAAACCGTGCGCACGGAAAGTTATTGGAGTATACTTCAAAAAGTTTCTGATTACTGGTATGATGCTTCAACTAAAGTACAAAAAGATTTCTGCGTAGATACCGATGGCGAACTCGTATGGAAAGCAAGACCTTGGCGAACCGTCGGAGTAGAAACCCTCACATTACTGCATGATTACAAGTTAACTCAAGATATTTTAGCTTCAAAAAACAGCATCACCGTTTATGGGGCCGCCAACAGTTTCTTACCAAATGATAAAGATTGGGCAGAAACAACAGATGAATGGAGCGCCACTACAGGAACTTTAAGTGCTGTTTCAACACCTCTTACACCTAAAGCAGGCACATATTATATTGAATGTACAAACACTGGCACAAGTACCGTAACCAACAAATTTGGACGTACCCTTCCAAAAATAAATCTACGTGACATAAATAAACTCAACTTTTGGCAAGCTACCGCCCACTCGTCCGATCCTACACCTGCCATAACAGAAACTATAAGACTATTTGCACCAGACACAAGCAATTATTTCCAAACTACCACCTACTCGGGAACGCCCACAAGCGGCACATGGTATTGGGCCAGTCTGGCATTAGGCGAAAACGCATTATATGATGCAGACGAAAACCCCACAGGACCATGGACAATAGGCGCGGGTGATCCTAACTGGTGGGATTTAGAAAGAATAGAATGGGAATTTAATAGCGCACTACCAGTTTCAAGTCATACAATAACTTCAAACATTGATAAACTCCATTTTGGACCCTACCGATGCTATGGAACCGCAGAAGACCCTACAAACCAAGGAATCTACGGATTACGTGAAGCAGAATACACCGACGACAACCTATTATCAACTAGTGAATGTACTAAACGTGCTGAATCCTTAAAAATGCAGTTATATGACAAAACAATCGCTTTAACCTGCACCGTACCCGGAAACACCAACATCTTAGTAGGCGACAGAATCCCCGTAACCCTACCGCTTGACAATATCACTGCACAGGATATGGATGTTGTAGCAGTAGAACATAACTATACTCAAAACGCGTTATTTACAACTACTCCTTCATTTATTTATACGGGAGATATCCGCGTATTACCACCTAGTAATCCTTTTGATGCAACAAATAGACAGCTACAACATTTAAAATCTGTGACAAGCGAACTCTACACAAGAATTGTCAGATAAAAAGATTTATGGAAAAAAAGTTATGAGTTCAACCGTATTGGAGTAAAAAATCATTGGACCATGATTAACAGTTAAACCATAAACCGTGTTATTTACTACTGGAAAATCGCTAAGTATTCCGTTTTCTAATATTTTAATTACTGTATCTTCGCCGTGCCATGTGACGCTATAATGCTTATTACCCTGCTGTATTTGCACGTTTTCAACTGTAAAGTTTCCTGCTGGCTGTTTATCAAAACTGGGTAAAACATTGAATATCGGGGTATCTGTGGAGTTGGTGCTTGCTGCTGGTATGTTTGTGTTGTAAATTATTGCTGCTGCTATAGCTAATATGACTATTATGGCTATGGTGATTTTTACTGTTTTTTGCATTGTTTTTTCATCTCTCTTTTTCTATTCATTTTTATTTTGATTAGCGGAGCTTACGTTTGACTTGCTATCAAATGAAGCGCAGACTTTAGTTCTAATCTGTTCCTCACAATATTTTTCCTGTTCTTTCGAGCATTTCCAACATTCCATCCCGTTAGGGTTAACCCCACAGTTTAGAAACTTGGTGTCCATTTCAGCCTCAGACATCGGTACGGTTCCACTCCTTGTTTATGTCTGCGATAGCTCTCTTATCAAGGATCGCTAAAGGTGTCGAGAACTCGCCACGCTTGAAAATAACAATGTTTGTTTCGCCTGTTGCGTCTTTAATTTTCCATGCAACTATATCTGACATTGTTCTCTATTTCTCCCGCTTGCTATCAAATGAAGTCCATTTTGGAAACGCACCTAACGGTGTAATGCCAATATCATAACATCCCACACAATGCGGGTCATGTATGTCGGCATCAGCGTATAGACAGGTATTACAATCTTTTCTTTGTTTCATCGTTCTTTTCTCCTATGTTTTAGACTCCTTGCTATCAAAAGAATAACAAGATTGTCCTCTACCATTCATCATCTCAAGACATGCCCAACCGAATAAGTGGTCTAATACTGTTTTCTCAACCCAAACTTTAGCATCTGGATTAAATGAGTTTGTAAGGCACTTTTTGTGTTGTTCGGCTCTTTCTTCTGTTGTATCAATAGCTCGAATTTGGTCTGTGCCATTTCGTGATTCCCAAACAAGCCATATAGGTGTAAGTTTTTTAGGGTCTATCATTGTTCTCTATTTCTTCTTCAATGGGTAAACGCATCTATTCGCCCAATAATCACACTTACTGCAATATTTTTTAGGCACGTACTTCTAGACTCCTATTATTTAGGTAACACTAACCTTGTTCTTTTACCGTTTTCGCTTTCGGAAATTATAGTAACTGTGGTTTCTGTTTCGCTTTCTTTCCAAGCGTTTAAGGTTTTATATTTTTCTGAGTGACTCCAAGCACAAGACATTGTGGTTCATAACTCCTATAATGATTAGCTAAAATCGTAATCTACAAAGTTGTAGCCGTCGATTAATTCTCCAGCGTTTGTGTATCTTGTTTCAGATTGCTTATTTTCTACGAGCGCCCAGAAATCTTCATAGGTCCACGTTTTACCGTAATCGTCTATGATTTCCCCTTTAGCAGTTAGGTCCTTCCATTGCTGTACAGTCTCGGCCTTGCCTTCGTGTTTGTGAAATAGAAACTTCCATCCGGCGCTTGATTTACCGATATGTAGGCTGTCGGCTCTTCCACAGCATGAGCATTTATTATAGATTATTTTATAGTTTGTTCCCATTACTTTTCACCTGTACTATGGTTTTCTGATTTTGAAGGAATAAGAGTATATTTGATGCCTAAATCTTGCCAGTGTTTCTCCATTTCCTCTAAGGTTTTAAATTCGCCATTGCAGCTTGCGCAGATAAAAACCATTTACTTCGCTCCCTTTTTTGATTCTGATATTGAAGCGCATACCTTGCGTATACCCCAATTAGAAACTTGAGCGTAAGTGGAACTAATCATAAAATCAGAGTGCGCTTTATAGAAATTAGGTAAATTAGTAGGTGCACTTTGGCTTGGAAATCCACTTGGAAATCTTCCAGCACCCGGAGTAATATCCCGAGCCAAATCATGCTCAATCAAAGTCTCAGCATCTTCTTTATCAAAGTTTTTATCTTCAGCGATATAACTATCGTGGCCTTGTTTCTGTTTGTTATCAGTTCTGATCCACCAATAAATAATAAACTTAGGCACTACTTTTTCTCTCCTTCTTTTTCAGCTTTCAACTTCTTTAGCAGTGCTCGCTCGTCTGCTGAGTATTTGCGGCAATACGCTTTCTGCTTCTCAGGGTCTTTGTAAGGCATATTATATCCCTTAGCAGTGCATGTAATATTCGGGACATTTAACGCGGTTTAGGTGAGCTTTCATGCAAGTGTCAACGCCACAGTTTTTAGCACAGGTTGGGTATTCTTTTCCTGCTCGGAAGCCTGCTCTCTCGAATTTGCCGATTTTTTTCTTTCCTATGGTTACCATCAATTTATTTCATCCTCTAAGGTTTACTATACCAAGTCATATTTAAGGTTTACTAAACCTGTTTATGGTCTTTAATTTCGCAATTTTCAAGTGCGATTTTCTTACTTGTCTCACAGCCAGTACAATCCTTAGAGCAAGACATACATTCGTCAGGTGGCGGTGGATACGCTTTTTCTAAAGCATCATAATCTATCTCATCGTCATGGGAATATGGGCAACCATGATCGCAAATGTCCCATTCGCCGCCGTCTTCAGTATCCCTAACACGTTCAACACAATCTTTGCCACATGTGGGGCAAACGTTTTCTGGGCAAGTTGTTTTCTCGAATGTTTTACCGCATTCGCTACATTTTTCGCTCATGGGGTTATGTTCTCCTTACGTTTAGGGCATTCTTTTTCAGAGGTTTCAAAACAGTTACATTCAGGTGGGCATTTACCCTCTTCTTTTCGCAGGATAAGTAGCGCATCTTTTAGGGCTTTAATTGTTTGATCGATGTCAAAGGTATAGTAGTCTGAGCCATCTACTTTAGCTTCGCCAGTGTTGAATAACTCAAGCTGGAAGTCTGCAAGTATTTTGTTGGCGGCCTCAATCTTAGCCTTTAACTCATTTTCTTCCTTATGCCATTCTCGCCCAGCTCTATTCCAATCTTTATGTATTGCTTTAGCTTGATCGTCTAATGCTTTCTCGATTTCTTTTTGGGCATCCTCAAGTGAGATATATTTCTCTTTTAATTGGTTGTCTAAGATGCTATAAGGTTCTATCCAGTGACCTTTTTCTATAGTGAAAACTTGAAGGTCTTTTCTTGTTTTAGCTTTTGATTCGATGCTCATTTCTGTGGCTCCTGTTCTTTAGAACTTTGGAATAGAACAGCATTAAAAGTATCAATGCACCCACCATACGTCTGAAACACACAACCATTGCATTTTGGGTATTCAGCGCAGTATTTCTTTAAAGCATCTTCAAGATACTTAGGAATTTTATCTACCATTATTCTTTGCCTTCTTTATTTTTGCTTTGACTTTGGATTTGAATTTCAGTAATAAGTTCATCAATTTGGTATAACCGAGACAACTTAGCAACTGGATTGGCAAACTGTGTACCTTCAATTTTTTGGTACTTCTGCTTTAACCAATCAACTACAACTTTGGATATTTCAATGTTAGTTAGCGATCTGCCCTGAACGCCTATTTCGCGCCAATCATTTAAGAATTTATTAAGTTCAGTCATGGTTTTTTCACTTCAGTATTTTTGTCTTGAAGAGCATCAAGTTTTTTAAGGCCCTCTTCTGAATCAGCAATGTTAGCCTCAAATTTGCCTCGATAAATCAAACGTAGAACAGCCTCGATTTTTTTGACCTCACGAACAATATCTGGGTCTATTGAAGCGTTAACTGGTTCAGTTGGCTTCTGTAAAACAGCTGCATGTAACCAAAACTCAAGCTCCTTAAGCTTGTCCAGTAGCTGAATTGAAGTAAAAAAATAAGGGCATGATTTACATTTTCGTTTCATGCCTTAAAACTCCGGTTTCGATGAATATTGTTTTGTTGTATTATGGCGATGGTTGCGAAGTTTTGCCTTAGTAGCCTCTATATTTTCCCTTAGATCGTTGTGGCTATCGTCTTGTTCGGTGTCGTGGAATTTAAGAGCCGCCACTGTATTTTTTACTATTTGAACAATTATCGCTAATTGTTCTTCGTTGAAGATTTTTAGTAAAGTCGCTTTATCTTTTGGCAATGGTTCTGATATTGTATTTTCCATTCCCCAGAGATTTGCAACATCGCCTTTTTCATCTGCTAACCATTCGATTAAATCTTTTACGTCTTTATCCATTTTGTTTTACTCCTTTTGTTTTGGGTCCACCCCACAGGTGGAAAGGTTATCTTTCGATAACTGTGATTTAGGATTCTGTTCTTCAACTGGATTATTTTTAAGAGGCTTGAGAGCGCAGATTTTTCCAAACTCCCAACTCTCTGTAGATTCCGAATCTGGAACCGTTGTTAATGGAGTCTTACACTTGTTACAGACTGGTTGCCATCCTTCACCCTCTTTTTCTATCCATTTAATGAACCCTTTACAAATTGGGCAGTGGCAAGGGTGTTGTCGGTCTGGTGGGTCCTCGGTTATTTCGTAGCCAGTACAGTTACTCATTATTGGCCCTCCTTGGCTTCCCCTAAATAACGTTCCAATTCCTCAAGGAACTCTAATTGAATTTGCCCTACTTCATCAACCGTCTGAATACCTTTTGGGTCAGAACGCCATTGCCCAAGCCATTCCGTAACAGCCTCCATTAACTGTGACTCTTGAATTACAGGCAGCCCTCGAAAAGGATGCATTAGAGCTACTTTCTCATCAATTAGTTGTTTTAGAGTTTTCATTCTGTTTTGGCCTCTCTATTTGACGTATTTTCAATAGCATTCTTACTACAGCCGAAAAATATTACAAACAGCACCGAAAACACTATTGCTGGAATAACCGTTATCCACATCGTAGTAACTACCTGTTCATGTGGGAACAAATCAGCATATTGGTCTGGTACATTCTCCGTATATACTGATGGAATAAGTGCATCAGTATCCCAATGATAACTAGTGTGGTTTTCTGCGTGCGCCGCTTCGATTAATTGTTTATCAGATAACCAAACGTTACCATATGCCATTATAGCAATAGATAACCAAAACACTACCGCTAATATTCCTAATATTTTATAGATTTTCATTTATGTTTACCTCTTTTTGTTTTTCTTGAGAAATGAATTGAACGGGTAACTTAACAATCTCAATATTAACCCGGACTTCACAACCTTGCAGCATTACAAGATCATGCTCGACATTGGCGAAGTTAGCTGCACCATTCTCACGGGTAAATAACCCAACATAATCCTCAAAATCGAAAAGGTCAGTTTTTGATAAGTTAAACAATAATGTCAACTCTTTCTTTAATTCTTCTGTGTTTCCATTATGCTTTCTAAACAGAGCTTCAACTTGTCTTTGTGAATCTGCTTTCTCTTCATAGGTGAGATCATCATACCATTTGCCTTTAATCCGGCGCTTTTCGATTTCTAATATACCCTCCGCCGAAACAAAGGAATAGCCGGGTACAAGCTTTTGTTTCTGTTTTTCGGTTGGGCTAAAAGTTCGTATTGGTTCAAACCAAATTTTCAACATTATTGTTTTCCCTCGCTTCCTTCTTTAACTATGAAGTTAAGAGCAAGAAACTGCTTGCAAACTTCCACACCCTCTTTTGTCATAGGAACTTTAACAGAAAACAATTCTTTTTGAGAACCTATCAAATCCTCAATTTCATATATTGAAATTTTTATCACACTCATTTACTTCCATCCTCCATAAGCGGACATTGTGAACAATCAACTTGGCAACCCCAACAGCCCCGCAATCCCTCAGCGACTTCTTTTATGTCTCCATGTCTCATTTACTTCCACTCCCTCTCGACTTCCCAAAACACTGAGAACACTTGTATTTCTCTAAGTCAGCGCCGGGTACAATCTCGTCTTTGCGTGGTAAATGCCGCCCACAGTTGGTTGTGAATGATTTGCCGTTAGGGTCGGTTTTGCCTTTGTGGAGCATTAAGAGATAGAACGCTTCCTCGTCACCTACGATTTTCTTCGTCATGCTGGAACCACCTTAAACTTTATTTCTTGCCCTAACTCAAAACAAACGTAATCATCAGGGTCAACAAGGCGTTTATCTGTAAGATACTCAGCAACTTGTTCTTTTGTTTCAAACCAAATAGTTTCACCATTTGCGTAGTCTTGGAGAATATATTTTGAACTTGGGGTTGGTTCTAATGATGACATGTCTAAGCCTTCTCCT
>Ga0172381_10001461_pt1 | contig 27751 bp, 38 predicted proteins | sample Leawel6488metaG_FD_119754 | JGI IMG/M metagenome (GOLD analysis project Ga0172381, IMG submission 119754) | Leachate microbial communities from a municipal landfill in Southern Ontario, Canada - Leachate well 64-88 metaG | ecosystem: Engineered > Solid waste > Landfill > Unclassified | place... | reverse complement strand
GTGGCGGTTGAGGTTCATCATCGGGACGGGGTTGAAAACTGGCCAGCTCTTTTTGCTGCGGTGCGTAATTATCTTTTATGTTCACCGGAGAAAATGGAGACGCTTTGCAAGGCGTGCCATAAAAAAGCAGAGAAAGGCGACGACAATACCCCTGTGAGTGCGTAGGATCGCTTTTAAGGCACGATCTCCTCTTGGTGGTTGGGGTGTGTTGTGGATAAAATAAAAACCCCGGCCTTTCGACCGGGGAGCGTTAGTTACATTTCCGAGCCGTCGTCCCAAGTTGCGTGGAAGTCGTCAATTTTTTCGCGTTTAATGTGTATTTTCCGTCCCATAAACTCCTGTTGTAGATCTGCTACCTCTGCCGTTTCCTCTGCCGTCCAGTTAGTTATGTCGTAAACTCCACGGTCCTTTAGCGGTGTTGATTCCCAATTTTTTCCGCTGTAACAGTACATGATTAATTTTTCATCCATTGTCAGCCTCCAGTTTTTTTGGTTGTGGTATTTCGCGGCCTGAGCATCCGGGACACAGTCCGTCATCCGGCCAAACAATCCGTTTCTTTCCGCACGACGGGCAAACAGTGCGTTCAAATTCGATTTCGTTGATTTTCATCTCAATCCCCTTTCTGGCCGGTATCCCCCGGCATGGGTGCGTGTTAATTATCCACAAATTCATTTATCAATTTTGAACACTCTGTAAGGGAAATTAAATATCCCCTTGTTTTAATCCAATTTTGAACATTTTTTGTCCATTGGTCTTGCGGACCGACTTTTTCATTTGTGTTATTTTGAATATAATCGAGTGTTACAAAATCTATCGCATTTTGTGAATTTATTCGTTTCATTCTCCCCTCCCTGCCTTCCGGCTGTTAGTTGTTATCGGTTAATTTGTTCGCGACTTCTTTCTTTTGCTTTTTGGCAAGGATTATCATGCATGCTTCAGAGCAAGCCTTTTGGCCAAAAAGTTTTAAAAAACTTAATTTACCAACGATTTCTTTTCCGCATATTTCACACTTCATAATAATCTCCTTTGGTTAGTTGTTAATCATGCCCTCTAATCGTATGCCTGCGGGTTGTGTGTTAATTTCTGATTGCATCACAAGCGTTTATTAGGACGAAATATTCCGGGCATTTACCGGAGTCAACCGCTTTAACACATCCTGCATCGTATGCCGCCCCATCGTCAGAGCGGTTGTAGCGGTACCATTTGTCATAAAACCCTGATAGTCTGTCCTTATATCCTCTTTGCTCGTCTGTAATTTGTCGTTTCATATGGCCCCTCCTTTTTTGCAGGCATACCATTAAAAAGCATGATCGAGACGGCCATAATTAAACGCCCGATGGCGCTTGGGTTAAAATCCATTATTATAAAGATTTAATAAAAGTTCTAAATTTTCTAATCCTTCAATCGGCTTTGATTCTAAATATTTATTAGTGTGATAACCCGTGTGTTGTGATCTTGTCATAATTTCAAGGTTTTCTAATTCATTGTTAAAAGGGTTGCCGTCTTTGTGGTGGACTACTAAATTCCTATGTAATTTGTTTAATCCGTAAGTGGTTTTTATTTTTTTCCGTGCGATTTGTCTTGACCTGTGCTGCTTCAAGTTATTTCACCTCCATTATACTTTCAGCGGATACCCATTTTTCACCTTTTCCCGCAACGGGTTTTATCTTGTAATCAATCCGGCCAAAAACTACACGAGCGTCGGTTATTTCGATTTCAATTTGTAGGTCGTTAACCGTATATATGGCCCGCTTTCCGAGTTTTCCTAATACTTCTCTCATAATCAATCTCCTTTCTATCGGGCGCTTGATTATGTCCGTCTCATTCGTTGGTTTCGATTTCCGCTTGATTCCCATTCCACAAATCGGCTGGCAGCGTATCAAGTTTACTTTCGATTCCATTTAATTTGTCAAAGAGCGTTTAGTCTTAGCTATTTATACAGCACATACCGTGCCAATTATAGTTTATAAGTGGTAGAATAGTCATAACACAATGAAATCATTAAGAATAAAAATTTAAACAAGGCTGAAATCACGCTATTCCGACGCCCAAAATATGGCATGAAGTGTAAAGAAACCTGACACATTGTAAAAAATATCGACATCATTGAAATCATTAGATATTTTTAATCTAATAAGGAACAGTGTGGTATAACAATAGCGCAAGCCATTGATTTTATTATGTGTCAGGAATTTTTACACATTGTAAAGAAACCTGACACCAGTCTTTAAAAAAACCATTGACAAACGATATAAAATAGAATATGGTATTGACATGATCAAAAAACTCAAAAATCCGTGCCAATTATGGATGAAGAGAAACCCACAGTGAACATACTCCCATACATCGAGCCGGACAGCTCCGGCGACAATCTCTATTTTGATTATTACATCCCGCGCGGTTACGAGCCAATACCAGATTATTGGCTGAGGGATGGTCAAGGCATGGTTCCAGGTTGCTTCCGTCGATGCGGGGGAAGATGATAAATATCAACGGACATATCGGCGCTCATCCGTTGATTACCTGTAATAAGGTTGATTGAGGGCCGTAACAATAAACAAGCGGACAGTCCTTTTTGGGGACGGGACGGCAGCAATGCTAAAACGAGCTAAAAAATGCACAATCACAGCGACCACGGCGGCAGCAATACCTCAGCGGTGGGGCAAAGCGTATGGCCACGATACGGCGCTCGATGTAACGCAAGCTTGTTTCCCTGATTTGCTTAAGGGCCGATCAGGTTTTTAAGCACTCTTAATATTACGGGTGCAAAGGTTACGTCCCCTTTGATACCTGGGAATTGATAATGATTATCATTAACAATAAACAACTTATTAACAATCAGTCCTTAATAATATCCATTCCTTAATGATAATGATTATCCATAAGGATGAAAATATGAATGATATCAAATACCCAGAGGAGATACAGCAAACCGAGCGAGCCTCCTTACTCGACAAATTAATCAAGCTCCAAGCCAAGGCCAGACGCCGGCGCAATCCATCTATATCATTGCATGGACATGCCAGAGATAACCCAACCACGGGCATCTCAGAGGGCCACCTCCCCAAAATCAGAGGGATAAATGGATAAAATAGCTGATTGCCCCAAATATCTACCAGCTGATAACCCGGCACGTATCAAGCGAGATCAAACCATATTGTCAATGGCGGCCGCCGGAAGCCCACAAAGACAAATAGCTAGGCAAACAGGCCTGTCACCCGGTCATATATCATGCCTATTATCCGATGAGGACGCTAAAGCTAAACTCGACAGCCTTGTTAAGATGCATATAGCCGCGTCCGATAAAATCCATACCCAACTAATCAACATGGCCAAAGGTAAACAAGTGGATGATCAAGGCACCCAAATCACACACCCGGAAACCGATAAACCCATATTCTTAAGCCCATCCGACCAACTAAAAGCCATCCAGGAACATGATAAAATTATAGGTGTTGCGGGGGCACATACATCTAATGTATACATCGGACGCCTTTATCAGGATAACCGCTCAGTTGAGTTATCTGATAATATGTTAAGTGTAATCAAGCGGTTAGAGGATGATAATATCATAGATATTGAGGTGCCGGATTGATCAAGGGACACACAAGGCAAGCGGCCTGTACTGGCAGATTGATGCACCAAACGTGGGCAAAAGCACAATATATAGGCACCCTGCCATGTTAGGTGTGTGCCCAATAGGTAACTACCCGCAACATATTGATATGATTGATAATAATATTTCAACATTTCCGCATAATAACCTATTAGGCGGAAACAGGCGCGGCGCGGTTGTGTGTGTGTCTCTGGTCCCGCAAAGTGATGTTCGAGGGTGCGGGGGGGAGCGGAATTGGGTCCCCCGGATGGAATGGTTCCTTTATGATACCGCACGACACACGGGGGTATTTTAGATGAGCGGTTCTGGTCCAGCCGAGTGCAGTGTATGTGGTTACAGGCATTGGATGCGAGACCCGCACATATGGGATGATGAGCCGAAGAAGTTGAAGGTAGCGAGGTTGAAAGAAGCGGTTGCTGTAATTGAAAAGAATGTACAGACACTGCCGACAAATGTACAAACAATTCCTGAAAAAATACCGGTACAGTCGGATAATGTACAGACAATCAGGCAAATAGGTTTAAGGGAGTTAGGGCGAGCGCTTTCACGTGAGTTTATGGATTTACCGTTTGAGGTAACGAAGAACGGCAGGGTTATAGCGAGGGTTGAGAAAGTTTAGACAGGCAGCAGACAGGAGGCATGTATGATAGTCAAGGTAGAGGATTATAGGGAACATGATGCGTGGGTTTTGGTAGACAATATTAGGTCGGTTGGGAAGTTTGTTTGTTCTGATGTTTTGAATGAACCAAGCGGAATAAACGACATTAACATGAGGGGGTTGCCGGAAGGTAATATGGAAAAGCCGCGATATGTGGCTTTAAGGTGTGTTGGAAACGATGGGAAAGAGTTTTATATTACTTTTGATACGACAGCTTATATTTGCAACGATGAAGGCAAGACGATTGAGAGAGTTGTAGCGAATGGGAGAATTTTCAAGGTAGAATAACAATTAGACGCTGCCTGTCTAATTGAACAAGAATTGCAGGTGTGTGGCATGAGGTAGGGATGAGCGCGAATCTAATGAGTAATGTTGTCAATTTAGCGGATGTTCGGTTAGAGAACTTGCCCCACACGGCGGGTACTGCGATATGTTTGGATTGCAAGTATGAATGGGTGGCCGTAGCTCCGGTTGGTACGATTTGGTTAGAGTGTCCGAAATGCGGATTAGTTAGGGGGCGGTTCAAGTTTCAGCATGAGCGAGACGGTGAACATTGGGTATGCAATTGTGGAAATGATCTTTTTCATATAAGACCTGATGGTATGTATTGCCCGAATTGTGGTCAATGGCAGGAGGGGTATTAGGATGCCGTTTCGGTCTAAGCGTCAGAGGAGTTGGATGAAGCTAAACAATCCGAAGTTATACAGGAAGTGGAAGCGTAGGTATGGGGTGAAGGTAAGGAGGGGGGTAAATGAATAAGTTTCGGGTAGCGAGTCGGTGGGACAAGAGGTATGAGTTAGAGAAGTGTCCGGTGTGCAAGAATGCGTTTCAGGATTTTTTGGAATTAAGTGAGGATTTACTGGGGTGTTTTTCGTGTGGGGTGGTATTTGTACCGAAGCATGTTAAGGACAGTGAGTATGCTGGTAAGAAGGTTCAGTTAGAGAAACAGTTAGCCGAGGTAAAAGAGGAGGATGTAGAGCCTGGGACTCCTGGGGCGTTAAAGTGCAGTATATGTGGTAAGTTATGCAAGAGCAAGTTGGGTTTGATGTCTCATCAGAGGAAGCATGGCATTAACGCTTAGTCACGAGCATTTAAAGAAGGGGTTAAAGAGTTGGGAGAACTATATAGGTTTTAAGAAGACTGAGCATTCGGCTGTTTTAATGAAGTTAAAGCATCGGACGGTGGCGATTTTTTCGGGGAACAGGGCTGGCAAGACATCTAATGTTGCATATCAGTATGTTAAGCGGTTGTTAGGGATACACCCGGTAGATTATCGGAACGGGTTAATGCGCAAGGTGCGGTGTATGAGTTCGAGCTTGCCGGAGAGTGCCGACCAGGACGAGCAGGACAACGCTCAATACGTGGAATTAAAAAAGCTGATCCCGTACGAACTGATTGAAAAGGACATCACGGCGCGAAGTTCGAACATGATTGTGAAGAGGCCTGAGGGGTTGAACACGCGGCGGACGGTATTTGAGTTTCGGAGTTCCAAGCAGGAGTTACAAGACCTTGGAAAGATTGATCTTTCTTCGTTATGGCACGATGAGGAGACCCCGAAGGATCGGCGGGGGGAATGCGTGATGAGACTGATCAGCGAGAACGGAGACGAGTTTTTTTCATTAACGGCGACCAATCCTTACAGTTATTGTTACGATGAGGTTTTCAATAATGCCTCATTGATTTACAAGACGAAGGCGATAACCGACAAGTATGGTGGGGAAAAGTTTGAGAAGAAGGACACCGGGCGGGACATTGCGTGTCTTTTCATGGCTACGGATGACAATCCGACGTTATCAAAGGAAGCGATTGACAGGATATTTGAAGACATTACGGATCCTGACGAGCTAGCGGTGAGGCGGTATGCGGTATTTCGGCAGATTTCCGGTAGGATTGTCAAGAGTTACGAGCCTGGGGTATGTTACATTGATTTTAACAAGTATTTTCCTGACGGTGTACCGTACAAGTGGCTTCATGCGAGAGGGATCGACTATCACGAGTCAAGGCTTCCGTGGAGTGTTGGGTGGGTATCTGCGTCACCTGAAGACGAATGGTTTATGTGGCAGGAGTTTCATCCGGCGATTGACGGGCCGAATGCGTATTCAACGTATGAGATTGCGACTGCGATATTGCGCAAATCTGGGGATTACATTTACAATGTTAATTTGATTGATCCTTTAGCGAACAAGACGCAGAGCAACACGAATACGAGCGTTACACAGGACTTGAACCGGTATTTTGAGCAGATTCGGAAGGAAACTGGTATTGGGACTTCAGCGCGGTGGGACGGATGGGACACGAAGGGGACAAAGGGTCGTGATGAGATTGCCAAGAGGTTTAAGAATGCGGTACGGTGCGGAAAGCCGTTTAACAATGTCACAAAAGATCGGGGCATGACTAAAAGGCTGCCTACAATGTGGGTTTGCAATTCGTGTCCTCAGACGAATAAGAGTTTGATAAACTGGCGGTTTCAGGAGTTTATCACGAGTGCGACAAAGGCGGTAAACGATCCGAAGCCGACGCCCCAAAACAAATGGTCGCATGATTGCATGGTGTTGGAGGCTTTTGCTAAAGACCGAAGGATGTTGAACGCAGCGGGGTTGATAAACAATCCACCGAGGCAGGAACAAGTTAGACATCGGAGCGTGACGGGGAGATGAGCGAAAACGAAATAGATTATGATCTTCCGACCGATTGTTGTGTGTATAAAATACATCCAAAAATCGAAATAATTATAAAGGGTGACGAAGAAAACCAAATTGTTTGGGATGTTGTCAGCAAAGAAACTTTTGGTAGTGGTGGATTTGAGTATATTCCACCTTCTAAATTTTTAAAGGCTCTTGGTAAATATATAGAGGGGGGCGTTTTATAAATGTCTGAAAACGTCTTTTGCACAGGCCAGAAGAGGGCCACACATGGGTATCAGGACGGACATATGCGGGTGTTTAGGGGATATCCAAAGATGTCGGAGGCGATCTTGAAACTTTTGAAAACATATTTGAAAAAGAAACAGTATCATAAAATCATGTTATTTTTTTTAGGGCATTGCAAATTTGACAACGAATACGCCGGGTTTTTACTTCGGGAGATGATGAGGGGGAATCTTGGGTGACGATATTTTGTGCCATGTAGATTTTGGGAACAAGCAGAATTTTGTTTATGTGCCACCGCCTATGCCGGAAAACAAAAAACTTATTATCGTCCTGAAGCGCACGGCAAAGTTTTTTATATCGCTTCTTGAAAAGATAGAGCGGGGGGAAGATGTTTAAGTATAAAATTTCTGTTGAATGTGTTTTGTGTGGTAAAACAGAAGTGGTCACAGAAATTAAAATCAACTATGGGGATATGCCTCCAAAAATAAAAACTCTTCCTCTTGGGTGGAATATAGTTAATGAAGAAATTTTTTGTGACGAACATTCTGTTGAAGTTAAATCATACGGTGAAATTGTTAGGGATTTATAGTTATGATCTCCCCCCATTGCGGAAAGCAGAGGGAACTTTCAAAAGACAAACTGGCGAAAATAGAATTTTAATTTAGGAGGGGTGGCCGAGTGGCTTATGGCATTGGGGAGAGATAATAGCTCCAGCGCAACCAAGACCCTGGCCGAGAACTATTACGGGGTCCGCAGTTTCAAATCCTGCCCAATCCTAAAATAAAAATATAACGATCATGCGTCTCCTTAACTGAACGCGCAAGATTAGGCCAATAACGCTGAGAATGCCTCATTGGATGTCTATTACGGACAACTAATGGGGCTTTTTTATGGACTACAACGAAAACAAAAAAGATGAGGGGAAAACAATTCCGGTCATAGATTGGGAAACCCGTCTTTGTGATATTGTGGCCGACGAATGGGAGAAGGGAAGAACGTATGTGTCTGACTTAGATGATATTTATGAGGACATTTATGCAATGCTTCGGGGGGAGCGGCCTAAAAAGAATTATGATTGGCAGAGCAATGTTGTTATAAACAAAGTCTTTCAGGTTGTTTGGACGGCCATACCCTATTTAATGCAGAAGATTTTCGGGGCTACACCAATTATAGGGGTTCAGTCCACCGATGAAAAGGGCGCACGCCAGCGCAGAGACCTTCTTGAATTTTACCATACATTTCAGCCAGGGAACGGCTCTAAGCACACCCCCTTTTATATTGTAATGGTGATGTGGACGCTTCGGTCATTATTGAACGGTGTAGGGGTTGTCAAAAAATCGTGGCACCAAAGATTAAAAACCGAGGTTCAGGAAGAACAAATTACCGTACCGATGTCGATGGACGATGCCGGTAACGAGATTGACGTTGAACCTCATACTGTTAAACACCGCAAATCAGTTCCGGTAGAAGATTGGCCCTACAACCGGGTAGTAAACAATAAAGACCTTGTTGTTGATTGGCTTTTGCAGCCGGGGCAGAGCATCAGACAGGGAAGATTTATCATTGAGAGAAACCTCACGGATTTGGATTCTCTTTATAGTTCTAAAATTAAGTATGAAAATTTGGATCAGATTTCCCCAAGCGTGAAAGCGCAGGGGTCCGATACTCAGATAGATCATGCCGATGTAAAATCAAAAGACGGACAGGAGGACATTCCCGAATCTGACATTTACACCGAGGTTGAGATTTACGAAAGACACGGAATATTTCCGGTGTATCGTGAAGATGGCAGGTTAATCCCTTGTTTTGACAAAGAAAAGATGGCAGACAAGGAAGTATCGTATCGTCAGATGATTTGCACGATTGCCCGTGCTGCCGGAACCGATAAGAACAATGATGTCATGATTCGGTTTGAAGAAAACAAGATTGAGGAAATGCCCTACATTGACATGCACATCTATCTTGATCCTGAACGGTGGCAGTCAACCGGGGTTGTAGAGCCGTTTATGGATGTTCAGACGGCTTTAAACGATAACATTAACGCCATGTTTGACGAGATTTGGCAAAACCTGATGCCCCCCGTTGTGGTGGACAAGTTCGCATTGTGGGATTGGGATACGATGCAGTACGCACCACAGCAACGATGGTTGGTTGGCGGCCCTCCCGAACAAGCGATAAAGTTTAAGGAGCCTTCACATATCACCAGGGACGCCTGGGAGAAGCATCTTTTACTTGACAGCGAAATTCAACTAACCTCTGCCGTCACCCCCCCGATGCAGGGTGTTGGTAAGGAGAAGGCCGCAACCACCAATGTTTTAAACGCCCAAATGTCGGCAGGGAAGTTAGATTTCATTGTAAAGATGATCGAAACGACCGCTTTAGTTCCTTCTGCACAGATGGACATTCGTATGATAAAACGGTTCGCGCACCCAATGACATTGGAGAATATTTTAGGGGAAAAGTATATTGTGGGTGATTGGGAAGACGTTTACAAGTACGTTCCCGCGGCGGCGTCCGTGAAGTTGGAACACCAGAAGGATATGGAAATTCAACAAGATATGCAATTAATTCAGGTGGTTTCGACGGTAAACAATCCTAACACGGCAAAGGTTGTGAACAAACTATTGAACAATATTTTGAGAAACCGTGGAAAGCAGGAAGAGGCTGAGCTTTTAGACGAAGAATATTTTGAGCCTCAAGGAGATGCCGGCAACATGACCATGCTGAAAAGAATGATGAGCGGGCGGCCTTCAAACCAAAACGGAATTCCGATGGGCGGGGCGCAGGCAGGAGTTAGAAAACTGACGTATCAGCCGAGGGGTGTAACCAATGCCAGATAGTGCCGTTCAGACAGCTTGGAAGATACTTTACGGGATTGACCCTGAAGAGATACGCGACCCGAACAATCCGGCAAACCTACCTTATTATAAGGCAAAGAAACAGGAACGAATTGACGCGTTTGAGCATTTGAAGAATGGACCAGCGAGGATTTTATTTGAGTCTTGGGCCGACAAGATTATGAAACTTAACTTAGGGTTGTTATTTACCCCTAAAGACAAACTCTGCTTATGCCCGGCTTGCCAGGCGCTCCGCGAGATACGCGCAACGCTTGACGTGTGGGTGGAAGCGGAAATCACACTAACAAAGGAGAAAAGCTAATGGCGGATGATCTGGACACCGGGAACGAAACCCCGGCCCAGGGGAGCGAACAGGAACAGGTTCAAAGCCCCCCTGAAGACAAGGACAAGGGCAAGGAGAAACCGTTTACGCCGGATCAGGAGGCGTATATCGGGTCTTGGTTGGGCAGGATTGTAAAGAAACAGATTGACGAAAGCATTGTTCCTTTAATCAAGACGAACATCGAAAGACCTAACCTGAATGCTGGAAATCCAAACGATGTTTTGAAAAGGTTTAACGAGGAGCTTTCAGAGGAGATTTTCACAAATCCTTTGGGAGCGATTCAGAAGGCCGTCAATGCGATTGAGGCTTCAAAGACACAGCTTACAAAAACGCAGACGGTTCAAGTTGACAAGGCGATCACGACATTTTCTGAAGAACCCTTATACAAGGACATCTATCAGGACATGAAAACGATTGCCAGGGACGCGGTTGCGAAGGGTTATCCACCGGAACCGGCGGCAGAGTACGCATTTGCGAAAGCTAAGGCCGCTTATTTTGAAAAAAAGATAGGTTCTGACGGCGGGGGTGGGCTTGACCTTGCCGATGGTGGAAGACCAACAAGAACCGCAAAGACCCCGAAGCTCCCCGCGGAGTTTAAGAAAGCTGCTGCACGGGATATAGAACGCGGATTGTTTAAAAATGAACAAGATTATATAGATCACTTAAGTCCAAACATAAGGGCCAAGTATGGATTTTAAGACGTGCCCACAATGCGGGGTTTTAAAAAATTACGCGGAGTTTAACAAAGACTATTCGCGCAAAGATGGTTTGCAATGTTACTGCAAGGAATGTCTTTCTTCTTATCGTAAATCTCATAAAGCCGAGAGGAAAAACTATCTTTTGGAGAACATAGAAAAGATAAACCGACAGGCTAAGGAATACAGAACAAAACACCGAGACAAAAGAAAGGTGCAAAAGGCAGAGTGGGACGCAAAAAATAAAGATCATGTTAGGGAATATTTTACTACTTACCGAGAAAAAAATAAAGATAAATTTAAGGAATACTATAGGTCTTACAATAGCGCTTATTATAAAAAAAATACTGATAATATAAAGAAAAAAGTTAATGAGTATTACCAAAAAAACAAGCGCGACGTAATAATTAGGGCGTTAAAACGAAAAAAAGAACGTCTTAAAACAGATGAAAGGTTCCGATTAAATAGAAATATAAGTAGCGCCATACAAAGGAGCTTAAAAGGCTCTAAGAGTGGTGCACACTGGGAAAATTTAGTTGGATATACCGTTGAGGAATTGATTAAGCATCTTAAAAATACAATTCCAGACGGTTTTACATGGGCCGATTATGTAGGTGGTTCTGAACTGCATATCGACCATATAATTCCAATCGCGGCGCACAATTTTAATGCGCCCGGCGATACTGATTTTAGACGCTGTTGGTCGTTAAAAAACCTTCGCTTTCTTGAAGCCAAGGAAAATATTGCCAAGGGCGCTAAACTCGACCGCCATTTTCAACCAACACTATTTTAAAAGGATACCGTCATGGCAAAAACAAGACGGCCCACAGGCAATGAGGACACCGGGTTTTTTAGATGTGTACTCTGTGGGTTTCCGTGCGATCTAACGCGCGATAAAATCGTCAGAGGTACAGGAATAAAAAATACGGCAATTACCCATACCGCATCAACGGCACCGGATGACCCAATTACGGGTTATGGCGGGTGCCCCCAGTGCGGCAAAGGGGATTACACTAAAAAACATTAAGGAGAAACCACAATGAGAGTTTGGAGAGATTTACTTGGTGGTGGACGACCTTCTCCGATTGAGTTACCGTTTAATAACGACCTTGCTGCTGATGGATCGACGCGGGCATACAAAGGCGCACTTGTCAAAGTCATGGATTTTGATGACGTTGACAACGGTTCTTTTGTTATAAACGCGCTTGTCGCGACAGCTATGGAGAATGTTATCGGTATTCTTGAAGAAGATGTAACATCTGGGTATCTTCCTAACGATGCGGCCTATGGTACGCCTCTAAAGAAGATTACCCCGGTGTTTCCGTCCACCGTAATTTTGGCAGAATACGCGAGGAAAGACCCGGCTGGAACGTCAATAACCGATACCGGGGCCACCTGCGCGGCTGGAAGCGCCACCTTTACGCTTGATAGCGATACCGCTGATGAGTGGATTGGTGGATGGATTTACATACTTACCGGGTCTGAGGCGGGAAGGCTTCACTACATTACCGATAGCACGGCGAACACATCTGTTACTTTTGCCACCGCTGCTACTAAAGCCATTGCTGTTGGAGACACATTTCTGGCGATTGGTAAGCCTTTGTGCCGGGAAGTTTTGCTTGACACCTATGCAACGTGTCTACAGTCTACTCTTTTGTATGACACGCATGTTCATCGTGTGGTTGGATTGATGCACTATATTGAGGATATAGGCATTCCGTTCCAGCCGCTTCAGAGAAATCTGCATGACAACATCATGCTTAAAAACCCCAAGTTTTATCATGCGTTTACCATTGGTGCGGGTAACGCTTGGGCTGGCGGCTACGCTGCATCCTAAAAGGAGGTAAAAAATGAGCGTTCTAATAAATGAAAATTTTGCTGACCTCCTTGATGCGCGTTTTCGTAGAATTTACGACAAGGAGTATAAGGCAAGTACGGATGCTTCCATGATACCAATGATTTTCGGTATGGAGACATCCACCCGGAGCTATGAAAAGGTATCCGGGATCGGTGGGATGACGACCATCCCGACTTTTGACGGATCAATTACCTATGACACCATCGGGCAGTTGTACGACAAGGAGTTCAGCTTTCCTGAGTACGCCGGCGGGATCAAGGTGGAGCGGAAGCTCTATGACGACGATTTGTTTTCGATAATGGATAAATTTTGTCCCTCTATTGTTGTGAACTAAAATGGCAAAGCAAAAACCACTCGCTGAAATTAGACGAACAAGAGAACCAAACGTAAAATGCGATTTGTGCGGAAAACCGTTTTTTAAACACGAATGTCATTTAAAACGTACCAAGTCTAATTATTGTTCAAAAGAATGTATGGACAATATCACGGGTGGAAAAATGCTGGTTAAGTGTGGTGTGTGCGGCAAAGAATTTTATCGGTGCCAGTTTAAACTTCAACGGAATGATAATTTTTATTGTTCCGCAAAATGCTACCAAAAAACGATAAAGAAGACCCCTACAAGCGCAAAAACCATTTTAACGTATAGATCATATATAAAATGGAAAAAGAGAATTTTAAAAGGGGCAAAGTGTATCTTTTGCGGTTCTTCCAAGAAGCTAGAGTTACACCACATAAAACAAAGAAGGGATTATCCTGAGCTTGTTAAAAGTGAAGAAAATGTAATCCCAATTTGTGAAAAATGCCATGATGTTTTTCACAGCAAGAGAAGCAAAGGCGGTGAATTGCGGGAAACCCTAAACGCTATTTTAGCGCATGGCAATCCGCAGCCAAGCCGGTCGAATGTAATAGATTTAGTAGGCCGGAAGGTTCAGAGACTAATGGGTGAGGAAATTACAGCCAATAAACCCAACACGAGTGCCGCCCGCGAAAGCGATGAGATAGTCCGAGCTTACGGGAAACTGTAAGAAGTTAGGCTTAAAAGCCGAACGATAACAAAACTGAGACAACCTTGGCAACTTAGTCATTCGGTAACCGACACGCGGGAAGACATCGGCGCTGCGATCTTTAATGGTGCTTTTGTCGGAACGGATGGCCCGGATAGCCTGCCGTTGTGTAGCGCCTCACATCCGTATTCACCGGATGACGCCACGACCCAAAGCAATGCCGGGTCAACAGCAATGAGTGCTGCGGCGATTGAGGCCACCCGAAGGATCGGGCGTAGTTCGATTTATAATGACCGTGGCCGTTTGTTTGCGGTAAATTATGATCTGATTCTTTGCACGATTGCAAAGGAAGAAACTGCCTGGGAAGTTATCAATTCCAAGGGAAAGGTTGACACTGCCAACAACAACAGGAACTTCCATGAGGGACGGTATAAGCTGGCCGTGTGGGACAAACTAACCGACACGGATTCATGGTTTATGATCGATTCCAGTTTGGCGAAGATGTTCCTGCTATGGTGGGATCGTGTAAAACCTGAGTTTAACATGGACAAGGACACCGACACCCTGGTTGCCAAGTGGTATACTTATTTCCGGTGTAGCGCAGGGTGGGCCGATTTCAGACCGATCTACGGCCACAATGTCTAAACAACAACTAAAATCCTTACAGAAGGAAATAAAACTTAGAACCCAAGACCCGACAGGAGGTTGCGGTTCAGTTTCAAACGAATATCTTGCGGGGCTGTTTGACGGATGCGGGGAGGTCATAACAACCAAGTCGTTCATTGCCGGTAAATACGAAAAGTACACCAGAATCAGGATGTTTATAGACCTGTTAGGGATTAAGATTACCGGAAAGAACTCCATGCTCAATTTTTTAATGGGCATAAAAGACAAGGTTATATTGACCGGGGAGAAGGTTCGACTGGCTATACAATTTGTTGAAACGCTTCCTGATGAGAAACCCGTTCCACTTGACAAGGTCCAGAAGGGTATTCGTGAGATTGTACATGCAAGATTCAGGGTTCTTGGAGAAAAGAAATGACTACAGTAGGTGATATGCTTTATCAAATGGGTGGTGTCCCGGTTAATTCCGAGTTTACCACCGGAAGTATTTTTTTCGTTGACTCCAATACGGGGTCAAACAGTAACGACGGGAAAACGCCGGACACGCCGTTTGCGACTTTGGATTATGCAATCGGGCAATGCACGGCTACCAAGGGCGACATTATTTACCTGATGCCTGGACACGCTGAGACCACAACGGCGATTGCGGTTGATGTTGCAGGTATCTCTATTAAGGGCATTGGGCGCGGTTCTGCGCGTCCGACCCTGACGGCGACAACGGCAGCCACAGACCTGATTAACATTACGGCTGCCGGGACGTACATGGAGAACGTGCTTTTGGTTGGTGCTGCTTCCGGGTGTACTGCTCTATTGGATATCGCCAGTGACGACAACACTTTTTATAATGTTGAGTTCCGTCACGGGGCGGCTCCGACAGACGCTTGTACGGTTCAGTCGGGTACACGCAACAAGTGGCATTCGTGCCGATGGTTAGGAACTGCGGACGGTCCTGATGTCGGGATTGAGTTTCAGAACGCAACAGAAAACGGTTGCAAGGATTTTGAGGTTATTGATTGTATTTTCAACTATGGTCTGTATGGCCTTGATGAAGCTGCAATCGGTGACGGGGCTGCTGCCAGCGTAGAAGGCGGCGTTATTAGAAACTGCGTGTTTTCAGGCATGGTTGCAACCGCTGTTGACTTCAACAGTTCTTCTTCTGCGTCAGCACGGGGGATTATCACCGGGTGTGTTGCATCAGCAAATCAGGGAATTACCATAGCCGATATCTACGATCTTGGGTCTTACGCATCTGTAAAGAATGACGGCGTTGATGATGTCACTAAGGGTAGTGGTACGGTTTACGGCCAGATTCCTGCCGGAACATGCTCATAACATTGGGAGAATTATGAAACTTGCAGTAGGTTATCCCTGGTCTTCACCGTTTGTTTATACGGAATTTGCAGAAACCACTATGAACTTAGAACACCCGGAAGGGTGCGAAGTAAAGTTCTTTCGTGGGGCCGGATGGTGTCCGGCTAGAAGGCATATTGACCTCTGCGAGCAAGCGTTGGCGTGGGGGGCTGAACTTATCATCATCATTGGTGCTGATCAGGTTCATCCCCCCACAATGCTGAAACAATTAATTAAAAGATTTAATGAAGGATTTGATCTTGTTGCTGCGCTTGTACCTGTAAGGGGATATGTGGCGTGGCAGAACATGAAGCCCTTTCAGCCGATGGCGTGGAGGCTCAAAACCAACACCGAAACCGGATCAATGGATACCCGTTGTTATCGTGGAATGGACAAGGATGCCGACCTGATTCATGTGGTTAAAAGAGAAGACGGAGAAATGGTTAAGGCCAATTTTATCGGTTCAGGGGTGTTAATGTTCCACCGAGATCATTTGTTATCCCTTAAAAAGCCGTGGTTTAAAGAAACGATTATCGAAGACAGCCAGAAGCGTATCGCTAATATGGATTGTACGTTTGTTTGGAGGCTTCAGTCAGAGGGTGGAGCAACACTTTGGATAGACACCACTATAGACGTAAAACATCTTCAGATATTTCAGATTGACGATACATATTCCGAAAGGTTTAGTGATTGGGAACGTCCTGGAGTTGGGCAGACTGAAATTTGTGTCTTTAACGATCCGAGGACAGAATGAAGAAAATCTTCGTAGGGGTATGCAATTCTCTTGGAACAATGCCGTCAACGTTCTTCTGGTCGATGATCAGTCAAGTGGACTTTGTGGCGCAACCGATGTTTGCAAGGGCTGTGCATCCGTGGGACGTTATCAGGAACAATCAGTTGATAGACTGGTTTTTAAAAACAGATTGTGAGTATTTTGTTAAAGCGGACATTGATCAAATATACCCAAATGACTATTTCAAAATAATGGTTCCATTGATTGATGAGTACAAGGTAATTGGTCCTCTTATTTTTGACCGTCCGTACTCATTAGGTTTTACCCCTCTTGTGAATTGGCTGGATAGTAAGGAACATTTTGACATAAAGGGAAAAACTGGAATTGTCGAGGTTCCGTATCTTCACACGAATTGTTTCTTCCACCGGGAGGTTTTGGAGAAGATACCACGACCGTGGTACGAGGTTCAAATGACGCCTGACGGCATGGGAAGGGCGAACCATATTGATGCTACGTTCATGCGAAAAATTCCAAAGGCTGGTTATAAAATTTACCTTAATTATGATATTGTAGTTAAACATATAGCCGAAATCCCCATAGGAAGGGAAGAGTATGAGCGTTGGAACCGCTGAGGTAATAGAATATTATAACGGAATGCTCCCCTACATGGAGAGATATCACAAAGGCATTTCTATGGGTCGGCTTAACGTAATCATTGACACGCTCAAGCAAATAATCAAGCCGGGGGTGGCTGTTTTAGATATTGGGTGTGGGACCGGGATCACGTCTAAAAGAATAGCCGACATGGAGGCCAAGGTTACAGCAGTTGATATATCTCCGGTTCTCATCGAGTTTGCCCAAAAAAACTCTTTTAGCGAAAACATTACCTATATTGTCGGTGATATTTACGAGTTTAGCTCAAACGAGAAATTTGATCTCATTGTTTTTGCAGACGTATTTGAACATTTAGATCCTAGCAAATCGTTTGGAATTGTTCATAACCTAACAAAATATAATTCCCATGAACTGACAAAGGTGTATTTGAGCATTCCCGATCCAAACTATTTAAAACACATGAAAGCCAGACACCCGGACAAACTACAAATCATAGATCAAGGGTACACAATTGAACATATTGCTGGCATGTTTTCATACTGTGGATTTGAACCGATTCATGCAAGGATTTACGGGATAGACAATGACGTTCAGTGGAATGAATATATATTTTTAAACGAGATCGGGTTAAGCAAATATTACAAGGGAGAAATTAAATGAGCATTTACAGAGAAGAGATAACCGCAAGTGCCAAATTAACGGATGACAATGTTTCCGGTCAGCTTGTCTCAGATTGCGCAGATGGCATGTATATGTTTATCGACAGGATAGAAGTATCTGTTTACAAGGCGTCTTCGAGTGTTGACGGAATATTAGAGATACTTGACAGCGCAGGGAATTGGGTGTGGACGCTGAATGTCGGAAGTGTGAAAGAACGGCAGTTTGAGTTCGGAAATGAGGGGCTTAACGTTGGCATGAACACTGGAATTCAAGCATTGCTTTCAGGCGCTTCGACTCAAGCGTCCGTTTCTATTGCTGTCATTTATCATTTAGGGGTCGTTCATTAAACAAGGGGGGAAAATGCCTAAAAAGAAAAAAGACGGCGAGGTTGACCTGCAATATTTAAAGCCCGCACAGGTGGCAAAGATAGAGCAGGAAATTGATTCACTTGAAACAATGCTGAAAAATGATCAATCGGGGTATTACGGCAGGCCAAAGATTTCAGATGTCGGCGAGTTTATGAAGCAGATCAAAACAAAAAAGGATATTCTTGATAAGCATGTTCCTACAAAATTACGGGGACATGCCAGCAACAAAGCCTATACTAGGGTAAAAGAGCTTGCTGAAAAAATCAAGAAAGAGCTTCCAAGCAAGCGCAACTATTTCATGCCGTATCCGAAGGGTGAATCAAGTTTTGATTTTGAGCGAGTGGTTCAACAGCAGGTCCGATTTCAGACAGACAAAAACATTCAATCAATGGTGAGGGAATATAAGAGGCTTGCAGCTAGACTTGATCCATCAGACCCCACCATAAGAGACATTGAAAGGCTAAGGGATTAATTTGGAGATTTATAATGGGAACCTCTGATATTCAAGCCAATATTCTTTATTCGCTCGGAGAGGGTGTAAATGTCGCTGATGCGACATCATTAGGTTATGCCCTCCGTTGGGCCAATGCTGCCTATCGAAACATTTTTACTAAATATCGGTTTAAGCACATTCAGAAGCGGTCTATTTTTAGAACGGCAAACGGTCAGCAAACCTATCAGGCCCCGTCTGATTTTTTGGGGTTCTTGACCCTAAAGGATGAAACCAACGACACGGTTTTGCAACAATTAACCCCAGAAGAATTTGCAAGAGTATGCTCCCCTAATGAAATCACAGACGAGACGTTTGAGTCTGACCACGATGTAGCCGTGTCTCTGGATAATGTTGCGATTGTTCAATACTCCGAGACGGTAGCCGACGATACCGATCATACAAATGTTTACACACGCGATACAGATTATGAAATGGACTACATCAACGGGACAATAACGGTTCTATCCACTGGAACAATGGCCGATGCGACCGATTATTATATTGACTATCTTCATTATGATACTGGATCACCGGACACATTCTGCCTTGAATATGACGCTACAAACAAAAAATATGTATTCAGGTTAGACCCTGCACCAGATGCAACGTACATAGCAAGTCTTGTTTATCCGGCAGGTATCACGGCGCTTTCTGGGGCGGTTGATCCGATATGGTCACTGCTGGAATATTGTCTTGAGAGGGGGGGAATTTATTTCGGGGCATTGGAGCTTCTTGAGGGAAACGATCCAAAGGTTCAGATTTTTAAAAGCGAGTACGACAATGCGATACTTGATCTTGTAAGGCTTGATAGTGATTTGGTTCCAAAAGCTCAAACCATACCGATAAGAATGAGAAAGACGGATTACCAGGATGCCAACTGAAAAATACGGCCACTGTTTTTTAGGTGTTGATTATGCGACCCCGCCACATGAGCTTTCAAGGTCTGCGCTGGCGGATGCTTCTAATGTAGTGCCGGACGATTCTGGTCTACCTACAGGAAGGCGTGGAAGTGTTAAGCTAAATTCTACCTCTCTATCTTCTGAGGTTTGGAGCGTACACGAGTTTAGAAGCGGATCGACTAAATACACTTTAGCGTCTTACAGCACAAAGATTGGATATTATAATTCAGGAACGGGCGAGTTTGTCGATTCAAACACCGGGTTAACAGACAATAAAATGAGACAGTGGGTCAACTTTGCAGGAAAAGCAATATCTGTAAACGAGGGTTCTGACGCTCCACAATATTGGGCAGCTACTGATACATATGGAGATTTAGCCGGATCACCGACAAACGGTCTTACGATAGCGGAATGGTCTAATAGGGTTTGGCTTGGTGGTAATTCAACTGATGTTGCGCTTTTAACAGCTTGTCATTTAAACGATCCGACAAATTGGGGAGCAGGGACCGAAACACAAGGCGTTAGCCAAACGGTAGGAGACAGCAAAGACCCAATTACCGGACTGTTTGGGTTTTTCGATATGCTTCTGGTCGGGAAAAAGAACAATATTTACAAAGTGACTGGAGCGCCTGCAACAGACGCAACGTCTCTTGAGATTGTTCCTTTATATTCAAAATCAACCGATAATACAGGGTTTACTTCTCCGTGGGCGATTACGCAAGTAGGAAATGATGTAATCTTTCTGGATGGGTTTGACATCAAAAGATTATCCGGTATCCAGGAGTATGGTGATGTTGAATACACTTCAATTATTCCACATCTTGGGGGGTATCTTAAAACCATAGCTGATAGGGACTATCTTCAATATACCCAATTCTTTCATTACAAAAAGCAACAACAGATTTGGGTATCTATTCCCACTGGAGCGGCGACCCGGTATGTATTCGTTCTGGATTACAAATTCAAGAACGAGACTGGAAGATACGCTTTTTATCCGATGGGGAATCTTATCATTAATTGTTTTGGCGGGGTTGAAGACGGCGAAGTTGTCAATATGTATTACGGTGATAGAACCGGGTATGTGAGACAGCTTGATGTAGGAAACAATGATGACGGGGCCGCCATATCAAGATACTTTATAACCATGATTTCGGGAAATGATGTCAAGAACGACATTATCACAAGGCACGAAAACCGCAAGACATTCTTAAACACCGACGCCTATATTAATTCCGAGCAAGCGGCGCTTTCCATGACACCATATTATGCGCTTGATCTTCTGGACGCTGCACAGGTTAGGACTTCCGGCAACTATACATCATTAGGTGCTGAAACGGTTACTGGGTGGAACGGGACAGGGATATATCGAAAGAGGATACCGTTAAGAGGCATTTCGGGGTACACCCTTGCATTGAAATGGCTTCATAGCACGGTTGCTCAGAATTTCACATTTTATCCTTCTATGGTAACATTTAACTACAAAAGCAAAAACAGGATAACCTAATGAAGATTTACACAAAGATTTGCATAGACATTGAAACCGGGGAGACAATTTCTGAGGAGTTTTTCGAATACGACGGCCCGCTTGCGCTTTGTTGGGACGGCGATACCGGCGGAGAAGACCCCTCAATGTCAGACTCCGGTTATGGCGGCGGTATGGATTATGGAGGCGAAGACCCATCAATGACTGATTTTGGTGGATGGTCAGCGGCGTTGTCGGGATTACCGACATCAACCGATATTGTTGGTTACGATAGCCTACTGGCTTCAAACGGACCAGCACCAGCAACGATGTCTGTTGCCGATGCGATTGCCGACCTTGCGGCGCTAGCTGCTATTAATCCAGGTAAAAAAGGATTGGCTGTCGGGTTGTCTATTGGTGGTATACCTGGCGCACTTCTTGGAGGTTTAATCGGTGCGGCTTGGGGTGCCGCCAAAACAGGGATGCAATATTCTGATGTGATTAGTTCCCTTTCAAGTCAATTACAATCTCAAACAAACGTATCTCCGCAAGCTGCGAGTGCTATTTCAGGTATGGTCGCTCAAGAAGTCCAAGAAGCTATAAGCAAGGGGGCATCTGGCGAGAAAGAGTTTGCGAACCTTGTTTCTGCATCACAAAACCCGACATTCGGATACATATTAAATGCTACAACAGCGCAAACTCGTGACAAGACAATAAACGTTGACATGGCCGTTGATGCCGTCAATGCTATGGTTCAAGCGAAAGAGCAAGGCTTAACCGGAAGCAAGGCTATACTAGCGGCACAAAAGATATTGACTAGTAAATATGGAAATAAAAAAGGCGATCCACAGTACGCTTTTATTGGAACGTACAACGCTATTGGTAATATAATTAACGATAAAAGTGCGTGGAATTCACTTCAAAAAGTAGACGCTTCGACGATATTAAGCGGGTCTACTGGAACACCGGCACAGAACACAACAACGGGTGAAACTATGCCTAATCAATTATTTTTTCGACCACTTCAGGAACAATTACAATCAGCGTTAGGGGGTCAGCCAGCTACACAAGCTGAAACCGACAGGCTTAATTCGATCATGGACAATTTCGAGAAGGTCAACACGGATATTAAATTCATCCACGACCTGACCGAACTTGAAGGGGTGACCTTGAGCGATGAAGAAAAGGGCTTTCTGGAGACCATGAGACAGAACGCCACTACAAATTTAACTGATGCTGTGAACGAGTCCACTATTGAGCTGGCCGAACAAAAGATTGCCGACCTTGTTAATCGGGGTGTTTTACAGGGCAACATCGGTTCTGAAGCCATATCGAAAATCTACGAGAAAGCGGGAAAGGTAGTAGGCGAGCAGTCAAGGAACATCGAAAGTGATATCGCAAACATTGGTTTTCAGACGCTTGAGCAAAAGAAAGCCAATCAAATGAATCTGTGGGGGAAAGAATTAGAAGCCGATATTGCCAGCGCAACAACTGGAACAGACAAGTGGAAATCTATGGGGCTGCTTGAAACAACTTCGCAGGGTATGAAACAGGATTGGAATCAATCTTTGATTAATGCGCTTACCACTATGAGAGGTCAAGACATTTCAAAAGAGATTGCGGGAACACAGGCGGGCACAAGCCTCAGTCTTGCCAATAAAGAGCTTGATGTATGGAAGGATGTAAACAAACAATCTAATTGGGCGAACATCGGTGCTGCCCTGATTAACGCTTGGTCATAAGGAGACATGAGATGTTGAATCTTCCAGAACCGGGAAAGGCGACCGGAATACTTGCAAACGCTTGGATAGGCGCAACAAACAGGGAGCGCGATAAAGAGGATGCTCTTACCAAAATGCGGGCAAACGCTATACTTCAGCAAGCGCAACATGGAAACTTTACCGATTCAGGGTATGAGGTTTTACAAAGCACCTTTGGTAGTGGTGTAGCGGATACTTACAAAAAGGCCGCGGAAACTGCTAAGAGCGAAAAAGAACAGCAGCTTGCCAACATGAAGTTGGAAAAGTCCTTACTTAGCATGAGAATTGTAAACGAAAACGTAAGCGCACTGGAAAAGATAAGTAAAATGGACACTCCAGATGAGGAAAGCGCAAAGTTTTTGACTGACAAGATCAACTCAGTATTCAAAGCGCATGGTATTGAATCTGATATAAAGCCTTTCATGGACTCCAAAATGAGACAGGAAAAGGTAAAAGAGGCTAATTCTGCCTACATAAACAAGTTTTTGGGTGCTGCTACTAAAAACCCTACACCTGAATCCATCGCCGCTGCCGGGGATGCAATTTCTGTTGTTGGCGATAAGATCGACAAAGATGTGATGGGAGTTTACAAGTCGCGTCTGACTCATGCTCAGAACATGCTTCAGAAGAAGGAAGAACATAAGCAAAGGCTTGCCGAAGCGAAACAGAAATATACAAATATTCAAACTGGAAGGACGGAAGATTTTACATCTGAAGAAGCTGGTAAATTAAATCCAAAGATATGGGAACGCGGTGGACGTTCTGAAAATAAACCTGATACCGTTATAAATGTAGGCAATATACAACAAAAAATAACCGCTGAATCAGAGGCTAAAAACAAGGCATATCTTAAAGAACCGCGTTTCCGTGCTGACATTACAAAAGAGGTAATAAACAACAATGATACTTGGAAGTTTAAATCTAAAAAAGAAAAAGACGCCATATTGAAAAGAGAGGCTGAGAGAACTGTTAAAAATATTTATCCAGAAGCCGAATGGGGGATAGGCGGCAAGACAAATAAGCCGGGGTGGTGGATAAAAACAGAAAGAGGGTATGAGCTTGTTGCTCCTTGGAACTAGAAATGGAAATTATAGAACAAAACATAATCATGAGCGTGGAAGAACCAACGCCTGAAGAAGATAAAACAGTGCCGGTTTTTGAAGACGCTCCATTCTCTGCCAAACATCCAAATATTTATGGTGGATGGGGTGCGATTAAAGAAACTGGTAAGGAACTAATTCCATATTTGAAATATGTTGATCCTGAAGAAAGGGATCGGTTTTATAAATTATCCAAGCAAAAACAAGTAAGAGAACTATTATTACAGAACCTCGAGACAGTTGCAGCAGTTGGGGCTAAACCGATAAGCGCAGGTGCCAAGGCGATATTTAAAGCGAAGTTGCCAAAGACTTTTGAGAAACTTCAAAAGATAAACCAATTTGGCAAACCCCCCAAAACAACCGGAAACATAATAGAAGGAGAAATAATAAAAGATGGTAATTCTGCGGTTGCCGGTATTGTTGAAAGCGATCCTGTGAAAAAGGTTTCGGTTGCACTAAAAGAGGCTAAACCATTAAGGGCCGAACAGGAAGAAATTTATACAAAAATAAGATCAGAAAGAATTAAAAAAGCTATTGAGGTTGGAGGTGAAGTTGGCGGCGAAAAGGGGTATTATACCAAACTATCTAAAATGAAAGGTGAAATGGATAAGGTTAAGTTTGAATCTATCCGCGAAAAAATAGGGCAAGAAGATATAGATAGTTTATTTTCAACTATAAACGATAGTATTGAAATCAGTGAATTTGAAAAGCTTTCTGCGGGAAAAGGTCTTGCCAAACTATTCGGAGAATTTGGCGGAAATGTTCCTACAGAGGGAGAATTAAGTCTTTTAAACAAGATTTTCGGGAGTGAGCTAACCGACGCCGCATTATCGAAAAGGAGTTTGTTTAAAAAGGCAAAAGATGTCGGCCTTGATATTCTCAACATTCCAAGATCACTAATGGCATCGTTTGATGTTTCCGCACCATTAAGACAGGGTTTGTTTCTTACCGGAAGGCCAAAACAGTTTGTTCCGGCATTTAGGGATATGTTCAAATATCTTTTTAGTGAGAAATCATACGCGGCATTGGCAGAGAACATATCAAAAAGACCGACGTACGATATTATGAAAAAGTCTGGCCTTGCTATAACCGAAATGGGGAAGACGCTTTCTGTTAGAGAAGAAAAATTCATGTCGAGCTATGCCGAAAAAATACCGATAATTGGTAGTGGCGTTAGGGCGGCTGGTCGGGCATATTCCGGGTTTTTAAGCAAACTAAGGGCCGATGTTTTTGACGATATAGTTAAAAAAGCCAGTGATGTTGGTATTAAAGAAAATCAGTTTTACTCTGATGTTGCAAAGTTTATAAATACAGCTACCGGACGCGGTGGGTTGGGTTCTCTTGAGGGCGCATCAGTTGCCTTAAATTCTTTTTTCTTTTCACCGAGGCTGATGTCATCCCGAATAAATATGTTAAACCCGCAATTTTACATTAGCCTTCATCCGCAAGCAAGGAAGGAGGCATTAAAGTCTTTATTGGCTTTTGGCGGGATTGCGGCAACCACTGCATCGTTAGCCGCGTTAGGCGGTGCGAAGGTTGGAACAGACCCAAGAAGCGCTAATTTTATGAAATTAAAATTTGGAAATAACAGGTACGATTTTCTTGGTGGTTTTCAACAGCCAGTTAGGGCAGCGGCGCAACTAATATCTGGGCAGGTTGTTAGTTCTACTACTGGTAAGGTGATGACTCTTGGTGAGGGGTATAGACCTTTAACAAGAACCGATATTATATCGAGGTTTTTAGAATCAAAAGAAGCTCCCGTTGTGTCTTTTGCAACAGCACTATTAAGGGGAAAAACAAACACGGGGGAGGTGTTTGATGCTCCGACAGAAATCGCAAACAGGTTTGTTCCGATGGTCGCACAGGACATGATTGATTTTTACAAAGAGACCGGGGGGAAGGGCATTGCAATGGCGCTTCCAGTCATGTTGGGTGTGGGGGCAATGTCTTATGGCGGTGTCCAAAGTTACGGGCTTAATGGTAAAGATCATCCAAAACTAAACGCCGAATTAAACAGGCTGAACACATCAATGGGATATCCGGGCACTACCGCATTTGGAGAAGACTTAAATATATCTGAATATAAAAAATTAAAAAAAGTTACCGGGGAAGAGATAGCCAGAAGGCTTAAAAAATATATGTCCTTTGATGAATATAAAAGCCTAACCGATAGACAAAAAGTATCTCAGATTGAACAAATCGTTGATGAAACAAAAGAGTTTGTGAAAGAGAAGATGTTTTTTGGCAAAAAGAATAAATCAGAAATTCGTTCAAATTTAAAAGCCTTGGGATACACAAGAGAAGAATCTAAACCAATGACAGAAGAATTTCTAAAAAAGGGAGAATTGGACTTTAACCAATGGCCTTAACAAAAGTTTGCCCGAAATGCGGAAACGAAAAAGAAATAAAATTGTTTTATTAGGAAGGCATTTTCAGCCGTCCATTAGTTTTTAATAGGAGATGTTATGGGTTTAACTAAGGTGGTCATGACAGGAAGTGTTGACACAATCAAGGAGGGATTTGATAAGGTCAACGACATCATAGACGATTTGGCAGCGACGACTTCGGGATTAGGGGCGTCCTGTATAGGGGTTTACGATGCTGCTGATAATATGGCGGCAACGAATGTTGAAGCTGCGCTTGTTGAAATCTATTCGGACGTAACGGATGCAAGAACATTAGCGGACATATTCGCTGAAAATCCAAGCACGACCACAGGGTTGACATGGGGATATAAAGCGGGTGCTATTCGGGTTGACAATGTAGTTACGGCTGTTGTTGCAGGTACATTAGGTCTTACCGATGATGCTACGAATTACGTTGAGATAAACAGTGCTGGAACGGTATCGAAAAATACAACCGGGTTTACGTCTGGAAGGGTTCCGTTAAGGATTGTGGTTTGCGCTTCCGGGGCTCAATCGACTTCGACCGATAAAAGAGCTTGGTTTGTACCGCAGAAGTCTCCTACGACAAACGGGCAATTAATTGTTGGCAGTACTGGGGCTGACCCTGTTTTAGCTACCCTGACGGGAACATCAAACCAGGTTACGGTTACAAACGGGGAGGGTACTATTACGCTTTCCACGCCTCAAAGTATTAATACCGGCGCGACTGTCACGTTTGCAGACATTACAGCAACATCGGCCTTTAAAATTAATACAAACAATACTTATCTAAAATCAAAAGACGCTGCTGGAACCGGGACCGTTGATTTAGTCAAGGCAAACGCAAGCAATCGATTAGAGTTTGGTGCGGTTCTAACTACTAAACAATGGCATGACGGAACCAATACGATAGACTTTCCGACAAACGGCATGGCGGCGGCAAAGTTCATGCTTGGTAACTCCTCAACTATCGCATGGTTTTATCTCAACACTGCTCCGCCAGGGTGGAAAGTTTTATCAACTGGTGCTGACACGATCATTTCTGTTTCAGGCGGAACGGCAGCTTATAATGCCAACGGCGGGACGGCCGGCGGGACTTGGACACAGCCGAATCACACCCACACCGGGCCGAGTCATACGCATGGGCTTGGAACAATGGCCGGGCCGAATCACACCCACACGCTCACATCTACCACTACAGGAGCATCTTATGGGTCTGCTGATATTCCCGTGGTTATATCTGGAGGGGATCTTTATGAATCACCAAACGCAGGAGCAAGCACGGCAGAAGCAGCCAGCGCAACAACAGGGAATCCGACGGCAACAGCGCTTTCCGGGGCAATGGCGTCTGATGGCACTGGTGCTACCTCCGGAAGCGCAACGGCAAACACTTGGCGACCATCGGCGTCAGTCGGAAAACTT